>ENA-OYWF01000081-OYWF01000081.1-human-gut-metagenome-genome-assembly--contig:-NODE-81-length-30981-cov-5.372631_pt1 | contig 30981 bp, 24 predicted proteins | sample MGYA00244809_ERZ653394 | MGnify/ENA primary metagenome ERZ653394 (study PRJEB26926, sample SAMN06165151) | human gut metagenome | biome: ENVO:00009003; feature: ENVO:2100002; material: ENVO:00002003...
TATCGTCGGCAGCGTCAGATGTGTATAAGAGACAGCCGTGGCCACCACCACCGAGATCTACGACTATCTCCGCATCATCTTCGCGAGGATAGGCCGGACATATTCCCCGGTCAGCGGCAAGGAGGTCAAGTGTCACAGCGTCAATGATGTGATGGCCAGTATATTAAGCGGAGATTCAAGGACGGCGTATATTCTCGCCGACCTGAATTGGTCCGCCAGGGAGGACAAGGTCGAGTTGATGCTCCGCCTGAAGGAGGAAGGATATTCCCGTTTCTTTGGCGACGATGGCATCATCCGCATCGAGGATATAATGAGGATGGCTGACAAGGGGAAATATCCTGAACATCTTAACCTGTTGATCGACCGTCTGAAACTGCCCATATTCAAAGAATGTCTGCCATATTCGGAAGACGGCTCTCCGTGGCCACAGAACGATTGGGAGGATCTACAGACAAGACTTCGCTCCTCGATTGACACGGCGTTCAGGGTGGGCGAGGGCAGACTCATCCTCCGCAAGGACAATTCCGTTGAGGAATATTCCAACCGCTTCGAACTGGACGGAATGACGTTCCGCCAGCCTGATGAATATCTCTTCTCGTTCAACAGCCCTCTGGGCGCATGCCCTGTCTGCGGAGGGCTCGGAAAGATCATCGGGGTCAGCGAGGACCTTGTGATTCCGGACAAGACCAAAAGCATTTACGATGGAGCCATAGCCTGTTGGAAAGGCGAGTCGATGGGCTGGTTCAGGGATCATCTGATCAAGGTGGCGCCTCGTTACGGGATTCCGATTTTTGAGCCGTACTGCAATCTGCCGCAAAAGGTCAAGGACATCATCTGGGACACACACAGTGTTGAGGGGGATGACAGTACCCTCATCGGAATCAACGAGTTCTTCAAGTGGGTTGAGTCCAACAGGTACAAGATCCAGTACAAGTACATGTTGAGCCGATTCTCTGGAAGGACCACCTGTCATGCTTGTCACGGCACGAGACTCCGTCCTGAGGCATTGTACGTGAAAGTCGGAGGGAAGACGATCGCGGAACTGCTTGACATGAACGTGGATGAGCTTCTTGACTTCTTCTCGAACTTGAAGTTGACAGACTACGAGAACACGATCGTTCGCAAGGCCGTTGAAGAGATCGTCTCTCGTCTGAGGTACATAAAGGATGTCGGTCTGGCGTATCTGACCCTGAGCCGGGCATGCAACACCCTTTCCGGTGGCGAAAGTCAGAGGATCAATCTGGTGACAGCTCTGGGAAGCTCGCTGGTCGGCTCGATGTACATTCTTGACGAACCAAGCATCGGCCTGCATCCACGTGACACGGACCGGCTTATCGGAGTCCTGCGCAAGCTCAGGGACATCGGCAACACGCTTGTCGTGGTGGAGCACGATGAGGAGATCATCCGCGCGGCCGATGTGCTGATTGACATGGGACCGTACGCCGGAGTGAACGGCGGCCGGATAGTTTTCCAAGGCCGGACCGATGATAAGATTCCGGAGAAGGTGATGAACAGTTCGCTGACGCTCCAGTACCTGACGGGGCGGCGTTCCCGCTATGTCAGGGAGAAACATCCGTGGACATATTCAATCACCGTGGAAGGCGCTCAGGAGCACAATCTTAAGAATATAGATGTGCAGTTCCCGCTGGGAGTGCTGACCGTCGTGTCGGGAGTCAGCGGCAGTGGCAAGTCGTCCCTTGTGGGGGACATCCTCTATCCTGCGCTCTACCGCATGATCAACCAGACCGGCGACCTTCCGGGAATATTCAGGAAAATCTCCGGCAACACCGACCGCATCAAGAATGTTGAATATGTCGACCAGAACCCGATAGGGAAGAGCTCACGCTCCAACGCCGTGACCTATCTCAAGGTCTATGATGACATCCGCAAGCTCCTCGCCGAGCAGCAGTACGCCAAGATCAACGGCTTCACTCCGTCCTTCTTCTCGTTCAACCAGGACGGAGGCCGCTGCCCGGAATGTCAAGGGGACGGTTTCGTGCGCATTCCGATGCAGTTCATGGCTGACGTGACGATGGTCTGCGAGACGTGCGGCGGCAAGCGCTTCAAGCCGGACATCCTTGAGGTCAGGTTCAAAGGCAAGAACATCGACGACATCCTGAACATGAGCGTCGAGGAGGCGATCTCGTTCTTCGGATCGCAGCCTGAGGACCTTTCCAAACAGATCGCCCGCAAACTTCAGCCTCTTGTGGATGTGGGGCTTTCCTACATCAAACTCGGGCAGAGCTCGTCAACCTTGTCCGGTGGAGAGAGTCAGAGGATCAAACTGGCTTGGTTCCTGTCCAAGAACGAGGAAGATCCGATGAACGGCCGGAAAAAGATTCTGTTCCTCTTTGACGAGCCGACGACCGGCCTGCATTTCTACGATGTGGAGAAGTTGCTGAAAGCCTTTGACTTCCTGATTCGTAACGGGCACACCGTGATTGTGGTGGAGCACAATCTGGATGTGATCAAGGCGGCGGACTGGGTGATCGATCTCGGTCCGGAGGCCGGTGACAATGGCGGACAGGTGGTCTTCGCCGGTACCCCTGAGGACATGGTCAAGAATGGACTGTCCTGGACCGCGAAGTACCTTCGTGGGTAGGATACTGCAATGCTTTTTAGGTCAGATAAAAGGCAAATTCCAAATTTTGCACGTTACCAAAATTTGAAATTTGATTTTTCTGACCTTGATAAAGAATCTGGTATATTCTTTTATTGTCACTATTTCTGGTCGACAAATCTTGTCGATGGTCACTGAATTGTAACTATTTCTGGTCACTGAGCTTGTCGAAGTGACCAGATTTGAGCTTGCCGAAGTGACATGATTAATCTTTCCAGTAGAACGAGATGTAATTCTGAAGAGGTCTCCGTTTGTTTTCCGGAGGTAGGGTCATGAAATCTCCGTAGGAGTCGCGCAGTATCTTGTCGTAGCCTTTCCAGACAAAGAACTCGCTGTCTTCGAAAGGCATTTTGACATATTCACTGATCTCGTCGTCATCGAAAAACTCGTTGGTCCCGGAGTCTGGACAACAAAGTTGCGACCAATGATGGCTTTCGGCGGGGGAGGCCAATGATATCAATGTGTTCATGTCCTTGACAATGTCGGCGGGATTTCGCTTGATAAGGCGTGGATGAGTCCTTTTTAAGACCCAAATTTTCAGTCTTTTCCTAACGGATAATCTGGATGATGAGATTGTGTGCACTCTGCGTATTCCGACATTGAACTTCATGAGCAGAAGGAGGGAATCGTAGATTCTGTCAAAAGTGTCCTTGTCGTCAGGTACCCTGTCAACCGGGAATATGTCAATCCAGACCCCGACATCCTTTTTCACCCAAGGAATGCAACTTGACGCAAGAGTCTTTTTGGTGTCACAGACCCTGCCGAAAGCGATGTAGCAGTCTGGAGTGTTACGACTGTCTATGAATGAGTACAGATTTGACTTGTAGATGGTTCTGAACTTTTCATAGTCCTCGCGCGGCATCATGATGTCCACGTCGTCATCCCACGGAATGAACCCTTTGTGGCGGACCGCGCCGAGCATAGTGCCGTAGCCTAATGAATATCTTATATTGTTCTTTTCGCAGAATCCGGCCACATCCTTGAGTATGTCAAGACTGAACTGTTGCAGTTCCTTGAGTGTGAGGTGTTTCATCGTAGTTTAGCTTAATTTGTAGACATTCTTTCCGTTGATGTAGTCTTCCTGGATCCCGGTCATCTTCAGGATCTCATCCTTTGTAAGAAGGTACATGCTCTGGTTCGGGTTAAGTATGCGGGAGATGAACTCCCGTATCTCGTACCTCAGGCCATCGCCCATGAATGGGAAGAAGCATTTTCTGTTAAGATTCTGATCCTCGAACCTTTGCTCGAAATAGTCGGTCTTCCACCACGGGGCCGGCACATAGATGTAGCCCTTTGTTCCGGAGATGACCATATTCCCTTCCGTCTTCGCTCCAAGGCCGACCTGGAATGACGCTGTGGCATTGTCGTAACGGAACACAGCCTTGGTGTACATGTCAACCTCGTTCTTCATGATCGAGTAGAAGTTGATGTTGCGCACTTCCCGTCCCAGAAGCTTGATGATCGGCAGCAGAGGAAAGCATGCGTTCTCGTTCATGCTGCCGCCGTACTGATTGTGGTCCAGTTTCGAAGACTTTTCGTCTGTCAACGTGGTGACGGAAGCGTTGATGTCCACGATCTTGCCGATCACGCCGGACTTGAGCATCGTCACGAGATGTCTGAACGCCGGACAGTAGGCCGTCTTGTGGGCGATCAACAAGGTTTTGTGTCTGGCTTCGGCTATCGAGTACAGTTCCTCGGCTTGAGTCAGGCGAAGGACAAACGGAGTCTCGCACAGGACATCCTTTCCGGCTTCAAGGGCCGCTTTTACATATTCATAATGAGTGTAGTGCGGTGAAGCGACATAGACCGCGTCGCAACCGTCCAGAAGTTCCTCAAACGTCCGGGCTGCGAGTGGTATGCCATTGGCGGAGCAGAAAGCCTCGCATTCCGCATGGTCAGGATTGTAGGCTGCGCTGATCGTGTTGCCGCTGACGAACTTCGCCTCCGGGACGAACCTTCCGGCGATGCTTCCGGTTCCGATGATTCCGATCCGGACGGAAATCTGTTCCTCTCTCAGCATTGTACTGGAGATTCCCTCTGTTCGTGGCAGATAGACAACCTCGCAGAATTCCTTCATGTAGTCGAAATATCCTTCCCAGTCCGAGCCTATCGCGAAGACATCGACATCGTATCTCTGGACATCATCAATCTTCTGGCCCTTGTACTCTTCAATGATCACCTCGTCGGCATACCCCGTCTCCTTGACAGCCTGGACCCTTTTCATCACACTGTCCCGTGTGTTGAGCTTTCCGCGCTCCATGTCGAAGTTGTCCGTGGTCACGCCGACAATCAAATAGTCCCCGAGTTCTTTCGCCCGTCGGAGAAGATTGATGTGACCTTGATGCAGGACATCAAAAGTGCCGTATGTGATGACGGTTTTCCTGTGGGGGCCGTCACCGTGAAATATTTTATTCATCAGCTTCGGCCTCGATTAAGTGGATGCGTTCAGCAAGCGTACGCAGCTCCTCATCTGTCTGGAGCCCCATGTGGGAAATCCTGTAGAATCCCGGGATGGAGCCAGGCATGATGAAAGTGTCGTAACGCTCTATCAGTCCTCTGAATATCCTGCGCTCGGCTGTGTCCTTTGTCTGGATGGCCGTGATGGCGTTGGACGGATTCTCGGCCGGCATTGTCCAGCCGTACCTGCGGCACTCTTCTCTGAACACCTCAGCCCTGTGACGGACTTGCGAGATGTTGTACATCTCACCTCCCTGAACTTGAAGCTGCCTGAGCCTCGCGTTGAGCTGGAGGTAGATGAGGGTGGCCGGGCTGAACGGGGTCTGCCCCCTTTTGAGATTGCCCAGGTTGTCCTCAAAGTCCCAGTAGTAGCCTCTGTGGGCATATTCATAGCCTTCCAGCCTTTTGCTGATGAACAGGATCGACAGTCCCGGAGGAATATTCAGACCCTTCTGGGTGCTTGTGACGCAGATGTCGATTCCAAGCGCGTCCATATCCAGCTCTTCGGCGAGGAATGAGCTGATGACATCGACAACCAATGAGACATTGTGCCTGTGGCATATCCCTGAGATCTTCTCAAGGTTGAATATCTGGCCGGTCGAGGTTTCGTGGTGCTGGCAGAGGAACACTTCGGGGCTCTCGGCCTCCACTGTCCGCTCCAGCTCGTCATAGTCGATGTCCTTGGCGAAGGGAACCTTGAAGTCAACCACCGGAACTCCGTAATATTCACAGAGTGAGACCCAGCGCCTGCCGAACGAGCCGCCGTTGATCGCCAACGCCTTGCCCTTCGTGCTGACGTAGTTCTCCACAACAGCGCTCATCGCGCCGGTGCCGGAACCCGTGTAGATGATTGTCCTTCCTCCCTGGCAATGGATGAGGTCCAACAAGATTCTCTCGGATTCGAGATTGATTTTTGAGAACTCCTCGGTTCTCATATATGGGATCGGCTGTGACCCGACCGCCGCTATTTCCTTGTCCAGATCTCCTGGAAAAACATAAGAATGCATACTCGGTTCGCTACAGATTACGCAAATTTAGCAAAAATCAGTTATATTTGTGAATATTCGGCAATATTTTGGACTTATAATGCAAAAATTATCACATAGAGAGATTCAACTCTACCTCCTGGACATCCTGAAGGCTGTTGACGCTTTCTGCGCGAAGGAAGGGATCAGGTATTCTATGGCTTACGGAACGCTTCTCGGAGCGGTGCGCCACAAAGGCTTCATTCCTTGGGACGATGACATTGACCTGTTGATGCCACGTCCTGATTATGAACGCTTTGTCGCTACTTTCGGCAAGGATCCGGACTCCCGTTACCGCTGCCTTTGCCACAAGGAAGGGGTGAAGGGGGACCGTTTTGTCCATTTTTTCGCCAAGGTTGAGGACACTCGTACCAAAAGCCTGCAAGGACGTGGTTTTGACTATGATTTCGGTCTGAACCTCGACATATTCCCGGTTGACGGAAAGCCTGAGGACGCTGTCCTTCAAAGAAAAAGGGAGCGGTTGCTGACGCATTGGTCCCACAGGCTGAACATCTGCGGCACCAGATTCGACCTGTTCAATTTCCATCAGCCGCTGTTCTCAAAGCTTGAGGCGCACGCGAGGGGTGTTGAATATTGGTGGAGGAAGATCAACACCGAGATGCTGAAGTACCCTTACGAGACCTCAAACCTTGCCGGAACCGTCTCTGTGACATACAACGGCACAAGGGAAATCTTTGACAGGAATATGTTCGAGGAATATGTTGACCTGGAATTCGAGGGCGCGGCGTTCAAGGCGTTCAGGCGTTGGGACGAATGGCTGTCACAGGAGTTCGGGGACTATATGACCTTGCCTCCCGAGAATGAGCGTAAAACTCACGATCTTACTGTTTATCTTCTTGATGATTAGTTCTCTATGGATGTCGTTATAACCTACGTCAACGGCCTTGACCCTGTTTGGAGGGAAGAATATTCACGGGCATTGAATATCCCCGCATTGGACAAAAGGTTCCGGGATTGGGGAACATTGAGGTATCTGCTCCGCGGAGTGGAGACGTATATGCCGTTTGTCAGGAATGTCCATCTGGTGGTCTCCGGGAAGACCCAGGTTCCGGAATGGGCGTCGGATCGCTTGAAAGTGGTGACCCACAGGGACATTATTCCGGAGGAGTTCCTGCCGACATTCAACAGCACGACCATCGAGATGTTCCTTCACCGGATTCCGGGGCTGGACGAACGGTTCATCTATTTCAATGACGATATGTTCCCGGTGTCGCCTTGCCGTGAGGAGGATTTTTTCCGTGACGGGAAGATTGTGATAGGGTTCTCGACCCATCTTTTAGCGACCGGGATGTACAAGCGTCAGTGCCGGAATTCGGACCGTTTGGCGAGAAAGGCTCTCGGGCTTGGACACACTCCGTTTTTCATACGTCCCCAGCATATCTGCTCACCTATGTTCCGGAGCGCCTGCGAGGAGGTTTACGCTAAGATGAGAACGGAGATTTTCTCCACCGTCTCACAGGTCCGTACTATGGATAACCTGAACCAGTACCTGTTTCTGGACTATATGTACCATCAGGGAAAGGCCATCCGTGAACGTCTCTCCGGCAAGTTCTTTTCCATAGCCACGTCTTCCGCGTCATCAATCAGGGAATATCTTCTACACCCGTCACGTAAGCTTGTCTGCATCAATGACGTGCATCTTAAGGACGAGGCTTATGTTTCGGAACGCCGCATCCTGTTGGATTCCTTTGACGCGGCTCTTCCAAAGAAGTCAGTTTACGAGAAGTGAGGTTTACCGTTTCAGGGCGCTTTTGAATAAAGCGTCCCATTTCTCCATCGTCTTTTCCATAGAGAAGTTCTCCGAGCGCCTTTTTGATTCCGCCCCGAACCTTTTCCGCAGCTCTTCGTTGGCTATGACGCTGCATATTCCCTGTGCAAGCGTGCCGGTGTCGCCAACTTTCGCAAGGTAGCCGTTCGCGCCAATGGTGACAATTTCCGAAGGCCCTTTAGGGCAGTCGTAGCTTACGATAGGCAATCCGGTCGCAAGGGCTTCGAGAAGGATCATCGGGAAACCTTCGAACCTCGATGACATCACCAGGCAGGAGCTTCCGAGCAGTTCTTTCCTGACATCGTTTGTCCGCCCTTTCAGAGTCACTTTCCCTTTCAAGCCCATTGAGTCTATCTGATCCTGAAGGGATTCTTTTTGGCTGCCATCGCCGTAAACGCTTAATTTCCAGTCCGGATGCCTGGCATCAACGGTTTTCCAGGCCGTGATCAGATCCTTGAAGTTCTTCTGGCTTTCCAACCGTCCGGCGGCTATGCAGCGTTTTTCGTCGAGGGGGGAGACTTCGTCAGACACAAACGGGAGCGGGTTGTAGATCTGCTCGACTTCAGGAGTCACTTTCCGCCAGTCATTTTTGTCTGCCTTGGTCAGCACGACAAACCTGTCCAGTTTCCTGACAGCATTTTCCAGTTTTCGTGTCCTGAAGGAGGCGTATAGCTTACCAATGGCGTTGGTGCCGTATTTCATAAGGAATTTCTCGTGGGAAAAATGAAATTCCCCTATTTTCACGCTACCGTCAGTGCATCTTGTGAGGGCATAGAGACTGTTGTCACAGACGGTCACGGTGATGTCAGGACGGATCTTGGCCAAAAGCGCGTCAAGGCGTTTCCTGTACTTGATGAGAAACATCCTGTCATTGGCGTCAAGATCGTGGCGGATTATCTTCCCGCTTAGTGGAAAGAACTCTTTCCGGCCTTTTTGCCGGGCCGTGATGATGTGTATCTCATAGCCCATAACATCGGCCAGGTAGTTGGCCTTTGTTGTGAGTACTCTCTCGATGCCACCGGAAAGGTTCAGGGCGTGTATGCAGTATGCAAGTCTCATAGCTTGGTCTTTTTACGCCACCAATTTACGAACTTTATGCTGGAATTCAAAGTGTTCGGATCATTTCACGCATCTTCCCGCCGGCCAACCTTCGAGACTCCGACGAAGAGTAAAAGCAAGTTCGAAATTTTGAGTGGATACCGCGGCAGAACGCCGCTTAGTGTTGTTGTGAACCGGTGTCTGACCGGCCGGCCTTCAGGCGGGATTCAAGCGTGAAAAGAATCATGTCGGACAGTCTCTGCCGGGCAAAACCCTGATGCAAAGATAGTTCTGTGGGTGACATGGAGCGCCGTTCAAAAAGAAAATCGATGAAAAAGTTTCTGTTTTTTATCGAATTGTGGCGAAATCGCGAAATAGGTTGTAAATTTGGGCCGTGACAAAAAAAGTTTATCGGGTATAAGAAAATATTTATGGGGCTTTTGAAAAGATTTAGGATGTTGTTCCGTGGGACACGCCACGATTTTGTTCCGATTCTTGCGCAGCAGACAGATTTTCTGTGCAAGACCTCCTCTCTTCTGGTTGAAATGTTCGGGACGGATGATGTGGAACTCCGTTCGGGGATGGAAAAGGAGATCAAATCCTGCGAGGCGCAGGGGGATGCCCTTCTGACCGAATTTCACGAGATGTTGTCCGCACGCCCGTTCATTCAGGTCAACAAACTGGACCTTCAGGCTGTGGCGATGGCGATGGACGATTGCCTGGATGTCATCAAGGACACTTCCAAGGCCGTCCTGATCTACCGTCCCGCCAAGTTGGACGACCAGTTGAAGGATCTGGCGCAGATGGCCAAGTCCCAGTCGGAGGTCATTCATGACACGATACCTCTTCTTGTGGATCTTCGCAGGAACCTTTCGGCTGTCTCGATGGCCTGCGAGCGTGTGACGGAGTTGGAACATGCGGCGGATGACGCTTATGAGGAGTACATGGGGTACATATTCGGCAACGAGGAGAACACCCGTGAACTGATCAAGTACAAGAATCTGGCGGAGATGCTGGAAAACGCCACGGACGCGCACAAGCGCATTTCCGATAATATTCGTAAACTACTGCTGAATTATTTGGTGGATTGAACCGGCGGAATAGGTGTCTATGATGCGTAATGCGCTGATTCATAGTGTATTAATGCGTGGATAGGCGACCTTTTAAGGAATGAGGCCTCTGACTGACAAAAGGTCATTCCGTCATTCGGGGCTTAAAAATTGTAAATGTCTTTGATTATCATTAAATTTGTAGGATTATCAGAGACATTTGATTTTTTATGGCTATAGCTAGTATTCTTAAAAAAGTGTTCGGCTCGAAGGCCGACAGAGACCTCAAGCAGATCAGACCTGTTCTTAACAAGGTTCTGGAGGCTTACGGTCCTATAGACAAGCTCTCCAACGATGAGCTGAGGGCTAAGACGGAAGAGTTGAAGGCAAGGCTGCGTGAGTGCGAGGCTCCGTTCGAGAAGAGGATCGCCGAGATCAAGGCCAAGCTGGACGAGGATATTCCTGTTCATGAGAAAGAGAGTCTTGCGACTGAATCCGACAAGCTTGTGAAGGAAGAGGACGCGGAGATAGAGAAGGTTCTGGAGGAGATTCTTCCGGAGGCTTTCGCCATCATGAAATCCACGGCCCGCAGGTTCAAGGAGAACGCCACTATTGAGGTGAGTGCCAATGACTTTGACCGCTCGCTCAGCATAAACCACGATTTCGTCCACATAGAGGGCGACAAGGCCGTCTATCAGAATCACTGGATCGCCGGCGGCAACGAGGTGACCTGGGATATGGTCCACTACGATGTCCAGCTGATCGGTGGTATTGTGCTTCATCAGGGCAAGATCGCGGAGATGGCGACAGGTGAGGGAAAGACCCTTGTGGCGACCCTCCCTGTGTTTCTCAACGCCTTGGCTGGCAAGGGAGTGCACGTGGTGACCGTCAACGATTACCTCTCCAAGCGTGACTCCGAGTGGATGGGACCTCTCCATATGTTCCACCGCCTTTCGGTGGACTGCATCGACAAGCACGAGCCTAACAGCGACGCGCGCAAGAGAGCGTACAACTGCGACATAACTTTCGGTACGAACAACGAGTTCGGTTTTGACTACCTTCGTGACAATATGGCAGTGAACATGACAGACCTCGTCCAGAGGAAGCATCACTATGCCATTGTCGATGAGGTGGACTCCGTGCTCATCGATGATGCCCGTACCCCGTTGATCATCTCCGGTCCTGTGGCCAAGGCTCAGGACGACGAGCAGTATATGGAGTTCAGACCTTATGTCGAGAGCCTCTACCAGAAGCAGCGCACACTCGTGACACAGGTCCTGAACGATGCGAAGAAGGCGATCGCCGCCGGCAAGGAGGACGAAGGAGGAATGCTTCTTCTGCGTGCCTACAAAGGTCTTCCGAAGTACCAGCCTCTGATCAAATTCCTCAGCGAACAGGGTATGAAGCAGCTGATGCAGAAGGCCGAGAACTACTATATGCAGGACAATGAGCGCGAGATGCACATCGTCACCGACGAACTGTATTTCGTGATCAGCGAGCAGCAGCATTCCGTGGACATGACCGACAAGGGGCACGACTTGCTCGCCAATGCTGTCTCCAACCCGGATTTCTTCGTGCTTCCTGACGTTGGAAGCCAGATTGCCGAGATCCAGAAGAACACGGAACTCTCCGCCGAGGAGAAGCAGGAGAAGAAGGATGCCCTTATGGAGGACTACTCCCTGAAGAGCGAGCGTGTCCACACCGTCATCCAGCTCCTCAAGGCCTACGCTATGTTCCAGAAGGATGTTGACTACATTGTGATTGACAACAAGGTCAAGATTGTGGATGAGCAGACCGGACGTATTATGGAAGGCCGCCGCTGGAGCGATGGTCTGCATCAGGCCGTCGAGGCAAAGGAGAACGTCAAGGTCGAGGCCGCCACACAGACATTCGCGACTGTCACCCTTCAGAACTATTTCAGAATGTACCACAAGCTTGCAGGAATGACTGGTACGGCCGAGACAGAGGCCGGCGAGTTCTGGTCCATCTACAAGCTGGATGTGGTTGTCATCCCGACCAACCGTCCTGTCATCAGAGACGATCAGGATGACCTTATTTATAAGACAAAGAAGGCAAAGTACACCGCCGTCATCAATAAGGTTGAGGAACTCATCAAGGAAGGCCGTCCGGTTCTGGTCGGCACCACGGATGTGGAGACTTCCGAGCTCCTTAGCCGAATGCTCCGGATGAGGGGCATAAAGCACAACGTCCTCAATGCCAAGGAACATGCAAGAGAAGCGGAGATCGTCGCTCAGGCTGGTATGTCAAGTACAGTGACCATCGCCACGAACATGGCGGGCCGTGGTACCGACATCAAGCTCTCCCCGGAGGTGAAGAAGGCCGGCGGTCTTGCGATCATCGGTACGGAGAGACACGACAGCCGCCGCGTTGACCGTCAGCTCAGAGGTCGTGCCGGCCGTCAGGGAGACCCTGGCTCGTCAGCGTTCTATGTTTCCCTTGAGGACAAGCTGATGCGTCTGTTCGGATCGGAGAGGATCGCCGGAGTGGTTGACAAACTCGGAATGGCCGATGACGAGGCTCTTGTCAGCGGAATGCTCTCTAAATCAATCGAGAATGCCCAGAAGAAAGTCGAGGAGAACAACTTCGGAATCCGTAAGAGACTCCTTGAGTATGACGACGTGATGAACTACCAGCGTGAGGCCGTCTATGCCAGAAGGCGCAACGCCCTTTCCGGCGAGAGGATCGAGATCGATGTCAGGAACATGATGATCGACTCCGCTTCCATCATCGCGGCCCACGCCGAGGGGATGCCTTACCAGGATTTCGAGGAATATGTGATGGGACAGCTGTCGATCGACCTTGGCTTCGACGAGAGTTTCTACTCGAACACCAAGGGTGACAAGCTTGCCGACGCTCTCTGCAAGCAGATGCAGGCGGTTTACGAGCGCAGGATGAACACCCTCGCCGAGAAGGTCTATCCGTTCATCAAGATGATTTTCGAGAAGCAGGGGAATATGTACAAGAACATAGCGATTCCTATCTCCGATGGCCGCAAGATGCTGACACTCAGTGTGGATCTTGAGAAAGCTTACAATACTCAGGGCAAGGAGATCGCCAAGGCTCTCAGCCGTTCCATCATCCTCTATCAGATTGATGAGCATTGGAAGCAGCATCTGCGTGATATGGATGACCTCCGTCAGAGCGTGCAGAACGCCGCCTACGAGCAGAAGGATCCGCTCGTTGTTTACAAGCTGGAGAGCTACAACCTCTTCGCCACAATGCTTGAGGAACTCAACAAGGATGTGCTCTCATTCCTCCTCAGAGCCTTTGTTCCTCTTCGTGAGGACAGTGAGGCCCGTCCGGCGCAGGCTCCGAGAAGCCAGGATATGAGCAACATGAGGACCCAGCGCAATGACCTCACCACAAACGGCGAGCAGAAGGCGAGGACTCCGATTCACGTGGACAAGAAGATCGGTCGCAATGACCCTTGCCCTTGCGGATCCGGCAAGAAGTACAAGAACTGCCACGGCGCGGGTCTGGTTTAATGAATATATTAACTGAATATAATAATAAAGGAATATGAGCGCGAATTATGGTTCCAATGATTCTGCAAGCGTGAACGACATCAGCAGGATCTCAGCCGGTTCGGTAATCAAAGGAGAGATCACTTCCCCTAATGACATAAGGATTGACGGTACTTTCGAAGGAAGGATTTTCTCCCAGGCAAAGGTTGTTGTCGGCGAGAAGGCCGTGATCAAAGGCGACATCATCTGCAACAACGCCGATTTCTGGGGCAAGATCAACGGGAACTTCTTTGTGAAGGACACCCTGTCTCTCAAGGACACCTGCGTGGTTGAGGGCGACCTCCACATCCGCCGGCTTCAGGTTGAGTTGGATGCCAAGTTTAACGGTAACTGCAAGATGATCACCGAGGAAGAGTTCAATCAGCTCACCTCCGGCTCCCGTCCTGGAATGTACGAGGTCCCTGCTCCGGCTCCAAAAGAGGAGGAGGACTTCACCGTGGCTTCCGGCAAGTCCCCGTTCACCATACCCGCCAACGACGAGATCCCTGAGGCTTAGAAAAGTCCGGAGTCGCTGTCGGAGTTATTGATTTTCTTGCTGACGGCCCGGACTTCCTTTCCGTAAGAGAAATTATAGACACAAGTAAGGATGACCGTGTTTTTCTGGCTGGTCATCCTGCTTGTGTTTTTCATTGTCACAGGCGATCCGGGTGCGGTCTCCTCACTGACTTTCCAATGGTAGAACGGATAGCGCATTCCGGCTCCGATGCGGAGGTTCTTTCCGATCCTGCGGGCGAACTCAAAGTAACCGTAGTTCTCGCCTTTCGAGATGCCGATGTCGCTGATCGATTTGAAGGGCTGGTTGTACATAGCCTCGGCTGTCCACTTCTTTCCTGAATATCTCAACATCGCCATTCCGCCAAGACTCTTGACCGATCTGTCCGCACCGCCTCCTGTCAACCTTTGGTCGTTGTACATAGCATAGACGGTAAGCGAGAGGGGAATATTCCTGAAGGGTTTGATCCTGCTTCCGAGAGCGGCCATCACGGCAAGCATATTACCCGAGTTCTCATCCATTTCAACAAGCAGGCCGTCAGTGTGGCTGAAAATAGGAATTATTTGATTGTCATTGTGATAAACAAGGATGTATGGATTGATGTAGAGCCAAGAATTGTTGAATGAATATCCAATCATCGCATCCCGTGTCGTGTAACTTTCGAGTTCAGGGTTGCTCCTCACGAGCCATTTGTCATCCTTGTAATATGACGCATCGCCCATCCATCCGATCTTCGGAGTCGAAGTATTGCTTGAGTAATTAAAATACATCGAGGAGTGATCGTTGAATGTGTAGTTTAGCTGGACGAGCGGGCGGAAATAGATGTAGTCATGCCTTCCGGATGCCTTGGTTTCGTAGCCGAAATGTTCCATAGCCGCTCCGACAGAATAGCTGAACCCTCCTGCGTTTCCTGAATATTCACACCACAGTCTGCCGAGATCGGTGTTGATGTCCGAACGGACGGTGACTTCTCCGTTACCACTGTTTTGCTCGGCAAGGCTGGCTGTGGTTCTGGCTCCGAAACCAAGCTTATGTTTCTCGGACAGCGTCCATCCATAGACGGCCTCAATGATTCCTGAATATTTCCGCCCGTCGGTCAGGCTTGTCGAGGATAACAGGGGAGTCGCTCCGGCATATTCATAAAACCCTTTGCGGCTTTTGGTGTCGTAGGCGGTGGCGACGAAGTTTACAGACAGTTCGTGTCTGTCGGAGAATCTGCGGTTCCAGTAGATGTCGAGTGCCGGGGAGAGATATTCGGACCAATCGTCCTTGTGGTCAGTTACTTCAGATGTCGTGGATTCTTGGGTTGTCAGATTCGTGACGGTTTTGAGGGCACTTTGGCTTACGGGCCAGTCCTTTTTCTCGTAGCCTAACGTGAATTGTGCTTTCAAGGCGCTATTCTCGTCTTTCATCCTGACCAGATCCAGAGAAACGTTGTGCCGGTTCCGCGTGAAATCCGTGTCCAGACCTTCTTTCACTTTTGTGTAAAGATTGCCGCCGGCTTCATATTCAAGAAATTCATCGATGCCGTAGCCGCCGCTTTTGGTCGTTTTCCCGGAATATTCAATGCCGATCATCGTGTTTTTCAGGATTTGGCGGTAGGAGACGGCGTTGTTGCCCCAAGGGGTTGTGACCGCCTCCTTTAGGTTCAGCATCAGGCTGCCGCCGATTCCGGGTCTTCGGGTGATGATGTTGACCATCGAGCCGCTGCCGGCGAATGAATATCTTGCCGGGGCGTTCTGGTAGAAGTCGATGCTTTTGATGTCCGCCGGGGTGAGCAGGGATAGGGAAGCGCTGGTGGTCGGCAGTCCGTTGAGGAGGATTGTCAGGCCTTTGCCGTTCAGAAGTGTGGCTTCATCGTCCTTGACCAGGATTCCGGGGATCAGTTTGAGGGTCTCCAGCGCGGTCGCGTGAGAGTTCCGGTCGTCCTTGTTCAGGTAGAATTTCTGGTGGTCGCTGAAATGCTTGACGCTTCTTCCGGTGAACACTGCCGCCTTCAGTGTGTCCGCTCTTTCCTGTTCTTGTTTCAGCTCCTGTTTCCATTCCTGCTCCTGAGCCTCATCCGGTTCCTGTCCCTGCTCTTGTCCCTGCCCCTGCTCCTGCCCCGGAACTTCGCTCGGTTCCTGTCCCTGTCGGAAGGTCTGCCCTGGCCTCCCAGCAGTCTCTGTCTCTACTGCAATACAGACTTCGACATACCCGGCGATCGAACTGTGAGCGGAGACCAGCACACAGACCGCGCCAACTGCCACTCCGGCAAATAGTCTTCTGATTCTCATAACTGATGTTCTTTTTAACAAAATTATCCGGAAATAGTTTTACATCAGCAAGAATTGATCGCTATTTATTTTATGATAACATATTGACAATTAACTTACTATGTTCTTATCGGCTAATATTGGCTCATTACAAAGTCTTACATCTCACGATTTTTTGCTATCTTAGAACCCGATGAGGCCCAAAACCATCATATTCCTTGCTGTCATTGCCTTGTGCTTCGCTTCCTGTGCGCGCTCGTTCAGGACGGCGGAGCAGTTTCTGGATGAGATCGAAGCCCGGCTGGAGACCCAGCCTGACAGCGCTTTCATCGCATTGGATTCCTTGGACAGAAGTTTGCTTGGCACGAAGGAACTCCGTGCCCGCCACGCCCTGCTCTACACGATCGCTTTGGAAAAGGTCGGAATGGAGATCACCTCCGACAGCATAATCAACATCGCGGTTGACTATTATTCCACGTCTGGGGATGAGGCGATGAAAGAGAAAGCCCTTTATTACAAGAATATAATCAATCAGAACGCCGCCTCTGTCTACAAGGATACCCTTGCCCTTCAGAGACAGAAGATCATCGAGGAGCGTTATACCGACAAGCAGGCGATTGTGGACCGTGGCAAGTCCATCTGGCTGCTTTGCCTTTTGGTCGTCATTGTGATTGCGGTTCTGGTTGTTGTCGTAAGGCTGTTCAGAAGAACCCACCGAGAGCTGATGGGTAAGCCGGATGAGGCATTGGCCATAATCCGGGAAAGGATGTCGGTGCTGGACAAGTTCTTAGCGTCCAGGCTTTCCTCGGACTGCTCATTCGACAGGGCAGCGGAGGCTGAGCTTGACCGCCTGGTCTCGGATCAGGATGATTTCCTGCGTTCCACGATGGTGCTCTTCCGTGACAGCCATCCCGGATTCGTGTCCGAGCTGAAGTCCCACGGCCTGACGGATTGGGAGATCGGCTATTGCTGCCTCTATGTCCTCGGGCTCAAAGGCAAGGATGTCGGCAACTATCTCAAGAAGAAGCGCAACTACATAATCAGCAGTGACATCCGCCGCAAACTCGGCCTGACCGAGCACGACACCAACCTCGGAATCTGGCTCCGCTCCCGTCTTGCTGCCTGACATTCCGTTCCCGTCCTGCCGCCAGATTGTCAGACTTTTCTCCGGTATAACTGCCTTTGCCCGGATAAAGTTTGAAAATAACATATTTCCTCCGGTAAAAGCCTCTCTGCCCGGACAAAGCGGGAGATGACAGCCGTTTCTCCGGTGAAACGCTTGTTTACCGGACAAACTATTTAGAAGCTGTTTTGAATTGTTTGAAATGTTCTTTGAGGTGAAAAATCTTCATTTTCTTCCCGCTTCTTCAGTCAGATAGCACCGCTATCTTCCTTGGAAGAAGCGGTCGAAACTGAAGTTTTTCACTCTCAAACCTTCAAACAAACAATTCAAAACAGCTTCTTAGTCTTTGCGAGCATAATGATCGGATCCGATTCGGCAGTGATTCCATCCACGCCAACGGATGACAGGTAGGTGTATGCTTTCTGACGGGCCTCATCGGTGATGTCCCGGTAGTATGCATAGTTAATAGTCGAAGGATCAAGAACATCAATCAGCCAACCCTCGCATTGCCATCTCGGGCTGAATTCTGTGCCAAAACTGTCAGAGAGCCTGAAATCTCCCTTGTAAATGATTCCGTCAGACTTTTTCAGAACAAAGTGCTTATAATCCCAGTTCCTGTCAAAGATGCTGAGATAGAGATTTTTGTTGTCTTCCGCATATTCCACGATAAACTGCGTGTCGGAGACATTGCTGTTGAAGTCCCTCAAGTCTTCCTTTGTGACAGAGTGAGGGAAGAAGAATGAATATTTCGGGGTCAACCGTCCAGCTTTGTACGAATAGATAGTGTCGCTACACGCCGGATTGTACAATATCTCATCGGCGTACTTCCGTAGGGAATGATGGTTCGGAAGCGCGAATGGGCTCTCGCAGTCAAAGAAGAAAGTATTCGGAATATAACTGAGTGTGTCACCTTCCTGGCTTAGTTCAACTATTGCATCACGCTCATTCCCAATGATGTTCAACACATTCTCGATTATTGATCCGGAATCGGACACCACAAATTGCCTGTTTTTGTACTTTGTAGTCGTAGAGATAGTTGAAAGATATGTGCCATCACTGGAAAACTTCATTATTCCCTTGGCGATGTCCGCGACATACAAGACATTGTCCGCTTTGCTGTAAGCGATGTCCGTCGGAATCAGATATTCACCCTCGGCGCGTCCCTCTACAGATATTGTTGAGATCAGAGAGCCGTCAAGCGCGAAACGGAATATTCCGAGTGGATTGACGGTTAGAAGATAAAAGGAATCCTCCGACATACAAACCTTAATGATGTTTGAAAGATTGTAGGCCTCGTCTGTTTTAAGTGGGATGAATCTTATTGGCTCGAATACTTCTGACAGCGACAACGTGGGCGCATTCTCAAAATCTCTGTAGTCAAATGAATTTGTCTGAGTCTTGTTTTCACAAGAAATGGCGCTTGCCAGACACAAGAGCACTGCCGTTGAATATGGGAACATATTCATCAGCCATCTTTTTAGTGGATACTTTTTCATAACTGATTATCTAAGAATATTTTGGATTGATTTTTGCCGACTTCTCCGTTCTGGTCACTGAGCCTGTGGTTCGACATAGCTCACCAACCATCGTAGTGACCGAAAGTTCCGTACTATATTCTCTTGTGCGATTAATGAAATCCACTATTGCCGTGACATAGTCCATCGTGTTGTCCCAGAAGGCCATAATGTGACCGCAGTCGAATGTCTTTATTTGAGTGTCTTTCGATTTCCTATAAGGGATGTCCTCCGGCAATGAGAAACTGTCTTCTGTCGCAACTATGTATAAAATTTTGACTTTCCGTCTTTTAGGCTTGGAATAGACATATCCGTTGGGAATATTCACTGTTTTCCCTTTCAGCTGTTTTAACCTTTTCACCCATTTGTTCGGATCGCCGACATAGCCATCGAAGATCAAGCCGTTTACAGGGATGTCAGTTTTCTTCAGAAACTCATCCACTATCAGCGAGCCCATTGATATTCCCATAAGGTAGGGAACCTTTCCAGTTCGATAATATACATAGTTCGAGACCGCTGACAGGTCCGAGACAAATTCCGTGTGGAACAACTGGTTCCGTTCGATGGAGAAGTCTGAGCTTGCGCCGAAACCACGATAGTCATAGAGCCAGACATCGATGCCGTACAATTGCAGGAATCGCCCAAGATGCACCCAGTCGCCCATATTCCCGGCATCTGATTCGGAAATGATCAGAGGCGTCCCATTTTCCGATGGCAAATGCCATACGTTTATCTTAAAGCCATCTGTGGTCTCCACCTGTAACTCTTCAAAGTTCTTCCCTCGTTCCTCAATAGGAATCGAATATTCCCTTTGCGGATTTATCGCTGAAAGAATCAAGGGTTGGCATAGGAGAAGCGCGGATAGGATGAGATGTCCCGCATTATTCTTTCGTGTGATGGTTCTATGATCCATAACTTGTGTTCTTTACTGACAAAGTTATCTGATAATAGTTTTACCTGAAGTTTTCCGTCTAACTTTTCTTTTATCGTAATTTATTGAAAGACATAGTGTTGGAAATTTTCTTCGTCACTATGGCTTTCACAGAGTCTTACATTGAAGTTTTTTTGCTAAATCAGTAAGCGCTTAATACATCAGACCGAAAGTCCAAAGCGGGATGAAGTTGGCATAACCTGTCTCAATGTTATCTTTAACTATGGTAACTATATAGCAGTTGACTAATCTGGCGTGCAGGCAGTCGCCGAACAATTATATACGAGCTGGCGACACCAGCATTATGTGAATATGGCGGCAAACAAACCCTCCCTGAGTACAGCGAGAGGCCTGTGGATATGCCGCCTATGGTTTCCGGATCCGTAGGTGGCATACGGCCCGGCCTCACAATGGCGTGGAAGCATAATCGTATGCCGCCGTTTTGCAAAATGGCAACACGTACCTTTAAGATCTGCGAGACATATAGCGTGGCCCCTAGGCCCCGCAGACTATTCTATGATATGCCCATAACACTCAGGTGTCACACCTGAAAGAGCAGTTCGCTGACTGTCAGGTCAATGGCGTTTCAGGTGCGGTAAACCACGCGCACCTGGAAGTCCGGAACACCGATAGAACGCTCTGTGCCGGGGTCTCCGACTCTTAGGTGTGCGAATATGAGCGCACCTGGAACGCCAACTTGTTGTCTATCAAATGGAAGCTGTTTTAGGTGCGCAAAGTTCTGCATACCCGTAAGAGCGGTCTTCAGTTGTTTTACGGGATAGAAAATGTACGTGCGAAGGCCTTTCCGTGTACAGAATATACCGTCTTTTGTAAAACAAAAACGGCCAAGGTGGATTACCTTTGCCGTTTTCTCTGAGCGGAATGCGAGGCTCGAACTCGTGACCTTCGGCTTGGGAAGCCAACGCTCTACCAACTGAGCTAATTCCGCAAAACAAATGCGAGACTTATTGATTGTGTTCAATAGCCTCGCATCTTTGTGATCCCCACAGGATTCAAACCTGTAACCTTTTGATGCGTAGTCAAATGCTCTATTCAGTTGAGCTAGGGGACCAGTTTGTCGGAGACCCGCTCCGACTTTATCTCTACAAGGACTATGCTTGCTCTTCCTTAACTATGGCAAGCTTCTTTTCCTTGATTCTTGCCTTCTTACCGGAAAGCTGACGCAGATAGAAGATTCTTGCCCTGCGAACCTTGCCGACCTTGTTCAGTTCAATGCTGTCAATGAATGGTGACTGAATCGGGAAAATCCTCTCAACTCCGATACCTCCTGAAATCTTGCGGACTGTGAAGGTCTTTGTCTGAGGAGTAGCACCTCTAAGCTGGATAACCACGCCTCTGAACTTCTGGAGTCTATCCTTGTCACCTTCCTTAATTCTGTAGGTTACGGTAACTGTGTCACCGGCCTTGAATTTTGGATACGTAGCGACTTTCTCGTTAGCGAAAGCCTGTTCTACAACTTTAATCAAATCCATCTCTCAATAAATTTTGTGGCAACATTACGCACATTTGATAACGACCCGTAAGCGGTTGCTCTTGTTTTTTCGGACTGCAAATGTACGAATATTTTCTTAATTCCAAAAACTTTTTGAGATTATTTGAAAAATTTCAGCGCTGATCTGCACAAATCGGTGATTTTTGACCATTCTCCGGCCGCGATCATCTCTTTCGGGAACAGTTTAGAGCCCATCCCGACGCAGGTGACTCCGGATTTGGCCCAGGCCGAGAGATTCTCCTCGGTCGGCTCCACACTTCCTGTGGCCATGATCATAGACCAAGGCAGAGGTGCGAGAACGTCCTTCACGAACTTCGGTCCGCCTACGCTTCCGGCAGGGAAGACCTTCACGAGGTCACAGCCGAGTTCCTGCGCGTTGCAGATCTCGGTGACGCTTCCGCATCCAGGGGTGTAAGGAATCCCGTGTCTGTTGCACAGTCTGGCGACCTCCGGGTTCAGAGACGGCGACACGATGAAGTTCGCGCCCATCTGAATGTATAGAGCTGCCGTTGGAGTGTCCAGAATGGTTCCCGCACCGAGGATAAGCCCGGGGCACTCGGCCAAAACGAACTTGGACAACTCCTTGAAAACCTCGATCGCGAAGTCTCCGCGGTTTGTGAACTCAAAGGCCCTGATGCCGCCTTCATAGCAGGCCTTGACAACGTTTTGGGCGATTTCCACATTATTGTTGAAGAAGACCGGGACTATTCCCGTCTCTTTCATCGCCGTCAAGGTCTCAAGCTTTCTGTATTTTGACATATCCGTAAAATTATCTTGACACACGGCCTGAGCCGTTTCCTTTCATAAGATTCTCCACTTCCTTGACGCTGACCTGGTTGAAGTCACCGAAAATGGTGTGCTTCAGCGCAGATGCCGCCGCGGCGAAGTCAATCGCCTGCTGGTCATCCTTGTAGGTCAGGAGGCCATAGATGAGTCCGCCCATAAACGAGTCTCCTCCGCCGACACGGTCAACGATGTGTGTGATGTCATAGCGGCGGGACTGGAAGAGTCTCTCTCCATTGAATATTACCCCGCCCCAGGTATTGTGGTTGGCGTTGATCGAGCCGCGCAGGGTGATGGCCACCTTCTTGCAGCGCGGGAACCTTGCCATAAGCTGTCTGCAGACGCTCTCAAAACGACTCTGGTCAATGGCTCCATCCGTCTGTTCGGCGTTGAATCCCTCCGGCTTGATACCGAACTCCTTCTCGGCGTCCTCCTCGTTGCCAAGGATGAGGTCGCAGCCTTCCACGAGGGCCGGCATAACCTCAGCCGCGGTCTTGCCATATTTCCAAAGGTTCTTCCTGTAGTTGAGGTCGCAGGACACGAATATTCCAAGTCTGTTCGCGGCCTTTACCGCCTCAAGGCAGACATCCGCCGCACTCTGGCTGATCGCCGGAGTGATACCGGTCCAATGGAACCAGTCCGCTCCCTCGAAGACCTTCTCCCAATCGATCATTCCCGGCTGGATGGTTGAGATTGATGAATATGCACGGTCGTAAACTACCTTGCTTGGACGTGCCACTGCACCGGTCTCAAGGAAATATATTCCCAGGCGCTCTCCGCCGAAGACGCAGTGCTTCGTGCCTACCCCGTAGGAGTGAAGGTCGCGGATGCAGCTTCGCGCTATGTCGTTATCGGGGAATCTGGTGACGAATTCCGTGTCTATTCCGAAATTGGCCAGAGACACGGCCACATTGGCCTCACCGCCTCCGAAAGTGGCCTCGAATTGTTTTGCCTGCGAGAATCTCAGGTAGCCCGGGGTGGAGAGCCTGAGCATGATCTCGCCGAATGTGATTACTTTTGCCATTATCGTTCGTTGTTATTTTCAGGTGTGTAAATGTAGATGTTGTGGATCTCCCGGTCGTAGCCTGGGTAAAAGCCCTTCGGCATGCCGAGGATGATCCTTGCGCCTCTGTTGGACATCACGATGAGATTACCGTTCTTGGGATTCATCGTAAGCCCCTCTATCTCACCGGTCAGGATGAAATCGTCCATCGTGCGGAACAACGTTACCTCACCTGTCTCCAGATCTACCTTGTAAAGGTTGTCAGGCTCGTCTTTCTCGGCGTCACCGTCATCGCAGGAGACGAGCATCTGCCCGTCCACGCAGTAGATACCCTGCTGGAGTCTCGGGGCGGGGGAGAGTGTCAGATTCCTGAGGTACTTCCCGGTCTTGAGGTCGTAGCAGTAAAGTTCCGAGCCTTGTACCCAGTCGGCCATCCAGACCTCCTTGCGGTCACGGTCAACGGTGAGGCCGCAGCATTCGACCTGGCCGGATTCCGGAACCCAAGGGATTGAACGCTTATATTCAAGGGTCTTCGCATCGTAGATGGCGGTCTGGATGTTCTTGCCGACACCGTCAAGGAAATATTCGCAACCGGCGAAGATCTCTCCGTCATATTCGTCGATGTCGCCGATGTGGTTGCATTCCAGTTGAAGGTCTTTGAACGGGGCTTCGTTCCTGGCGACCAGATTGCCCTCCATATCATATTTATAGAGTGCGGTGGATCCGGAAATATAGTAGAAATCCCCGTCGGTGGCGACCCCCTGGCGGCCTTCGACCTCCAGCACGTGATCCAGTTTGAAGTCGCTGTCAAGAACGGAAACAGCCCTCCCGCACGAAACGCACAGGAAGGCCATTAAGCCGATTATTAGTTTGCCTCTCATTTAGAAAATGTTCTTCATCTTGTCGAACAACGCCTTGTCGTCACGGGAAGGATCCGGGGTGAACGAACGGCTTGTCCTCATATTCTCCAGGGCGTTCCTCTCATCAGAGGAGAGTCTCTTTGGAATCCAGACCAGAATCTTCACGTAGAGGTCTCCTGTTCCGCTTCCGTACCCGCTCACGGCAGGGAGTCCCTTTCCGCGAAGCTTCATCACGGTGCCGGATTGGGTGCCGGGATCGACTTTCACTTTGTATGACCCATCCAGACAAGGTACCGTGATCTCGGTTCCCAAGATGGCGTCGGTAACGGAAATCACTGTAGAATAAAACAGGTTCTTGCCGTCGCGTTTCAATGATGAGTGAGGAATCTCCTCGATGATAACGAGCAGGTCACCGTTCACACCGTTGTGAGGGGCGGCGTGCCCTTCGCCTTTGATTGTCAGTTGCATACCATCCTCGACACCCGCCGGGATCTTGACCTTCACTGTCTCGCGTCTGCGGACTAAACCAGTGCCGCCACAGGTGCGGCAAGGATTGCTGATGACTTTCCCTTCGCCGCCGCACTGTGGGCAGGTTGAATATGTCACCGTCCTTCCGAACAGCGAGTTGACCACACGCTGTGTCTGTCCTGTACCGTTGCAGGTAGGGCAGGTCTTGACGTCGGAGGCGTTCTTCGTTCCACGTCCACCACAGTCAGGGCAAGGTCTGTTGCGCTCGATTGTGATCTCTTTCTCCGCTCCGCTGGCGATCTCCTCAAGGGTAAGACGGATCCTTGTACGGATGTCACGGCCTTTCATAACCCTTTGCTGCTGAGTGCGTCCCTGACCTCCGCCGAATCCACCGAAGCCGGTGAATCCGCTGAAGCCTCCTCCGAACAGGTCGTTCAGGATGTCGTTCAGGTTTCCGAACCCTCCGCTGAAGTCCGGCCCAGACTGGCCGTCCACACCAGCGAATCCGAACTGGTCATATTTTGCCTTTTTGTCAGGGTCGCTGAGCACTGAATATGCCTCCGAAGCTTCCTTGAATTTCTCCTCGGCGGTCTTCTTCTCAGCCTCGGTGCCGTCCACCCAACGGTCAGGATGCCACTTCATCGCGGCAGCCCTGTAGGCTTTCTTTATCTCATCGGCGCTGGCTGTCTTCGCGACCCCCAACACCTCGTAGTAATCTCTTTTTTCTGCCATATTCGTCTATCTCCTATATTCCGACAACAACCTTGGCGTAGCGGATGACCTTTCCGGAAAGGGTGTAGCCCGTCTGGACGACATCATACACCAAGCCTTTCTTGTCTTCCTCCGGAACCGGGAACTGGGCCACCGCCTCGTGGAAGTCCGTATCGAACTTCTCGCCCTTAGCCTTGATCACCTCAAGTCCCTTGGTTTTAAGATATCCCATCAGTTTGTTGAATATCAACGCTGTGCCTTCCTTGGCCACCTCATCGGCCGAGTTCTCCTCCAGCATCTTCATCGCTCTCTCGCAGTCATCCAGCACCGGAAGCAGACCCTTGATCGTGTCAGCCGCCGCTGACGAGACAAGCTCAAGCTTTGCCTCCGCGGAATGTCTGCGGAAGTTCTCGAAATCGGCCATCAGGCGGATGTAGTCATCCTTCTCCTTTGCCACGCTGGCCTTAAGCTCCTCGTTTTCTTTCAGAAGAGTGTTGAGTTTCTGCTCAATCTTCTTGGCCTCCTCGTCAACCTCCGGAGCCTCTTCCTTGCCTTTCTGCTCGTTTCCGGCTTTGTTTTCCGCCGATTCGGCAGTCTTGCCGGCCTGCTTAGGCTCTTCCTGCTCTTTATTATTTACTTCCTTGTTCTTTTTGCTCATATCTGATACTCCTTATAATCAAAACAATCCACGCTCTGGACAGTCACCGGACCATCCAAAGCGACTGTAAAGGTATCAAATTATCTGCCAATTACATAATCGCTGACATAATGTCAGACCATATTTATGTTGCGAATTAGCGTTACCATTGTTAACTTTGTCAAGCCAGGTTCTGACGGAGGAATGACTTAGGCTACAAGTCTTCCGGACCGAAAGAACATCCAAATGTTAAAGAACAGACAATGAGCGCATTCATCAACGAAAACTTTATGCTGTCCAATGAGACGGCACGTCAGTTGTTCCACGGCGAGGCCGAGAAACTGCCGATAATAGACTATCACTGCCATCTTTCACCACGGGAGATCGCCGAGAACGTCCGGTTCCGCGACATCACGCAGCTTTGGCTGGTGGACGGCCACAGCGGCGACCACTACAAATGGCGCGCGATGAGGGCGAACGGAGTGCCGGAGGAATATATCACCGGAGACAAGTCCTCTTGGGAGAAGTTCGAGAAATGGGCGGCGACAATGCCTTACCTGATGCGTAATCCTCTCTACCACTGGTCTCATCTGGAGCTGAGCCGTGTTTTCGGAATAGACAAAATCCTGAAGCCGGAGACAGCCCGTGAGATCTTCGAGGAGTGCAACGCCAAACTCGCCACGGAGGAGTTCCGGGGACAGGCGCTCGTCCGCAAGTTCAATGTGGAGGTGGTCTGCACGACCGATGACCCGGCGGATGACCTGCGTTGGCACAAACAGATCGCTGAGCATCCGTTCGGCACCAAAGTGCTGCCTACCTGGAGGCCTGACAAGGTGATGGGAATCGAGGATGTCAAGTCATTAAATGAATATCTTGGGAGACTCTCCGAGGCTGCCGGAATCGAGATACGGTCATATTCAACATTGATCGAGGCTCTTCGCAAAAGGCACGACTTCTTCGGGTCGATGGGCTGCCGCCTTTCGGACCACGGTCTCGACACATTCTATGCTGAGGAATATGATGAAAGCGAGATTGAAAGAATATTCAAAACCACCCTTTCAGGAATGCCTGTTGATGAATATGACGCTGTCAAGTACAAGAGTGCCGTCCTGTACGACCTTGCCGTGATGGACGCGGAGTCCGGGTGGACGCAGCAGTTCCACGTAGGGCCTCTGCGCAACAACTGTACGAGGCTATTCAATGGTGTCGGACCTGACGCAGGTTGTGATTCGATGAATGACAAGCCAATAGCCGTGGCCGGAAACAGATTCTTCGATGTCTTGGACATGACCGGCAACCTTGCGAAGACCATTCTCTATTGCCTCAATCCGAAGGACAATGAGGTAATGACCACGATGGCGTACAATTTCAACGACGGCACGGTTCCCGGCAAGATGCAGTTCGGCTCCGGCTGGTGGTTCCTCGATCAGGAGAATGGAATGCGCCGTCAGATGGACACCTTGTCCTCTCTCGGCCTCCTCAGCCGTTTTGTTGGAATGCTGACCGACTCCCGCAGCTTTATCAGCTACCCGCGCCACGAATATTTCCGCCGCATTCTCTGCGACATCATCGGCACCGATGTCGAGGCCGGCAAGATTCCGGCATCCGAGATTGACACTGTCGCCCGTATGGTCCGCGACATCTCCTACAACAACGCCCGGAACTATTTCGGTTTCTGATGCTCCTACGGGCTATCCGAAAATGTCGTTCAGGACAGCGGCAAGCCGCAGGCCGCCGCGTAGAAGCTGGACTTCCACCGTCCCGGTCCATTCGCCCACGTAGTCATAGGACAGTTTGGAGCCGACAGGAGTCGAGGCGTAGATTGTCCTGCAGATCCCGTAGGTCTCCTCGCCCCAGGATTCCGGTGTCCCTTCCGCCATCTTCCTGTTCTCGGCCCGAGGGTTGGTGTCAATCTGCTCGACCCATTCCGAATATGTCCATTTGTGGGCGCTCTCGATAATTCCGGTGTCCCAGATGGAATGAAGGTTCGTACCGTTGTTGAAGAATTGCACCTGCCATCTGTTGCCGCCGCGGTCCGACCTGTGTCCCATGTGCATCGGACAATGCAGGTCGCCCATAAGGTGGACCAGGAACTTCAATGAGAGCGCCTGCTCCTCCTTGTCAAGCTTTCCGCTTTTCAACGCCGCTATCTGCTCGTTGACGGCGCGGACGACATCGCCGTTCTCGTTAAGGGGAGCTCCGCTGAAAGTCTCGCCCTCGTCAGTGTTCCTGTAATGCCACGAGCTGGTGTACCGGTATTCAGGAGTGTGGCTGGCATTGTCCATCCAATTCGCCCAGTACACAATGGTCTTCCCGTCAAGTATTTCGTCAATCTTCCTTGCCGCCTTTCGGGTAAGATGCCGCTGCGCGACAGCGCAAGTGACATCATGCCCCTTCTGTCCCCAGCAGTACCCATCGACAGACACCGCAAAAAGACCCGCCCCCAGCAGTGCCATCATCAGAATCCTATTCGTAAACCTCATATTCTCAATTATTTAATTTTCGTGAATATTCAACATCCCTATTCGCTTTTCCATCCCCGCACATGACGGGAAGACCTCCAGCCGCATCGCCCATAGCCCACCCTTCTCCGTTGGGACTGCAAACTTACACAAAAAACGTGATTCTTCTCCCCTCCGCACAAAAGAAATCCCGCTTGAGGATGAATGCTGACGGGAATGTAGGTAAAAATGTAGATAGAAATGTGGGTGGAAATGTAGATGGTGTTGCCGGTAATATTGTTGATGGGGTTGCAAATCCGCGACTCCCACATCTTACAAAACACGTTCACACCGATAGCCGGAAAAACTCTTCGGTCTATCTCTGAGAACTACTGCGTGGCGCGAATATTTTGTGCGGCCGCTCGCCAATGCCGGATGTGGCTCTGGGCGGAAACACCGACCGCGGCCACCAGAGCCGCGATCAATGACAAGTCGTACTTTCTAAACGTCAGTACATCAGATGTTTTTTGCTATTGTTCCTCCATCCGGCCTCGCTCTTGTAGTCAGTAAAATAAATCACAATGTCGGCCTCGCTCTTGTAGTTCACGAAAAACAACTTCTTTTTCGCCTCGCTCTTGTATTTCACAAAAAACCAAAGCCCCTTGTTGTCCTCGGCCTCGCTCTTGTACTTGCATTTGTAGACGACAAGATCCGCCTCGGACTTGTATTTGGTGACATGGACTTTCACGTCCGCCTCGCTTTTGTACTGACATGAATACACGGTCTGCGCCTTGGCGCCGATGCCGAAAGCCATAAGGGCTACGATGATGGTGATGATGTATTTATTCATATTATTTGGTTGTTAGTTTTCTTCCGAAAGTAGGGTTCTCTTGTCGTCATAAGCCGGAATGACCCTCGCCAGGGAAGGCTTTCCGGTCTCCTTTCCATCGTGTACTCCTGATGGATTTGGTTCATAATCACGTCAAAGATATGAAATTACTCTGAAAACACAAACAACAGTACGCAATGATTCGCATCGGATGCTTCGGAGGTTCCGGAGCTTCGGATGTTCCAAGGCCTTCGGCTGCTACTGCAAATGGCCGTTGCATCTTACAAAACACGTTCATGCCAATGTGCCTTAGAACGTTGCCTATTAATGAATATGTTGAAAAACTCAGATGATTTACCACGAGTTATTCAGCTTATTCATTGTCTTACCGCCTTCCGCTGCCACTTCGGCTGAACGAGTTTTGTGAAATTACTTAAAAATGCGGACGGAGGCTGGGAAGATTTTGAGGGGCAGAAGAGCGAATATTCGGCGATTAATCGCTAATTTTGCAGGCGGCAGGAAAGCGGGGCTGGTTGTTTTAGAAGATTTTGTTGACGGTTACATTTTACTACGAATATGCCAAGTTACCTTCAGATAGAGAACATCTCCAAGTCATACGGGACGAAAGTCCTGTTTGAGCACATCGGCTTCAACATCAACGAGGGCGACAAGATCGCCCTGATCGCCCCGAACGGCACCGGTAAGACCAGCCTTCTGCGCATTCTGGCCGGCAAGGACAGCTCCGATTCCGGCGGCAAGATCATATTCCTCAAGGACATCCGCATCGCGTTCCTTGAGCAGGAGTATGAATATGATCCCGAATCCACCGTGTGGGATCAGATTATGCGGGACAGCGAACAGTGGACGAAGAATCTTGATCCTGAACATCTTGCTGAATATGAGCAGCGCGTCCGCCGCCTTCTGACCTCCTTCGGGATGTCTGAATATGACCGTAAGATGAAGGTGCTTTCGGGCGGGGAAATCAAGCGTGCCGCCATCATCGTGATGCTTGCCAGCGAGGCGGACTTCTTCGTGATGGACGAACCCACGAACCATCTGGACATCGATGGCATCGAGTTTCTGGAGAACTATCTGTCACACGCCCGTTGCACGCTTCTGATGGTGACCCATGACCGTTATTTTCTGGATTCCGTGGCTAACACCGTGATGGAGATGGATCACGGAGCCGTATATATTTATAAAGGCGACTATCAGAACTATCTGGAGAAGAGGCAGGAACGCATCGAAAACTACAATGCCGAGACTGACAAGATCAAGAATCTGCTCCGCCGTGAGCTGGAATGGATGCACGCCAGTCCGTGCGCCAGAACCGGCAAGGCCAAGTACCGCAAGAACGCTTTCTACGAGCTGAAGGACAGGGCCGGGCAGGTTTACAGGACTGACAGCGTGAGCCTCGGCGAGATGGGGCCTGCCTCCAGGCTCGGAACCAAGATCATCAACTGCAAGGATGTCAGTTTCTATTACGGCGGAGACTGCTACCTGAGCCATTTTACTTATAATTTCCAACGCTACGAGAAGGTCGGAATCGTGGGAAAGAACGGTGTCGGCAAGACCACGTTCATCAATCTTCTGATCGGGAATATGGATCAGTCGGATTCTGGTTCTTCTACGGTTGGTGAGCCTGGCCGAACCACGGTAGGTGAGCTTTGTAGAACCACCGGCGTGATCGAGAGGGGAGAGTCTCTGAAGATCGGCTACTACCGCCAGAGCGGAATGCAGTTCGATGAGAACCAGACTGTTCTGGAGACCGTGAACGACACTCATCTGTTGAGCCAGTTCCTCTTCCCGCACGATATGCTGAACAACCGCATCAGCAAGCTTTCCGGAGGAGAGAAACGCCGCCTCTACCTCTGTCTCTTATACACATCTGACGCTG
>ENA-OYWF01000087-OYWF01000087.1-human-gut-metagenome-genome-assembly--contig:-NODE-87-length-28495-cov-5.828586_pt1 | contig 28495 bp, 15 predicted proteins | sample MGYA00244809_ERZ653394 | MGnify/ENA primary metagenome ERZ653394 (study PRJEB26926, sample SAMN06165151) | human gut metagenome | biome: ENVO:00009003; feature: ENVO:2100002; material: ENVO:00002003...
ACGCAAAGGCCGCGCGGAGCGTCAGGGTTTGGGACAGAGTCCCAATAAAACAACAAGGTTAGGGGGATTGAGATAAGCAAGTCCTCACGGGGGCAATCTTGCTGCCTGCCACATGTAGCGTGACCCACAAACGACTAAATATCAAACATTTAGCCAAAATCAGAGTTGTTGTTTTCGCAACTCTGAAAACACCTAAAACGCTGATATGTAGTTGATTACGCGCTGCGTCTAATGTATCGCGCTCACCTCTCCTCCATTATTTTCACGCTCTTGCCAGCCACTCCATACTCGCATCTGTCACTCCACGTTCCCGCCAGTCACTCCATGCTCCCACCAGTCACTCCACGCTCGCATCTACCACTCCACATTCGCATCTGTCACTCCCACCTGCCTCCCCATTAACCCTCTGCACGCGCATCGCCGGTATCCTCACGCTCACATTAAAGCCCAGCCGGAACTGGGCATCGCGCCCTGGCTACAACTGGATTTCGTAGATATAAGGCATTCTGGCGAACGTCCTCTCGGATGTTTCCCAGTTCCAGCCTTTGAAAGCCTTTTCGATCGAACTGAACGGAGTTCCTGCGAATGCGGAAGTGGTGCCGCCGAATGATTCGAGCAGCATTTCCATCAATGTCTGAGGCTTCGGCAGGCAGTCCACGCTGTAGCTTTCACTCTCGTCGATGCCCGCTGCCGTGAGCGCATATCGGAACGCATCTGTCAATGTGCCGATTTCATCTACCAAGCCTATCTTGAGTGCATCGGAACCGGTCCATACACGTCCCTGAGCGATATTGTCCACTGCGTCTGTAGTCATATCCCTGCCCTCTGCCACATTTTTAAGGAAGGCATCGTATATGTCATTGACAGACTTCTGCATATAGGCGGTCTCCTGAGCATTCAGCGGCCTTGTGAGCGAATACATGTCACTGTGCCTGTTCGAGCCGACAGAAGTTACATTGACATGAAAAATATCCTTGGCGGTCTTGCTGAAATCAGGAATCATGCTGAACACGCCGATAGAGCCTGTCAATGTGGACGGGTCGCTGAAGATTTTATCGCAACTGTTTGAAATCCAGTAACCTCCGGAAGCGGCGTAGTTGCCGTAAGAAGCGATTACCGGTTTCTCTTTCCTGAGCAGGTCGATCTCCTGCTTGATTTTCTCTGATGCAAGAACGCTTCCGCCCGGAGATGAAACCCTGAGCACTACGGCCTTGACAGAAGCGTCTTCCCTGACTTTTGAGATTATGGAGGCGAAACGGTCACCTGCCACTTGCTCCTTGGCATCGCCATCTACAATATTGCCGTCAGCAAAGATTATCGCCACCTTGGTTTTGGCCACTTTCTGAACTGAGGCATTGACCATAACGTAGTCGCTGAACGGAATCATCTTCAAGTCCGAAAAACTGGATTCTACAGCCAGGTCGGTAAGCTTGCCCCTGAGTTCTTCTTTTGTAAGCAGCTCATCTACAAGGCCGTTGCTTCTGAAGTCTTCCGGTGTCGTCAATGTCAGGTTGTCAACGAGAGAATTCAATTTTTCTTCAGTGATGTCACGGCTGCTGCAGATTTCCGCGGAAAGATTGCCCCAGATGGAATTTATCATTTCCTGGTTCTGGAGCATGTTCTCCTCACTCGGACTGCTCTTGATGTACATCTCGCCGGCAGACTTGAATTTGCCGTGCCGGATCAGTTGGACATTGACACCAAGCTTGTCAAGCAGGTCCTTCAGGAAAATGAGCTGGGTACCGACACCGGTCACCATGCTGGTGCCGCCGCAGTAATTGCCCATATAGACCTTGTCCGCAACTGACGCCAGATAGTAGGCGCCTGTGGTCGGGTTTTCGATATATGAAACCACGGCCTTGCCGCTTGCCCTGAAATCAGCAAGAGCCCTGCGGAGTTCTTCCATCTGGGCAATGCCTGACTGCAATCCTTCCGGACGCAGGAATATGTATTGTACGGCAGGATCAGCCGCTGCGGCCTTTATCGACTGCACCGCATCCCACAATCCTATTGTCTTGGTTTCATCGCCCTGCATCATGGCAATCGGATTGATTTCTTGACCCTGCTCGGCAAGAATGATTTTACTCAAGTTCATGTCCAGTACCCCGGATCGCGGAATTACAGGAGTCTCGTTCCCCAATGACGCAAGTGCGCCCACGAAGCCGAAGAACAGGATAAATCCCACAACTCCCATTATAAACAGGCCACATATTACGGCCAATGTCATTTTCAAAAATTCTTTCATCTTTGTCGGTTTGTTATATTTCATGACCAAAGGTAGAAAAATTATCTCAAAATCAATTAAATTTTGTTATATTTCATGACCAAAGGTAGAAAAATTATCTCAAAATCAATTAAATGTCGAATGGTTCCAGACAAAGATTTGAATACGATTTCGAACCGATGCTTTGCTTTGCATAGGAGTCTCCGGTCGCTTTCTCGGATGTGAACAGCAGGAATTGATAGCTGCTGATTGCCGCATCTGAGTAAGGGCTCGGCGTCATTCTTATAACTCCGTCGATGAATCCCAGTGCTATGCTGTTGCCGCCCCAGTAGATGGACAGTCCGTCAGACAGACCGAGTGTGACATAGTAGTTCTTGTAACGTCCCAGCTGTTGAGGCTCGATGATGATTGAATGACTGTCCGGGTCGTAGTAGCCCTTGATTTCTGGCGTGAAATCGCTGATGTTGGACAATCCGCTGATCATTACGTCGTTGCCTCCCAAACTGTAGATGTCGATGCGGAATGATTCATCTGCAGAGGAAGAACCGCTTGTATTGTCGACGGTAGCCGTTGCCTTGAATGCGCCGATGAAGTCCTGAAGATTCTTGTTCTTGTCGAAATCGGATGCGACATAGCCTTGGGTCTCGGCAGTCTTTGTGACGAATACCCTGTCCCCGAAGTCATTGACCAGACAGATGCAAAGAGTATAGCTTGTGCCTTGCTTCAATGTGTTGAATGCGGTTGCGAAGCCGTCATCGCTCACTAGTTTCTGGAGGAACTCCTCATTGACTTCGTTGCCTTTTTCCCAAGCAAGTTCCTCTGCACTTTTATTCAGGTTCTTGACCATGTAATCAAGAAAATCTGTCCTCATGCACAGGTATTTGAGAGAAGCGACATTGTCGGCCTGCATGTTCCAGAACAAGGTCGTGTACGGGGAATAGAGTACGTTGGTCTTGTCGTTTTTCCATTCGAACTTGTTGACTTTCGGCGTGTAGCGTCCGTCAGGGTCACATGTGAACCTCTTCATGTAGAGAGATATGGCGGTCGAGGTGGAGTCGTATGCCAATGCTACTGCCGTGCAGTTGCCTGATCCCACATTCCAGATGTCGGAATTGTCTTCGTACAATGTCACTACAGGAGCACTTCCTGGCTTGTTGCCCGCTTCCAATGCCTTTCTTACCTCTTCCTGTCTGGCAGCGTCTCCGGTTATGTCCCCGCTTACTATCGTTGCCTTGTAGAACTTGGTATATTCATTTTTGCTGAAAGACAGTCTCGGAGCCTTGAATCCCGTCTCGGTCGTCTCTATGCCGTCGAATGAAATCTCTACTACCGGCGTCTTGTCTTCGTTGCCGTCGAATGCCAGGGTTTCGGTGCCTTTGGCGAAATAGCCGGAAGAGACGAAATAAATCAGGTAGAACGAGAAATTGCCCTTGCCGTCGTAAGTGCACGGATATGAACTGTATGCGGATTTGTTGCCTGTGTACTCGGCCATGTCGGACACCTTTACATATTCATTGTAATTTGAATTGTAATAGCCTATCGACTGCGCCGGCACTGTGCACGTGTTGTCTTCATTGAGAATGAACTTGAAAGACACTCCGCTGGCCCAGTCATTGACTTTGAAGATGTTGGCGCCTACGGCCTTTTCCACTTTCAATCCGCTTGCGTGTCCGGTGTAAAACGCGTTGTATTTGTAGGTGGCTGTCTGCTGCACCTTGTTCCCGCTTTCGTCAGTTCTCAAGTACGGCTCCCAGTCGAGTGCGAAAGACACGGACAGATTTATCTTGTCTGAAAACTGCGTGACGTAGGCGCTCCCTGTTCCGGTTTCTTCCTGACGGTCGCTTATCAATATCGTTGCGCTCAGGGATGATCCGGCAAGGAGCTCACTCAGGTCGACTTCCACGGGAATTGAGACCGCATAACTGCCGTCGGGCAGAGTGACGGTTTCGGGAATGCTGAATGCACCTTCGTCCTCTCCTCTTTTCCGGAGACTGACTGACAGTTCGCCTTTGTTGTCAGGTCGGGCAATCTCTATCTCCAAGGTGCCGGACTTGCTGCCTTGAGGGAACTCCTTGGTCAGGGATGACTGGATGAAGTGGATTTCCTTAGCATCGTCCGTGCCCGGTCTGTAAATGCTGCCTTCCTGTTCTTTGCTGCAGCCTGCAGTGAACAGGGAGGTGGCCAGAATGATTGAAAATATATTTATGTATTTCATTGTCAATATTTCTATCAAGGGTTCTGATCTTCTTCGTTTATGTTCGGGTTTGCGTCCAACTCATCCTTCGGGATGGTCAGCACCCAATCGTAGGTGTCTGCCCTTGTGAGGTCAATTCCGTTTCTTTTCATTGTCGCGATGCATTCCTCGGCGAATCCGTCTTCGCTTCGCCGGTCGATTCCCTGACCGGTGCGGCGTACGTCGAAGATGCGTCCGTATTCACCCCAAAGTTCCACTCTCCTCTGGATCAGTATGTTCTCCAGTAAAGAACCTGTCCATGTCGTCGTGGTAGCTCCAAGATGAGTCCCGGAATAGTTGTAGGCGTTGTACTTCGGATTCCTCTTGGCCATGACCTTGTTCATCAGGTCGCGTGCCTCATCTTGATTGCCAAGCCTCAGGGCTGCTTCTGCCGCCGTAAAGTACATTTCTTCGACTCTCATATAAATGTAGTCTCCTAGCCAGGATTGTACGTTGGAGAACGCGAATTTCTTGGAGATGTAAGGTGATTCCTTGTCCGTAGGGTCCCACCATCCGAGACGGATGTCGCCTGAACTGATGTGATTGTAGAGCTGCTTGTTGATCAGCTTGGGAGCAGACTTTGCATATGCACCGTCGACATTGTCCATGTGTGTGAAGAATCCTGCGTAGGCTCCGGACTGTTCCGAGGTCTCGATTCCGGCTCCCCACATTACGTTGCCGTAGTTGATGGAATTCATGCCTCCCATGAGTTCGTTCTCGCCTCCGATTTCGTAAGTGCCCTTGTCAATGACTTCAGATGCAGCCTTGTAGGCTCCTTCCCAGTTTCCTTCTGCCAGGCAGACGCGGGACTTGATGCCCAATGCGACAAATTTGTTGATGTGGGACTTGTTTCCCTTGTTCATGGCGGCTGCGGCACCCTTTGTCAGACGTACGATGGCGGAATCGATGTCCGAGTCGATCTGTTTATATACGACTTCAAGATTTTCCCTGGGCTTTCCTGTGGTACCTATGTTTGTAGGTTCCGTATAGACAGGAACTCCGGGATCGCTCCACCTGTATTTGTCCGTCATAGGGTTGTAAGGTGCCCTGGCGAACCAGGTGGCGAGGTTGAGGTAGGAGAGTGCCCTGATGGCATAGGCCTGTCCCACTACGTATGACACGTCAGCTGAACTGCCTCCCATCGTTTCCTTGGCCGCTACGACGCTGTTGGCGTTGGCTATCCACTTGTAGTTGGCATACCATACGTCGTATGACCTGAATGCGGAAGATGCATATTGGTTCTTGACATTGTATACGTGGTCGTACCAGAACCATCCGTTTCCCTGGGACTGCATGATGAAGTCATCGCCCATCGCCTCTTGGGCGATATTATAGGCGGAAATGCCGAAGCATTGGTGGGCGTTGCCTGTGGTTGACCAGCCGGCCGTCCACATTGACCTGTAGATGCCGTTGATCGAGGAGATGGCGGTGGACGCGTCCTTCATAAGCTCTTCTCCCGAGCCTGAATCTGTCGGATTGAATTCAAGCATGTCTTTGTTGCAGGAAATTGCCGCAATGGAGAGAACTGCAAGAATATATAGTTTCTTTTTCATTGAATATCCTCCTTAGAATTGAATGTCTATTCCGGCGACGATCGCTCTTGACGGGGCGTAGGAATATGACACGCTTCCGGTAAAGTTATATTGAGGGTCCATTCCGTCAAGGTGATTGAACATCATTATATTGTCCGCGGTGACGAAGAGCCTCAGGGCGCTGACTTCTATTTTGGAAAGCCATTTCTTGGGGAACGTATAGCCTAACGTGATGTTCTTGAAGGCGAAGTACGATGCGTTGATGAGCGCTGAATCGTTCGCTGGTGAAGAGCCTCCGATCTCGACCATCGGGACGTCCGTGACATCTCCAGGTTTCTGCCATCTGCGCAGGACATTTTTGTGCCAGTTGTTGCCGGCATACTGGACATTCATTGTGCCGGAATACAGGCCGTCATAAACTTTTCCTCCGATTGACCAGGTGGTCAGGAAGGAAAAATCAATGTTTTTGAATATGGTGAAACTTGACCCCAGGCTTCCTGACACGGCAGGCTCGCGGCTGCCCATATAGTACTTGCTTAGTGATGCGAGCGAGACGTTGTCCGTGACATATTCATTGCATTTGACATTGCTTATGGCTCCGGTCTCGTCCACGCCTCTCTTCCAATATGCATAGTAGAGCTGCTTTCCTGTGGCAGGATCGACTCCAGCTGTCTTGGAAAGGTAGAAAGTGTAGATAGGTTTGCCGACTTCGATTACTGATGCACCGGAACTGATGAAATCTTGGGACGATGTGAGGCTGGTGACCTTGTTGCGGTTCAGCGAAGCCATCACGGTGGCATCCCATCTGAAGTCAGGTTTGTCGATAATGTTCACTCTTCCGGAAAACTCGAATCCCTGGTTCCTCATTGAACCGACATTGGCATCATAGCTGGTAAATCCGGTCGAAATGGCGAGAGGATTTGCCAGAAGCATGTCTCTGGTGTGCCGGTTGTAATACTCGGCGCTGAAAGTTAGTTTTCCTCCGAAGAGGGAAGCTTCGATTCCTGCGTTGAGGTTACCGTTCTTTTCCCATGTTATAGCCTTGTTTTCAAGCTTGGATGCGAATGCTCCAGCCTCGCTTCCGTTTGCCCAGGTGTAGTCGTAAAGGCCCTGCCATGCGTAGTAGGTTCCGATGTTGTCGTTGCCTTGTACGCCATAGGAAGCCTTTACGGTCAGGTTGTTGAGCCAGGAAGAAGAACCTTCCATGAACTTTTCCTGTGACAGCCTCCAGGATGCACCGACTGACCAGAAATTGCCCCAACGTCCTGTCTTGTAGAATCTTGAAGAACCGTCGGTACGCCAGCTGGCGTCGAAGTAGTAGCGATCCTTGAACCCGTAGTTCAGCCTGGTGAACCAGGACTCGATGGCATAGTTGTTCGAGTAGCTGGAATTGCCGGAAGTCGTCACTGCCGGGTCAAGTTCATCGATTCCGTCCATGATGCCTGTCTTTTCACCCTGCGCGTAGTTGAATCTGTAGCGATAGTACTCGTGACCCAACAGGACCTTGATGTCGTGCTCGGAAAACGAGCGGTCGTAGTTCACAATCTGGTTGAAAGTATAGCTGAGGGTCCTGGTGTTGGTCTTGCTCAACCGGCCTCCCTGGTCGGCTGCATTGCCGTGGTACTTGTCGTTGGTGAGAGTACGCTGGTAATCATTGAAATCTATTCCGAGATTGGCGGTCAGTCTCAATCCGTAGAGAAGTGCGTCTTTATTCGTCGTACCTAACGTGAGGTAAGATCTCGCAGACAATGTGTTGCGGTAGTAATAGGCCTTGTTGTTGTAGAGCTCGGCCTTGGAGTTGAACCCTTGGGCGGTAGGACGGTTTGCATAACCGTTGTCATCTTCGTCACCATATTCATACTGAAGGTTTCCATCCTGGTCCAGGACATTGTTTCCATCCATGTCCTTCATGTAGACAGGATATACCGGAGCCATGAACTGTGCTGTGTACCAGACGTTTGATACGGAAGCACCAGAGAAGTTCTGGTAGTCTGCCTTTGTGTGTGAGTAGTTGGCGCTCATGCCGATCTTTATCCATGAATTGGCCTGTGAGTCCACATTGACCCTTCCCGTATAGCGGTTGAAGTCAGTGTTGCGGAGTATGCCGTTCTCCTTGTAGTAGCCCATTGAAACGAGATAATTGATCTTTTCGGTCGCTCCGTTGACAGAGATGATATGCTCTGTCCGGAGGGCGGCGTTGTTGCTGATTTCATCCATCCAGTTTTCGTTCCATGCAGCTGCGGCGTCATCTTTTATCTTGCCGGTGCTTTGGTCCACGAGGGTTTCCCACGTGTAATTCTTGTATGGGTTGTAGTATTCTGGATTCTTCAGTCCGCCGATGGTCTGGCCGAGATTGGCGGCAGCGTAGGCACTGGCGCCCTCGAAATCCATTCCAGTGCTGTATTTGGCGCTGTTCCTGAGGGACTCGTAGGTCAATTCGATAAAGTCGTTCATCCCGACGAGATCGTAGCGTTTGAGAGACCGGGATGCAATGCCGGCGCTGCCCTTGTAACTGACAACGGAGCGTTCTCCGCTGCCCTTCTTGGTAGTGATGACAATTACTCCGTTCGCGCCCCTCGCTCCGTACAATGCTCCTGCCGATGCGTCTTTCAGGACGGTAAGTGACTCTATGTCAGCCGGGTTGATGGCGCTTAAAGAACCGTCGTAAGGAATGCCGTCCACTACGTACAGAGGTGTGGAGACCGCATTCACGGAACCGATTCCTCGAATCATGACTGATGCTCCCTCACCAGGTTGTCCGCCGCCGGAAGTGACTTGAAGTCCGGCTACTGTTCCCTCGATGGATTTGGTGATGTTGCCTGTAACCCTCTTTTGAAGTTCGTCGCCTTTTACGACAGATGCCGATCCGGTGAAACTGCTTTTTTTGGCGGTTCCGTATGCGACGACCATGACCTCTCCCAGTTCATCTTCGATGATATCCTCCTGAAGAATCACATTGATCACAGATTTTCCGGCCACGTGTATTTTTTTGGTCACATAGCCGATGCTTGAGAATGTGAGGGTGGCGTCCGAAGGAATGTCCGGAATCGACCATGTTCCGTCAGCGCCTGTGACAGTACCTGTCGCTGTCCCCTCTATGAAGACACCGACTCCTACCAGAGGATCATTGCCGCTGTCCGTGACTTTTCCTTTTACGCTGATGTCCTGGGCTTGTGCAGCCGGAACGCATAGACAGGCCGTCAGAACTGCGGTCAATATTCTCATTATGCTATTTTTCATAATTTGTTCCGAGTATGTTAATGTTGTGGATTATGGTCCATAGGTCGTCTGCAGCTGTTGGTGTATCCATGACTGGAATCGACTCCACTCCGTCAAGCCTCAGACCGACCTGGCTTGCTTCTGCCTTCTCGGCGAGATTTCTGAAAACCACGGAGTTCCTTGCTCTTGCAGACTTTGTCCCTGCTTCCGCTGTGGTCGTCACTGAGGCGTGCTTGGTGATCTTGTCTCCTGCCTTGTTGACGACAGTCGCCATTACGGTGTAAGATGTCTTAGGCTCTACATCTACGACAAGTGCAAGACCGTTTCCGTTGATGTATTCCAGGTAGGATTCCTTCAATTCTGTGCCTTTGTCTGCAATCAGGGCGGGGTAGGATGATTCGGGAACATTAGCCAGAACAGAGGTCTTTACGATTACCAGTTTTCCGGATTCAATGCCCACACCCTTTAGGACGCACGCCATTTTGCTGGATGTCGGACCGTACTTCTCGTTGACCAGAGCGGCTATCGAGAACCATGTGTAGGCCTCGCTTGTCGTCTTGGTCGTGATCGAATTTACTGTCAGTTCCTCTACTCCGGCCGCGGATGTGGCAAGGGCGGACATTGTGTATGAGACGCCCGGGTTGCACGGCGTCACCGAATTGTATCCGTTGGATGAATTCACAAGCTCCAGATAGTTCGGCTTGACTGCGTAACTGTATGACGTGTCTTTCAGGAATGTCTTGACTGCTTCCTTGTCATAAGGGTCGCTGAAGACCTTGTTGAATGTGCTGGTAGGAAGGAGCCTGTAGCGGATGCTCTGCACATCACTGCCTTTCCATGTCGTCCACACGGAGTTGGTCCATCCGTAGCCGGTTATGCCGAGATAAGAATTGGTGATGAAGAAGTTCTGCCGGAACCAGTCTGCTCCTCCGTAGTTAGGGCCGGCGGACCAGCCTGTTGCCGTCGTGGTGACCCGTTTCGTGAAGAGACCGGTCGTGACATTGCCGTCATAGTCCATTCCGAAAGCGATGATGTCGTAGCTCATCTGTGAAGTCAGACTGGAAACGCTTAGGGTGTTCGTGCCGACCTTGAGGACGGAAGCCATGGCGAGCCGGATGCTGATGCCCTTGTTCTTGGCATATTCGACAATCGCATTCTTGTAGCGCTCGATCACTGTTGCCTCGTCATATTGCATAAGTGTCGAGGAGGAGACCACGTCGTAGTAGTATGTTGCGTCAGGGGTTGCGTAGACATTGAAAACGACTGCGTCAGCAAGAACATTTTCAGGAACTATCAGCAGTGGAGGCACGTCATCCGATGCTGTCTTGAAATTTGCCTGTGCCGCATCTGACTGGGTCCTGCCGCTGTTGTCTGCTGCAACAGCCTTGACGGTGAACGTGTACTCTTTCCCCTTTTCCAGATTGGAGAGGGATACCTTGTTCTCAGTTGTAGAGCCCTTGATGTCTCCTACCGTATATTCATATTTGACGGCTCCGGGGATTATGCTCCAGCTGATGATTGTCTTTGAGGCATAGGTGCTTCCGATAGTGATCTCGGGCTTGTCCAGAGGACTCACTGCTGGAGTGTGCACGTGGATGTACACGGGGTCGGACTCGGAAAGACCGCTGTCCTTGCCGGGCACGGCCTTGATAGTCACGACATATTCATTGGATGCCTCCAATTCATTGAACTTGATGAAAAGTGCGTCGGTCGTATCCGCTTCCGCACCGTCAAGTGAGTAGGCATAGCCCTCCGCTCCATATACTTTTGCCCAGTCGACGCGGAATCCGGATACGGTAACCTCGCTGACTTTGGGTTCCGGAGTCTTAAGCATTGCACCGGAATTGTCGTCCTTGGTTTCCGGACTGCATCCGTATGCCAGGGATAGAACCGATGTCGCGACCGCGAATGCGGCGGCTTTTATCATTTTTGAAGTCATAATCATTCAACAGTCACATTTATTGTTCTGACGGACTGGTTGCCGTCGGTGATTCTGATAACGGTACTGCCCTTGGATATTCCCTTGATGGTCAAGATACTGTCCTTGAGGCTGATTTCGATTATCCCCTGTGTGGTCAATGAGTATGTCAGCACATCTGTCTTGTAGAAATAATCGGAAAGGTTTACACTTGTCTCGCTGCCGTTGCCGACTGTCACGTCCGGGATCGCCTTCACTTTCTTGACTGCAAGAAGCAGCTGGTACGTGTCCAGTGATCCTGCGCCCATGTTTCCGAAATATGGCGTTTCGCAGAACGGATCTACCGGGGTGACACTCGACAGCAGCGCTTCCTTGAGCATCTCGCATGTAAGACCTTTCTTCTTTTCTGTTCCGTAGTACCAGCTGACGGCGAGAGCACAGGCTCCGGAGACATGTGGACATGCCATTGACGTTCCGTTGATTCCCTCGTAGGCCGAGCCGCCGTCCTCTGAAACGCTGGTGCTGTATACTCCTCCGTAGGTGGAGTTGAGTGACAGGTCACCGCCCGGAGCGGAAATGCTTACCCATTTGCCGTAATTCGTAAAATACGATGGGGTCCCGAGCCAGGAGGTTGCTGCTACGCTGATTACCGACTTGTCGGAAGCCGGGTAGCAGATTTCATCCGAAGTGTCGTTTCCTGCCGCGAAGATTACGATTCCTCCTGCCATAGGGCCTTCCTGATTGCCGTTCTCATCCAGTCCGGCGTACTTGACGAAATAGTGTATGGCATCGGCAAGGGCGGAGTAATTGCCTCTGGTCCAGTCGTTCTCTGAAATGGCGCCGGCTGTGTAGCCCCAGCTGTTCTGGCAAATTACGGCACCATTGTCGGCGGCATATTTGATGGCGCGAACCTGGGCACCCAGACCTCCTCCTGAATTGCCGGATTCGGACGCTCCCAAAGTCTCGCAGGACATTATCCTGACACCGTCACCATTGCCCGAGCCTCCGGCAATGCCGTTTACTCCTATACCATTGTTGTTCACTGCTGCAATGGTGCCTGCGACGTGCGTTCCGTGCATGTTCTCTGACGAGAACGTAAGATTGCCGCTATTGTCGGTGAAATTGTAACCGTTGACATCATCGATGTAGCCGTTGCCGTCATCATCAATTCCGTTTCCGGGTATTTCTCCTTTGTTTGTCCACATGTTCGCCGCCAAGTCTTCGTGATCGTATTTGACACCTTGGTCGACCACGGCTACGACGACATCGGGATTTCCTGTGCATAACTGCCATGCTGCATAGACATCGGCATCGGCCCCCGCGACTGTCGAGTTGGCGTAGACATTGCCCGTATTGTTGTAATGCCACTGCATCCTTTGTGAGCGGACGCTTTCATTGAAAGGAAACGGAATGGTCCTCGCTGATGAATACGACTTCGTTCCGGTGAAATCTTCCTCTCCGGTTGTCGGGGCCTTGGAATATGCAGCTGCCGCGGTCGGGAGAGAATACTCGATTACCTCCACGCCGTCGCATCCGGACAGCATCTCTGCCACCTCCTTCGCAGGAATCGTCTCGTCGTACTTGGCGATGAACCACCTGTCCAATCCTTCTTTTCTTGTCCTTGCTTCGAATCGTCCGCAAGGCGGAAACATGCGCTCGAAACTGACAGAACCGACATCCATCAAAACCCTGTCGATCTGTGTGTTGCCTGAGGTGACGCCTCCGCTTTTTGTAGCGGTCCCGTCATTGGCGCCCGGCTTCATCTTTATGATTATCTCGCCTTGGATTGCTGTCTCCGGTGAAAATACGATGACAGGCCTGTCGTCTGCCGACTCAGGCCCATTGTCATCATTTCCGCCGATTCCGCTGCATCCCGCCAGCATTATCGCCAGCGGAACGAGTCTTAAGAATCTGTCTTTCATCATTGATTATAAAAAATTACTCTTTCACGCATCTTACCTGACCGCAGAACACTTGTGACCTTGTTTCATATGCCGCCCAGTAGCCATTGAATACTGCTACGTGATATGCGCAACTCTGGTTTGAGTCCTCTGAATCATAAGCCTTTTCCTGGCTCGTCAGGTAGAATGTCTGTCCGCTGGCATAGTTGTAAGGAGTTGTTCCTTCAGGAGAATACGTTGACGGATAGATGTTTCCGACCATAGGGTAGAAATCTCCAGTTTGTTTCCAAACTCGTCCGCAACCTTTCTCGACGTTCCATAAATACTTGCTGCTGGTTCCGTTCTCGTCATATTCGCTATGCTTTCCGCCGGTCTTGATGCTCTCGTCGCCGGCAGCCTTGCCCCACATGTTCTTGCCCGGCACCTTGTAGCCTGTCGGGCATGGGTCGAAAATGGTCTTCTCCTCTCCCCAAAGTCCAGGCTCTACACTATCCTTGTCGCTTGAGTTGATGTACCAGGAATAGCTTGTCGAATAATAGCCTACGAGAAATCTCATCGGATGCTCCGAAGCGAACGGGATATTGCCCGGCGCTGAAAATGTTGCTTTTCCTTTATACTTTGAATCAATCTCCCATTTCCCGCTTCCGTTTCCGATTTCAAGATTCGGCTTGTTCCATTCGGGATCGTTGCTGCAATACTCCTTGGAATTGTCGTAGTCTGTTATTCCGCTGTAGTCCCTGTAAGGGGAGCGTGACGGAATGAACGGATCCTTTCTGCCCATCTGATAGAGCATTCCCCTGTTGTTGATATCCATCGGGGTATTGTTGAGAGCTCCAAGATTACTGTCCATAATCTGCGCGATGACATTGCCTTCAGGGCCGATGTGGTCGTGGGTGGTAATCTCGTTGTCTGTCACCCAGATGTGCCAACTCCAGAGGACTTTGCCTTTGGCATTCTTTATGGCTATGAGGGCATTTCCCTCGCTCCTTCCTGTCGAGAATGAGATGTACCCGTTGCTATATGCCGGGGTTCCGTCAATGATTTCGTATGACATTGTGCGGTCGCCGTCATTTCGGGCTTCCCAGAGCAGTTCGGCATAGGCGGCATCCTTAATTTCGACTCCTTCAGTTTCGATATATTTGCTCTTGCCGTCCTTGCCTCCATTGCCTTTTATGTCAGCGCGGATCTTGTACGAACCGTTTGTGCTGGCTACATAGCAGTTCGCGGTTCCGGCAGCACTTAGGTCTGTGGCTCCGTCTGCCCTTTGAGTGACCGTAAGCGAAACTTCCTTGGTCTCGTCGCCTCTTACAGCTGTGACCGTGATATCGTCGGTTCTTACCGGACCCTTGTTTGGCTTGGCCTCGACCAAGAGGCAGCTGTCAGCATCGACAATGACCTCGAACCACTCTCCCGACCGGGTCGCGTAACTCCATCTCTCGGCGTTGGTCGCTATGGTGATGACAGCCTTTCCGCCTTCTTTGTCGAACACGATCTTCGGATCGGAAGACTGGACGTACAGCGGAGCCTGATAAGCATCGGGATTGATCTTCTTGGTCTCCACGCAGCCGGCGGCAATACCGGCGGCCAGAATCATTGTCATGATATAATTATGTTTCATATTCTTAATCGTTTGGAAAATTACTCATCAGACTTGCATGTGTCCGGAATCTTGTCATAATCAGTGAGTTTCGTGCATCCTTTGAACATTGCCTTGAGATTCTTCAGGTATGCGAATCCGGTAATGGCCGTCGCTTCGGAGGTCCTTTCGTAGAGGTGGTACTTCACGCCGTTCACTTCGGTGTATGGCGACTCTCCCGTCAGTGCGACGCAGCCGTCGAATGTGAAGGTCGCGCTCGTCAATGCCTTGAAGTTGTCGAAAATTCCTACGTTCACAGACTCAAGGGCAGAGCATCCCTGGAACAGGTAGTTGATATACCTTACTTTTTCAGGATTCAGGAAAATGTTGCCTCCCAATGTCTTGAGGGATGTGCATCCCTTGAATATGCCATTGATTGAGGTTGCCCCATTCGCACAATTGAATATTTCAGAACCGACTTTCTCCAAACTTGTGCATCCCTGGAATGCGTAATTGTAGTTGCTGACCTTGCTGTTGTTCTTGAACAGGCCGGACGGAACTTCCTTGAGTCCGGTGCAGTCCTGGAATATGCTTGACATGTTTCCTGTCGTTGCATTGATGCCGCTGAACGCGTCAGCAGCTATGTCGGTAAGAGACGAGCATCCGGAGAACATTGAAGTCAATGTCTTTGTCTTCGTTGTTGTCCCGAACAGGCCGGCAGGCACTTTCTGGAGAGCCGTGCAGTTTTGGAAGCAACTCAGTACGGTGGTTGCATTGATATTATGGGCGAAAAGCCTTTCCGGTATTGTCGTCAGGGCTGTGCATCCGTTGAAAGTCTTGCTGAATGAATCCGCTCCGGTGAGCCCGTCGAAGAATCCTGCAGGAATCGCACTCAGCGCTGAACATCCCTCGAAAGCAGACTCAAGACTGATCTTGCTGGTGTTTGTTCCGAAGATGTTGCCCACGGATGAAAGATTCGTGCAACCCTTGAATGCCATCTTGTAGGATGTCACCTTTCTGTTGTTGACGAACAGCCCGTCAGGAAGACCTGTCAATGACGTGCATCCGCTGAATGCGCTTTCAAAGCTTGTCACGGAGACGTTGTTCGTGAACAGACCTCCAGGAAGGCTTGACAATGCGGTGCAGCCGTTGAATGCATTCTTGAAAGTCGTCACCAGAGTGTTGCTTGCGAACAAGCCGGACGGAACAGATACGATGCCGGAAGAAGAGAATACGTCACTTGTCGTCTTAAGTCCGGTCATTGAGGCGAAGATGCCCTCAGGGACGCTCTTGAGGTTTGCACAGTTGCTGAACAGTCCGCTGATATTCGTTATGTTCACCGCGCCGGCGAAAGCGTTTTCGGAAACCTTGCTGAGCTTGGTGCAGCCATTGAACAGATTGCTGATGGAGGTACATGCGTCGCAGCCTTCGAGCAGGTTGTCGCCTATTTCCTCAATGCTGGTGCAATCCTTGAAAATGCCGGAAAATGAACTGAGCTTTGACAATCCCTTGAATACACCGGCTGGAATTGACTTGAGAGAGGTGCATCCGCTAAATGCATTGCTCAAGTTGTTCACTTTCGTGGCATCTTTGAACAGTCCTGAAGGAATGCTTTCCAATGAGGAGCATCCATTGAAGATGTTTTCTATGTTCGTGATTTCCGTGAAGCCGTCAAGAAGCCCGGCAGGGATTTCCTTCAGGGATGAGCAGTCGTTGAAGACCATTCTCATTCCATTGCCTCTCTTTCCATAGACTACACCTTGTGAACCTGAATTCTTGAAAAGGTCGGCAGGTATGCTTTGGAGTTCCGTGCATCCGCTGAAACATGACATGAATGTGTCGACAGAACTGCATCCTTTGAATACGTCAGCCGGAATCGATTTGATTTTTGTTCCCGAAAATGTCATCTGGAAGTTCTCGCATTTTGTGTTGTTGGCGAAGAGTCCGGCAGGTATCTCGGTCAGGCCTGAGCTGGTGAACGCCATTCTGAAAGTCTCGCAATCCTTCTGGTTACGGAAAATTCCTGCCGGAATTGTCGCAAGTGCTTCATCGTAGGAGAATATTGCATTCAACGTGGTGATCTTAGGATTGTTGGCGAATAAATCCTTATCTACGGATTTCAGTTTGGACATGCCTGAGAATGTTGAACTGCAATCCGTGAGCTCCGGATTCTTGGAAAAGAGGTCCTTGTCGATGCTTTCCACTCCCTTGCAGAAACTGAATGCGGATCCTGCGTCTGCAAGTTTCTGGCAGTTGAAGAACAGTTGGCCAGGAATGACCTTGATGGAATCACACGAATAGAACATGCTGTTCACGCTTTCAGTTTCGGCGGCATTGGCAAGAAGTCCTTCCGGGATGGTCTTCAGAGCGCTGCAGTTGCTGAAAGCAGACTCGAATGACGTGACTTTCGAGAAGGCTTTCATGTCGTCTTCAGGGATGCTTGTCAGATAGCTGCATCCATCAAATGCGGATTCCATAGAGGTCAGTTCAAACTTTCCCCAGTTGTAGATTTGCTCGATCTGGTGTTTCTGGTCGGATGACAGTGCGCTTACGCTGAATGCGCTTGTCTGTCCTTTCACGGAAACGACGAAATAGCCGGTGTCGGCATATTCGTGGGTCGGATTGTCGGCAGTGAACTTCTCGGCGTCCGAGCCGTCTCCCCAGTCTACAGTGATGTCCGTCACGCCTTCGACAGGAAGCTTCGACGTGCTGTTGGCTTTCGTTACATGAAGGCCGAGTATGAATGCTTCTTTGTCGATTCCCGGCTGAGAAATCGTTATCACCTCGGAATCGTTGTTCTCCTTGCCGTCTCCGGTCTTTACTGTGATTTTGGCTGTTCTGGTTTCGGCGTTCGGGTTGGCGGTAGGGGTGAATTTGAATCCTTTGTCTGTCTTTTCTACCTTCAGCCATCCGTCATCGTTGCCGGAAACCGAATACTCCCAGTCGAAATTTGCCTGGATTTCCACTTCTCTGGCATCGTCGGAGAAAGGTGTCACAGGAACGGTGAGGACGGAAGACGCGATGTGCGCGGCCCTGTCCTGGAGTACGTCGATGGTTTCGGAAACAAGTTTTTCACCTGTTCCGGCCTTGATTGTGAAACTTACATTCCTGTCGGTATATTCCTCGTTCTGATAGGCGCTGATTTTGACGGAGTTGCCTTCTCTGGTGACGAGCATCCATTCGCATCCTGAAGTCTCGAATGTCCAGTCCGGGTCTGTCGACGTTACATCGAATGATGCTGAAAGTTCACCTTTGGCTGCAAGATGGAAATTGTTCTCTGATGCAACGATTTCCGGGGTCCCGTATGCATTCTGTGTGGCCCCGATGGTGGCGGTCTTGCTTCCGGCCTTGATGGTCACAGTGGCTGACAGCTTTTTGTCAACCTGGTTGGCTGCACAGGAAAGTGTCAGCTGGCTGGTTTCCTTGTCCGCCTCTCCTTTGACGAAAGTGTCGCCTGTAACCTCGAAGGTCCAGTCTGCATTTGTGTTGATATTGACTACAACCTTTCCTCCGAGGCTCTTGAACGCTATGTCGGCGTTTGTTCCATCCTGGGCCGTGAAAAGAGTGTTTCTCGATTCGACGGACAGCACGGTGTTCGCTTCTGTCCCGTTCTCTCCCGGAACAGGATTCTGGTAGTTGATCGTCTCCTTGGTGCAAGCGCAGAATGAGATGGCCAACAATGTGGAGAATATTATCTTTTTCATTGTCTATAGTCTTGAAATGATTATCCCTGTGTTTGTTTCTCGGCTTTCACGAAGTACATCTTGCCATCGGCATAGTACACATCGCTGAGCATGGCCATATTCTGGCTGGCGCCGATTCTGACGATGAGTCCGAGAGATCCGTATGCTTCATCGAATCCTTCCAGAAGGATAGCCTGGCAATTCTCGTCCTTTCCGTCTGTGGCGGTCCCGACAGTGCCATAGATGATGCCTGTTTCGAATTTTCTTTCGGTGATGTTCGGTTGCACCATATAATAGTAGTAAGTCTCTCCTGATGTCTCTATGGTTCTTGTCATGCAAAGCGAGCCTAGCGTAAGCACCATCTTCTTGGAGTCCTTGTCATAAGACGCCTCATATTCGGTGCCGTCCACGAACAGGTTTTTGATAGTGAATGACTTGCCGTACTCTTTCTGCTCGATTGTACAGTATGAGCCTATACCGGGAACATTTACTGCGTTGCCGCCATAGTACCAGCGCTCGGCGTAGAGTCCGTAATTGCCAAGCATCTGGAAATAAGGATTTTCCTCGCGGGAAATCTGTGCGATTTTGATTTCTTTGCTTTCAGACTTGTCTCCTACAGTTGCGGTGACCGTGACGGTGGCATCGCGGTGCGCCTCGCCATTGGCCGTTGCCGTAACGCTGACAAGAGAGCCGTCCATGCTGGCGGTCAGCCATGATGCGCTGGATTCGACCTTCCACGCCGCATTTGTCTCCACTGTAAACTTGAAACTGTCTCCTTCGGAGTCGAGTTCAATGCTTTCCGGGCCATTGATTTTCAGGGATAGGACGGCTCCTGACCATGATTGCGAAATCAGGATTTCCTTTTTCTCCGTTGCTGATTCCAGTGTTACAGATGACTTTCTGGAATCACCTGTTTCATTTGCGGAGACAGTGATGGTGACTTTGTCTTCATCATCCGTGGTCTTGATCCAGGATTGATCGGATACGGATGAGTGCCACTCTGACGGGCATGCGACCGAGATGGTTGCGACGCCTCCCTCTTTAGAAAATGCCACTTTGTCCTGAGAAATGATGAGGACGTCAGCGATTTCCTCCTTTGTCTCCTCGCTGCAGGCTGAAAGTGCCAACAGCGGAAGCGCTAGCATTGCAAGCAGTTTTCTCATTGTAATATTATTTAATTGATTATTGATTGTGAGTAAGCGTTAAAAAAATAAGCTAGTAAAGATTACCGAGTTGTTTTTAGATTAAGAAATCCGAAAACGGTTTTATTGTTACGTTCGTGAAGAATGTCACGAGGATATACGTCTGATGACAATTTTTTTGGATATAAAATGCTTTCATTTTGTTATTTGTTCGTTTTGTCGTCTCTTCCAAATATAGAAAATTATACCTTACAGTGTTCCTTTTTTTGTAAAAAATGTTGTTATAATTATGTTTCGTCCATGTTGTCCACGAGGAGATTACATACCAAATAGTTATTCGTTCCGCCAGGTTGGTTTTGAATTGTCACTTCAATGATTGCCGAATGTCACTATTTATTATTAATTTTGCAAGATATGAAAATAGCCTTGCCTTGCCTTGCGTGAGGCGTGGGGCGTAATATTTATTTATATGGCACAGAAACCGTCTATACCAAAGGGGACAAGAGACTTCGGCCAGGAGGAAATGGCCGCCAGAAACTACATATTCGACACAATCCGTTCTGTCTACAGGACTTATGGATATGTGCAGATCGAAACTCCTGCTATGGAGAACCTTTCCACCCTTCTCGGAAAATATGGCGACGAGGGCGACAAATTGCTTTTCCGCATACTTAACAGCGGTGATGCGTTCGGCCGCATTGACATTGAAAATTACAAGAACGAAGATGGTACGCTGAACAGCGGTAAGATTACCTCGGAAGTGTGCGAAAAGGGCTTGAGGTATGACTTGACGGTTCCTTTCGCGCGTTACGTGGTGCAGCATCAGAACGAGATCGCGTTCCCGTTCAGGCGGTTCCAGATACAGCCGGTATGGCGTGCGGACCGTCCGCAGAAAGGTCGCTACCGCGAGTTTTATCAATGCGATGCCGACGTTATCGGAAGCAGGTCGCAGCTGAACGAGCTTGAACTCGTGCAGATAGTGGACACCGTATTCACGAAATTCGGTATCAATGTCGCCATCAAGATCAATAACCGCAAGGTACTCACCGGATTGGCAGAAATCTGCGGCTATCCGGACAAGGTTACCGACATTACGGTGGCCATTGACAAACTGGACAAGATCGGACTGGAGGCTGTGGAGGCGGAGATGAGGGAGAAAGGTCTTGACGAGAAGGCAGTTGCAGTGATTGAGCCGATTCTGAAATTGGAAGGTACGACGGAGGAGAAGATCTCCGTAATGCGAGGCCTGATGGAAGGCAAATCCGCGTCAGGCATTGTTTCGGAGGAAGGTCTCAAGGGACTCGACGAACTTGCCGAGCTGTTCGGGTTCATTGCCAATGCAGGTGTAAGCCAGAAGGTGGAGATGGATCTTTCGCTTGCCCGTGGCCTGAACTATTATACTGGTGCTATTTTCGAGGTGAAAGCTCTTGATTATGCTATCGGAAGTATCTGTGGCGGAGGACGTTACGATAACCTTACCGGTATCTTCGGTCTGCCTGGAATGTCCGGTGTGGGCATATCTTTCGGCGCTGACCGTATCTATGACGTGCTGAAGGGTCTGGACAAATTCCCTAAGGGCTTGGCCGGTTCCGCTACAGTATTGTTCGCCAATATGGACGCATCCGTGCTTCCTTATATCGTCCCTGTAGTCAGGACTTTACGTGAAGCAGGGGTGTCTTGCGAGATCTATCCGGACCAGACCAAGCTCAAGAAGCAGTTCGATTACGCGGAGAAGAAGGGGATTCCGTTCGTTTCCATCAATGGCGGTGACGAGGCTGCCGCCGGCAAGGTCAATGTGAAGAATCTTTCGACGGGAGAGCAGATGTCTTTTGCCAAAGAAGATGTTGATGCGCTCGTGACGTTCATTTGCAAGTAATTTTTTTTCTGATTCATATAATTGCCGTTCCTTGGGAAACCTTGGTGCGGCAGTTGTTGTAAATACAGTTATGGAAAACAAGAATATTTTTTGGGGATATGTTGCGGGTATTGTCGCAGGTGTTACCTATGGCCTGAATCCGCTTTTCGCCAAGCCGCTTCTCGAGATGGGAGTATCAGTGGATACAATGCTGTCCATCAGATACTTGCTCGCAGTTGCGATTCTCGGAGCCTGGCTTCTGTTCAAGAAGGAATCCTTCAAAGTGAACAAGGCGCAGTTCCTCAGATTGTGCATACTCGGAGTGCTTTTTGGGCTCAGCAGTATGCTCTTGTTCGTGTCTTACAAATACATTCCGGCGGGTCTTGCCACGACCATAGTATTCCTTTATCCTGTCCTTGTCGCATTGATAATGGTATTTCTCAAGGTGTATCCGACATGGCAAGTCTGGCTGTCGATTCTGATGACCTTCGTCGGAGTCGTCATATTGTGCAAACCGTCGGGCAGTCTTTCATTGAACATGACGGGGCTTCTGCTGGCGGGAGCATCTGCGCTCTCCTATGCGCTGTATCTTGTGGTCGTGAACCGTAGCCGCAGACTTCGTACCGTGTCCAATCTGGTTCTGACCTTCTATGCGCTGCTTACTGGATCTTTGTTGTTCATTATCCATAATGCGTTCAGTGGCGGCGGATTCCTAAGCGGCGTCCACGGCTGGTTCTGCTGGGCAAACCTTGCTGGTCTGGCGATATTCCCGACACTGGTCTCGCTTCTGACATTGGCGATTGCGACCCGAGTGATCGGCGCCACCAAAACCTCAGTGCTCGGAGTCTTCGAGCCTGTAACAGCTATCGCCGTCGGCACCATATTCTTCGGCGAGTCGCTCACTGTCAATGTAATAGTCGGCGTGGCCATCACATTGGTCGCCGTGACCTTCATGGTCGTAACCGCCAAGAAATAGTCGTCATAGTGATTTTGCCGAGCATGGGCCGTGAGGCCGGAGTCTTGCAGGGTAAGGATTGTGGATTCATGGTCGCAGTCCGAGCCGACAGGTCGGAATATTGTCTGGAAAGCCTCGTGGATTCATGGTCGCTGACGGTCACATAAGATGAAAATTAAAATTATCGAAAAAAAGGTCAGCAAAAATTTGCAATATAAAAAATAATGCTTACCTTTGTAGTCCAATAACACCGCGGGGTAGAGCAGTTGGTAGCTCGTCGGGCTCATAACCCGGAGGCCGGAGGTTCGAGTCCTTCCCCCGCTACCAGGAAAAAGGCGCTGAATTTCTCAGCGTCTTTTTTTGCTTATTGTTGCGCGTTTCTTTCGGAAACTTGGTTAAAGCGGGTAAGGGAGGCATAGGGTTAAACCCCGTAACTATCTTTTACTTGTTCATAAAAAATGTTTTAACCCGAGCGAGTGTCGATTTTGTACAAAGAAAGAGCAGAGTAAAAGGCTTGGCTAATTTTTAACGAACTATTGGCATATATATTCATTTCATTTAATCATTTTTCACTGTATGTGTTAAAAATGATTAAATTTGTTCCATCAAAGGATTTTCAGACCAATGGCAACAAGCAAAAATAAATATGGCCAATACTTTACTCGCGAAGTAATTACCAACTATATGACAACACTCATAACGCATGATAAAGAGGCTGTCGTATGTGAACCTTCCTGTGGAAAAGGCGCTTTTCTTTCTAGTCTATTGAAACATGGATACAATAATATTACAGCCTATGAAATTGATAAGACATTAGAAATTCCATATAATTTCGTAAAATTTGAAAGTTTCTTGTCAGTTCCAACATCTGAAAAATACGATGTTGTTATTGGAAACCCTCCTTATATACGATGGAAGAATCTTGAACCTGAACTCAAATCTGAACTTGAGCATAACGTTCTATGGAATAAATACTTCAATAGCTTATGTGACTATTTGTTCATCTTCATACTTAAGAGCATCGAACATCTGAACGAAGGTGGCGAGTTGTTGTTTATTTGTAGTGAGTATTGGTTAAATACCACCAATTCTCAAACACTCCGTGATTACATGTGCAGCAATGGCTACATATCTGATATATATCACTTCAAAGAAGCACCTCTTTTTGATGGTGTTACTGCTTCTCTAGTTATATTCAGATATGTTAAGGGTCAAAAGAAGCCTGGTGTTTTGAACTTATTTATGTATAACAAAACGGGGATGCCTTCATTAGAAGAACTGCTTTCGCATTCTTGTTTTGAGTATTCAGCTATCCCTCAATTCTCCGTGGGAGAACGATGGATACTAGCCACGGCTAAAAAACAAGAGAAAATTAAACGTATCGAATCAGCATGTTCATTCGCAGAGTCATTATTTTCGTCAGGAATGCATCGCATAGGAGACTATTGCGACATCGGAAACGGCATGGTTTCCGGATTAGATAAAGCATTTAAGCTACCCTCAGATGCAATCTTAAATAAAGAAGAACAGAAAGCAACAATCAATGTTCTTAAAGCAAAAGAATTACAGAAATTTTCGTATGATCATATTTCAAAATACATCTATGTTACCGAAAAGTATTCTGAAAATGATTTTTTATTGAAGTTTCCGAACTTCAATAAGCTATTGTTGCCATATAGAGAAGATTTAGACAAACGATATAATTACGGCAGAGATATTCCATATTGGGAGTTTGTTTTTCCCCGAAACTATAATCTATTTAATAGACCCGGGGCAAAAATCTTTATTCCTTGTAAAGAAAGAATTTCTTGTAAAGACTACTTTCGTTTCACATATGCAGAGGAAGGTATTTTCCCTCTCCAGGATGTCACGGGTATTGTCCCAAAGTCTAGTTGTAAAGAAAGTATTGAGTACTTACTTGCCTATCTTAATCTTGGAGACGTATTTGAATGGTTATGTGTCAATGGTATCGTAAAGGGAGCGATTGTTGAATTCTCTGAAGCGCCTATTGCAAGTATTCCCTATCGTCCGATTAATTGGGATAATCCTCGAGAGGTTGATGCCCATAATTTAATAACGAGAGAAGTTAATGAGTATCTAGTAGATAAAGCCCCAACCCATTTAGAAATAATTAACAGCACTTTTAATAAAACACTACTATGAGCAGAGTAGATTACCAGGCCGTAGTGCCAACGTTTTTAAAACAGACTGTTGATCGTCCTAATAAGGCGTCAGCAGGAACCTTGTCGGGTCATGCAGCTGGTGAGCCATTTGAGAAACTTGTTTATAGGACATTGAAAGGCAAGCATCCGGATAACATTTATAAACAATTCGAGTTTTTGAATGAATTATATTCGCGCCATCCAAAGCTAACTAATGTTGATGCTAGAAATTTACTCTTCAATTCTCCAACAGTACTTTTTCTTTTGAGCCGTGGGGATAAAGCGACAAAACTTTGGAGCCCTAGTAATCTCTTCGAAGAAAAGCAGGATGATACTGCGGATATCCTATATAATGAAAACAATTATTTTGATATCATCGATGTTAAGACCAGAAACATGGGCAAGAAGGCAATGGCTCCCAACATCATCTCAGCCGTTAAATTGGCAAAAATGTGTTCGTTGATGATTGATAATAATGATTTTGAGAACATAGATATTCACTATGTTGAGATAGACTGGGAAGAAAAGGGTGACAATCTAGAATGTGTAGGAGCACATTTTGCTGACCTTTTTAAAGCATCTCCTGATTCACTATATATAAATTGGGCAGCAGCTACTCAGATTCAATTTCATGTATCTGACCTTGAGCAAGGATGGACTGGAACAAAAAGTGAGTGGGCTCATCATTATATTAAAACTTTTGTAAAGAGCGCAAAGGAAAGATGTAAGGCTATGCTTAGTCGATGCGTATGTCCTTATCTTAAATATCTTACAGAAGCTGAACGTAAGGAAATTTTTGGCGAAGATACTAGCATGATTTCTATTTCAGTTTCATTTAAAGGAATGCTTGGAGATGACGACCCTGCTGAGGATACATTATTTTGATTCAATACTTCGGGAAATATTGTCAATAGATGAATATCCAAACAGTAAGGATTCAGTGTTTCGGAATGCGATAAATGCAGTAAATATATAAGAAAAGTATTACATAAGTCATTTAGTAAATTAGAAGTATATCGCCCCTTTGCCAAACTTCAGGAATCATCTCCCGCTGTCGCCCTTCCGGGGTGACAGCCATTTTGCGGCACTCCAGAAGTTGCCACCACGCAGAAGCCTGGCATCAAGACCTGAAATCAACTTTCCGAAAACGAAAAACCAGCCTCAGGAGAGACTGGTCATATATTATCAATCAACTTTTGTACTAGAAATAGTAGCGGAATCCTACTGTAGGTTTGATGCCGAGACTGAACTGTACAGCTGAAGTGGTTGAATAATTATCGGAATCATCACCTTTAACCTTCAGGTAAGCGTAGTCAAGAGACAAAAGATTTACACTCAGCCCGAGATGTGCTGTAGGTCTGAACTCAAACTGGCCGATGGCGAAATTCATACCGAATCCTGCAACTCCATTTTTCTGGAATTTAGATGAGGTGAGGTCTGATTTATATTGTCCAAAATAACCGCAGATGCCGAATTCCGGTGTGTAATACAGATTTCCGGTTACGTTAAGATAGTAAGCTATACTTGGTCCGATAGCAAAAATATTCGTGTTGTCTTTCAGCCACTTGCCGTCCTTTTTGCTGGTAGGGGATGAAACCAGTTCGTAACCGAGCGATCCGCTTACTCTCCAGTTGTCTGCAAAGAAATATCCGAATTCGCCGGTCAGATTGAATTCAGTATCTGATGGCGTGGAATCACCTTTCATGGTTGTCGAGCCGACAGTAACACTGGTTTTGCTGGATCCTCCGGAAGCGCCTAAAATTCCGCCCACATACATATCGCCCCTATTCTGGGCGAACATTGCGCCGCATGTCATAGCTGCGGCCGCTAACGTAACGATAATCCTTTTCATTTTCATTTTTTGCTTTAAAAAAGTCCTCCTAAGATAGGAATTATTTTGAGAATGTATAGTCAAAGTTCAGAATTTCCTGCATGCTACAACGTCTCGAGAATCTTCTTGGCGGCGTTTATCGCGTTGGCGGCATAGTCTTCGGCGTCGGGGTCTTTGGTCAGGTGACGTATGAAGTTAATGTCCGGCATTACGAACAGGGACAGTGCCTGATTCAATTTCTGAAGAGACGCCGAGTCGCCGTTTTCTGCGAATTCTGCTTTCAGCACGGCGATTTTACGGAATGCGGTAATGCCGGCTTTAAGACGCTCGAACCTTATGGATGAGATGCCGTCAGGGTAAACAAGATAAGTGTCGCCGGCTGCCCAGCTGGTGAAGCGGCTGTCATTCATAGGGTCGGCAGGCCAGCTGTTGTACGCCCATCTCAGGTATCCGTCCAAACCTTTTGCCGCAATGTACCAGCCCATCCATTCTGCCTGCGCCGGGCCGCTGAACGTGAATGTGTTGGGCCAGGCCTCCGCACAGCTTGTGTACCAGGTGGTAGTCATACCGTTCTTTCTGCGCCTCTCCACTGCACCCTCAGGAAAATTCTGCTCCATCGGAATACAATAGTAGTCGAGTACATCCAGTAGTTCCTCGTGGCAGTTTCCGGCGAATGCAATCTTGAAATCAGGGTCAGCCTTTTTGATTACACTTACAGCATCCAGCATGTGCTGCATCGGACGCTCGTCCATAGCTATCATGGTGATGTCAAACCATCCTTTCTCCTTGAGATGAGAGGCGAAGGAACGGAGCATGACAGTCCAGAACTGCTCATACTCAGGCTCTCCAGGTTTTGCGCTCAGGAATCGGAAAGCATTTGCCGCCTGGTCGAAGTACTGGAACGACAGCCTCCACGGAATCATTGAATAACAGTTAATCTGGCTGTCCACACCTAAACTCATCATGAATTCCACCCATTTGTCAAACACAGTGTAGTCGAACCACCATGAACCATCTGCCTTCTTCAGCCAGGTAACCATACTCTCGAACGGGTCGTAAGTCTGGCCGTTCCACGGCTTGTGCATGATTGAAGTCGTGATGACCTTTCCGCCGGCATCAGCGTACTGCTTCATAATCGGCCGCATAAGAGCAAAATGCTCATCGCTGAAAGGTTCCACGTCATAATATCTCGAAACAGCATAAGGATTCTGCCAGAGGTCGAGATGGAACGGGTTTTCGGCAGGAAGCGTATGCTCTGATACCTCAATGTCGATGTTCAGGTCTGAAACAGACTTTCCGCCGGACATAAAGGAAATCTTTCCCCTATATGTACCTGCCTGCACATCACGCGGCACATTTATCTTGACCCAAACAGGCTGGGCACTGCCCTTTTTCATTGACAATGAACGCTCTATGTAATTTATCGGGTCGGCAACATAAGACGAGTCGAATTCGGAATTGATCCTCTCACCGCATCCTCCGCAACCGTCCTTGTTGATTTCATCCGTCATCACGAATCCCACAAATCCGGTCTCGACAGCGCTTGACGGAATTACAGTCTTGCCTGACCTCAGCTCGCCGGCCTCAACAGAAAGACAGTCAATGTCCTTTTCAGAACATACCAGAGCCTGCGCATAAACCTCTTCGCCCCTCCATGCTGACAGAGTCAATGTCCTGGTCAAGACGGACAGGTCACCGATTTCGGAATAATGCTGAGGGTACCTGGTATCGGTATTTCCCCAGCCGACAGCGATCTGCCCAGGTATAGGGGAGACGATATCAGACAGTCTTACATAATATGGCAGCCTCTCTATAGGAACATCGGTCTTTATCACGCAAGGGCCGACGTGTATATCGCCCCCGTTCCGGGCGAACATTGCACCGCATGTCATAGCTGCGGCCGCTAACGTAACAATAAACCTTTTCATTTTCATTTTTGCTTAAAAAAAGTCCTCCTAAGATAGGGATTATTTTGAGAAGGTATAGTCAAAGTTCAGAATTTCCTGCTTGCTACAACGTCTCGAGAAATAGATTGCGCAGCGCGTAATCTTCTGAATATCAATGATATAACCATTTTCAGAGTTGCGAAAATCATAACTCTGAAAAGTGCTAAAGTGCTGAGTTATAGCGACTTGCGCGTCGCGCTAAATCACCAGCGATCATAGTCCGGTAAGCGTTTCCGCGGTTACGTCTTGTCCGCCCCTTTGCAAAACTTCAGGAATCATCTCCCGCTGTCGCCCTTCCGGGGTGACAGCCATTTTGCG
>ENA-OYWF01000094-OYWF01000094.1-human-gut-metagenome-genome-assembly--contig:-NODE-94-length-26850-cov-6.094719_pt1 | contig 26850 bp, 24 predicted proteins | sample MGYA00244809_ERZ653394 | MGnify/ENA primary metagenome ERZ653394 (study PRJEB26926, sample SAMN06165151) | human gut metagenome | biome: ENVO:00009003; feature: ENVO:2100002; material: ENVO:00002003...
CTTGTTGATTCTTTAATGCAATGCTGTGCAATTCCTTTGATTAAGGATTGTAAAGTTTGTAGGTCTGCGATTTCAGAAAGACTTTTCAAAAGCGTAAAAGGTTCTACTGTTCTACTGTCTGATCTATGTGACATTGTTAAGGGTAAACAAATCAATGGGGAAAATCTCTCTGATAGTGGTAATTATTATGTAATGAATGGTGGTACAGAGCCATCTGGCTATTATGACAATTACAATGTAGAAGCCAGTACTATTTCAATAAGTGAGGGCGGAAACTCTTGTGGGTATGTACAATTCAACACCTCACCATTTTGGAGCGGTGGTCATTGTTATTCCATTCAAAACATTGCAGACAAGGTGGATAATATGTACTTGTACCATTATCTTAAATCGAATGAGGATGCCATAATGAAACTGCGTATAGGTTCTGGCTTACCCAATATTCAGAAGAAAGACTTGGCAATGTTCAAAATAATAGTACCAAAAATTGAGTGGCAAATAAAAATCTCAACTTTTCTGTCATCGCTAGAAAGAAAAGCCGAGATTGAAGAAAGAATACAGAATGTCATGCAGAAACAAAAGCTATATCTATTGCAACAGATGTTCATATAAACATCTGGGCAAGGAAATATTGCTTCTGCATGGTTAGCAATGTTAGTTTCCGCTGCTCATTAATGATGTACTCATCGTATGAGTTAATATTTTTGCGACCAAAAGAATGTTATTGACATTCGAGGAATATGGTAATACATAGCTTTCTACATCCCCTTTGCCAATATTCATTTGGGCAGCACCTTGACCACAAGCAATCATACTATTTTTAAATCTTTGAGAAGATAAAATTTGATATAGAAACTCTTGATTTACATTTTTCGCAAGTTGTAACAAACCAACTCGTTGGTTGAGCAAATAGTCTCCATCCTTACAAAGAGAAACACGCCCAACATTACCCGTAAGAGAGATTAAAATATCTCCTTCTTTTAAAACTTGGTGGTCTTGTATATCGTTCGGCAAGTTGATTATGCAATTGTAATCTTCATCGTTTATATATCGCTCGCCAGACACATTTGTTATTGTGAGGATTTTCCATTTGCCCAGTGCATTATACTTGCCACTCTGGAATGCGTAACCATTTTTCAATGTCGCAATATTCGACAAGCATATAGTAGTTTCTAACAAATCTTTGCGTGCGAACAAATGTTTACTAATCGCAGACTTTAGTTTCTTCAAATCCTCAATGATTTTGTTTTGGGTAGCGATGCGTTCATCTATTAACCTTAGCAAAGTTGCAATCTTTTGCTGCTCGTTCCTACTTGGCAGTCCAACAAAGATCTCGGAAAAATTCCTCGTACTTATAGAGTATATTTTTGTTCCTTGTGCTATGCGCCGTATTTGATTGTGGAATACTGTAGATGAAAAGCAATAACCAAGAAATCCTTTAGCTGTCAGTCCATTGTTGTTACGTCCATGAATTGTATGAAGTCCACATAAAACTTTTTTGCCGTCTAAGTCGTAAAACTCAACAACTTTAGCGACTTCATTTGTGTCTTCTGATGCATCTGCAAAAGCAATATCACCCTCCTTGCACAATTCGTATTTTTTAGGCACATTACCATCTTTGATGCTTGGCAATTTATCTTTTGTCATATCTATCAAGGTAGGAAGCCCAACGTGAATCAAACCGTAATGTAAGTTATATGGCTCATTGGGCTCGTATTCTAATTGTTCCCAGCTAAGAGAATTTGTGGAGTAAAAATCAAGCAAGTCTGAAATTTTAATGCGTTTCCATTCCCCCGTAAACTCCGGAAATCTCAAAGCCGGAACATTAAGGACTTTTTTATCGTTATTATTTGACATAGTCGCTATTCATTATCAGGGTTAATTTCAAATGGCAACAAGTTGTCACCTTCATTAAAACGGTCGAAATCCGAGCTAAACAAACGGTCTTGAATGACACGGTATTTCTCAAATTCGGTTTCAGCAAATTTTTTGGCGAATTCAGCCGTAACCTTGCCGGCATCAGAAAGGATTGCATCTCCACCAGCTTCAAGAATGATGTCTATACGTTTTGCCCAATCTTCCATCGTCATGGGTATATGACGCTTTGCCATACGTTCAGCCATATCCAACACGGCATTGACCAAACGTCCCATATCTTCCAGTTCTACGCCTTTCAGATAGTTTTTTGCAATGCTTACATCAGTCTTTACAATTTTTCCGTCAGGGGCATTCTCCCATGTAGTCAGTCCCATATGCTCTTTCTCTGCATCAGCTCTATTCACGATCAGTTCTGCGGCAGTATGACCATGTACGGCATAGTGCATTTTGTTCTGGACTTTTTTAAAAAACAGTTTTGTGGTCGGAGCATCACGGTTATAGTCAATTGCAGTGGCATAAATATCGGTAAGTTTCTGATAAAAACGGCGTTCACTCAACCTTATCTCCCTGATCTCGGCAAGTAAATGTTCAAAATAATCTTTACCAATGAAAGAACCATTTTCCATTCTTTTTTTGTCTATCACATAGCCTCGGATAGAGAATTGGCGAATGACAGCAGTGCACCATTGGCGAAATTGTGTAGCTCTAATACTGTTTACCCGATATCCAACAGATATAATGGCGTCCAAATTGTAAAACTGGGTTTTCCTGTTGACCTGGCGCTCACCCTCTGTTTGAACTACCGAGAAAAACTCGGTAGTTGCCTCTTTCTGTAACTCCTGAGTGGCATATATATTCTTCAGGTGCAAACCAATGTTGTCTGTCGAACAATCAAATAAGATGGCCATAGCTTTCTGCGTACACCAGATAGTATCATTCTGATACATCACCTGTATGCCATCTTCCTTGCCCTCAATAGCGAAGATTAGGAATTCTGCCGTACTGTTTCTTATCTCAAACCGTTTTGCCATTATACCTCCATTTATTCAACTAGTCCCAATTCTTTCAAATACACATCTATCTCTTTGTCCAGTTCGGCACGTTTGGTTTCAAGTTCTTTAATTTCTGCCATTACGGCCTTGATGTCGATAGGTTCTTCTTCCTCAAAGGTATCAACGTACCGGGGGATATTCAGGTTGTAGTCATTGTCGACCACTTCTTGTAAGGTGGCAAGATGACTATACTTTTCTATTTCCTTTCGGTCACGGTAGGTTTCAACAATCTTCTGTATATGCTGTGGACGAAGCTTGTTTTGAGTCTTTACTTTCTCAAACTCCTTGCTTGCGTCAATGAACAGGATATTGTCATCTTCCTTACGGCATTTCTTGAAGACAAGAATACAGGTCGGAATACTTGTACCATAGAAAATGTTGGCTGGCAATCCGATAATGGCATCTATGTAGTTCTTTTTTTCTATGAGGAAACGGCGGATAACACCTTCGGCATTTCCACGGAACAACACGCCGTGAGGAGCTACGCAAGCCATTGTACCGCCTTCATTCAAGTGGTAAATCATGTGCAAAATGAAAGCGTAATCGGCCGTTTTCTTCGGTGCGAGTCGTCCGGCCTTACTGAAACGATCATCATTATTGAACTTGTCAGCTGCACTCCATTCGGCAGAGAACGGTGGATTTGCGACTACTGCATCGAACTGGGTATCGCCAAAAGCATCCCATTCTAGTGTATCGCCGTTTTCTATCTTGAAGTTGCTGAACTTGATTCCGTGAAGAAGCATATTCATTCGTGCAAGGTTATAGGTAGTCGGATTCTTTTCCTGTCCGTAAATATATACTGCCTTTCCTATACTTGCAGCACGTAACAACAACGAACCACTGCCACAAGTGGGATCATACACATTGCGCAGACGCTGGTGGCCGATAGAAACAATCTCCGCCAATATACGACTGACTTCCTGAGGCGTATAGAACTCTCCTGCTTTCTTTCCGGCTCCAGCAGCAAATTGGGAAATCATGTATTCGTAGGCATCACCGAGAATATCAATTTCCTGTGAGGCTTCCACACCAAAATCTATATCATCCAAAGCAAGAAGCACATTGCTGACCAATGTATTCTTGTCGTCAGCGGTCTTACCCAACTTAGGAGAAGCCAAATCTATATCAGAGAACAGTCCTCCGAAATCCTCTTCGCTATCCTGCCCAAGTGTACTGTCCTCTATGCGTTTCAAAGAACGTTCCAGCATTGGCAGGACATTTTCTTTTCGTTTGATTGTGTCTATCACAGATGAAAACAGATATTTGGGCTCTATAAAATAACCGATATTTTCCAGGCACTGGTTTTTGACCTCTTCCTGTAACTCCATTGCATCGGCATCGGTCATATCCCACAATTCTTTAAAAGTGACTTCATCATCTTCAAGTGCACTGTTGGCGTATTTCTCTATTTTTTCCGACAGGTATTTATAAAAGATAAACCCCAAGGTAAAATACATAAAGTCGCTTGCCGACATATTGCCACGCAAACGGTTTGCGACCTCCCAAAGCTGGTCACGGAGTTTCTGTTGTAATTCTTCGCTCATATTATTTTTTCTTATTTTTCGTAATTAATATTGCATCAGAGATATATACTGCAGGACAATTATAAGAATTGTTAGTCAAACACTGATGCTTGAATTTTCCGCTGAATAGATTTAAGGCAATAACCATATTCCAATATGATGTTGGGTTACATTCATATCCGGGATCAAGACAAAACACATTGAATATACCATCTTCATCATATTCGTATCCAATGGCAAGAACAGCATGACCACCACCCGTTTTAAAATCCATACCAAGAATAATGGGGATATTGTCATCTATTGCTGTCTTTACTAACTCCCAAAAATCAGTTTCTCTAAAATTATCATTAATATTGGAATATTGGGCAGTAACAACCTCTCCATAAACCCTATTGACTAATTTGGTAAGCCGATCAAAATAAAAGCCACCTCTTATCATACCATGTTTGTCAAAAAATTCATGGAATAGCTTTTCCGTTTCTGGTGACTTCTTTATATTATCGTATACATCTTCAATCTGAACTCGACTTATCGTCTTCAAGATAAGTAAATTCATCATCAAAGAATATACAGCGCATGCACCATCAATATCTCCTTGACGAATATGAACTGGATGATAATTGCGTTTTTTTATACTACATCCTTTCACTGTAAGGTATAGACTATCTATAATTTTAATCATTTTCTATAGATTTTTGCTCAAATTGTTTGCGTAAATCATCCAACACCTGTCCATTGTAAGAAAAGTATTTTGCTCCTTGATAGGCATTTGATGGTGTTCTTTTTTCTTCCGGTAGAAAAGTTCCTACGAAGGGTGATAATTTATATATTCTTCCTTCATATTCAATAGAATCATCACTTGCAACTTTTACATTTATATTGGTTGGGATAAAAGTGATGTATTCTCCTACCGGAATATTAACCATACTGAATTTGAATCTTTCCCGTTTCTTCGGACGTTCTATTTCAATTTCTTGCTCCTCCTTTTCAGCATTAGTAACAATAGGTTTATTATCCTTATATTCTGTCACAACTGCATCGTCTACAGTTTGGGCAATATCTCTGAATATATCAAGTGCTACTTTGGGATCAACGTTAAAGAACTCCCTGTTTTGCCTAATACGTAAGTCAGTCAATCGGTCTATAGTCTTATGGACCAACTTCTCAACTTCATTAAACTTGGAAGTTCTCATTGTGGCGAAAATTTCAAATGGAAGCGGAACCGCTGTGTTATCCAATTCCTTTGAGCGTACATCAACAGGACGTGAACTTTTACCAATCTTAACCCAATCCTCACGAAAACTCGGATTCGTAAGAATATATACATAGCCTATTTCTTTATTGTCACTCATATTTTATTCCCAACTAAAAGTTCTTATAATACCACGCAGACGGTCAAGAATGCGTGTCAATGCTTTTCTTGTCTTTATCAGGCCAAGATGTTTCTCTTTCAAAGCCTTTTGTATGATTTCCGGCTGTTCCTTCTGGAGATAATCATATTCTTTCAAATAATGAGTCAATACATCAGAAGGAATACCCTCATCTTCCGATAAAGAGCGTACTGCCTTTTCCCGTTCTGTAGTAATATATTGATTCAACCGTTCTTCCAAATCGCTAGTGCCATCCGCTTTTTTACGTTGCACCATAAAATTCTCCTTATCCTCATCCACATTCTTTTGGATAAAGCCGTCAATTAGTTTCGCCTTGCTACGCATTTCTGCATCTTTAATCATTGTGTCAATGATATGCTGACGGCGATCTGCATAATCGGCACTATATGGGTCAAGTTCAGCAATGAGTTCAAGTATATAAGCTACATTGATAACATCACTATGTAGAAGTTCCAAACAGAAATCCACATCCTCTAATCCTTGATTATTTCCGTAAGGGACAGGTTCTTCGGCAACTACAGATGGACTGGCAGGTGTATCGATAAATCCGACAGTAATATCGAGATATTTACTTTTGTAGTCATTAAATTGCTGTTCTGTCATTCCAAGATCTTCCGCATCTTCATTGTAATCTTCATATATTTGGATTTCAGCATGTTTACGGATAATATCACGGAATGCCAGTACAAAGTCTTTCTTGTCTTTTTCGCTTTGCAGAATATCAATACAACTTGGATTAGGGTATTTTTTCAAAAAATCCGATGCCAACTGTCTGTATTCTTTTTTTACTTCCTCGTATGGTGGCCTTATAATATCCTCCAGGTTGTTGGAATTGCTGAACAGCTTGATTGCCGTATCTACATTGGATTTCAGATCACGGAAACATATAATTTTGCCGAATCTTTTTCTCTCATTCAATACGCGGTTTGTACGGCTAAAAGCTTGTAGTAAAGAGTGATATTCCAAATTCTTATCCACATAAAGCGTATTCAGCTTCTTGCTGTCAAAACCGGTAAGAAACATTCCTACAACAAGACAAAGATCAAGCGGTTTCATGTCCGCTTTCTTCTTTTTCATGCGCAGGTTTATATCATCGTAGTATGCCCGGAAATTTTCTGTTGTAAATGAAGTACCGAACATTTCATTATAGTCATCCATGATGGCCTGCAATTCGTCAGCATCTCCTACACTACCACTTACATATTGCCCTGTACCCATTCCTGTCTGTTCGTCATCCTGACTGCCGTTAGCTGCGTATGTAAATACCGCACCTATGCGGATTTTAGGATTCAGAGATTTGAATATCTTATAATAACGGATAAGCATGGGTACAGACTGCACGGCAAACAGTGCATCAAATTCCCCGTCAAAAGTTGACTTGCTGAAATTATTGAGGATGAACTTTGCTATTTCCTCCATACGGGTGGCATTTTCTTTTTCCACCTCTTCATTTCCATGATAATACTCTACAAGGAACCCCAATACATTTTCATCAGCAATGGCATCCTTGATGAGGTATTTATGCAGACAATTCCCAAAGATTTCTTTTGTGGTATGCCCGTCCACCGCATTCTCCGCAAAGATAGGAGTACCCGTAAAACCGAATACTTGGGCATTGTCAAAGAACTTCATTATTCGTTTGTGACTTTCCCCAAAGTGGCTTCTGTGGCACTCATCGAATATCATAACAATGCGAGAGTGGCGTATTGCTTCTATCTTGTTACTGTACCAAGTCTTGCTGACGGCAGCATTGAGTTTTTGGATAGTAGTAATGATAATTTTGGAATTACTTTGTAGACGTTTTACTAATTCATCAGTATTATCCGTACCATCCACCGCACCTGGTTCGAATGCCTCATATTCTGACTGCGTCTGCGTATCAAGGTCGTGGCGGTCAACAACAAACATCACCTTATCAACATCGTCCAGTTCGGAAACGAGTTGGGCTGCCTTGAAAGAAGTTAATGTCTTTCCGGCACCTGTCGTATGCCATATATAACCGTTGTCGTTTGAATTCATTACTTTATCCAATATCTTTTCTACGGCATAGAACTGATATGGACGGAGAACCATCAAAGACTTATCACCCTCATGTAACACTATATATTTGCCAAGAATTTTTCCGAGTGTACATTTCTCGAGAAAGAACGCAGCAAACATATCTAATTCATTGAATGGATGATTGGAAGCATCAGTCCAGTTGAAGGTGAATTTGTAACCTATATTCGGATTATTTGCAAAATAGCGTGTGTTTACGCCATTGGAAATTACAAATAATTGAATGTAATCAAACAAACCGTGAAAAGATGTCTTGTGGTAACGCTGTATTTGATTATATGCCTGCTTGAGTTCCACTCCACGGCGCTTCAGCTCAATTTGAACCAATGGAAGTCCGTTAATAAGAATGGTTACATCATAACGGCATTTCTTTCGCCCTTCCACCGTGATTTGGTTGGACACCTGAAACTCATTTTGACACCATTGTTGGCGGTTGAGAAATTCTACCCAAATGCGTTTGCCGTCTGCCGTGTCAAGCGGATAGAGATCCCGGAGTTTTTTCGCTTTTTCAAAGCGTGTTCCTCCTTCAAGATAGATAAGTATCTTTTCAAATTCCTCGTTGGTAAACTGAGTACGGCCATGCTCCTCTAACCGCTTACGGTTGTGCATCTCCAATTGCCGTTTGAAATTGGCTTGAAGATTATCCTCCTCAGCAATATGGATATACTCATAATCCATTTGCTGAAGTGTGGCGATAAGTCCAGCTTCTAGTGCCGCTTCACTTTGTATTATCATATTATGCTGTTCCGTTACTCTTTTGTATTCAGGCCTTTGATAATCTCAATGCCTAATGCTTTCTCAATCTTACATATGGTTTCCAACGACATGTTTTTTTTCCCTTTCAATACTTTGGAGATGTATTGTTGGGTGCAGTTCATTTTTTCGGCAAGCATCTGTTGTGTCAAACCGAGCTCCGCCATTCGTTTAGACATGGCAGCTGCAATACCTTGTGAGTATTGCGACCAATTTTTTATATCCTGTTCCGTTTCACATGTTGTCGATATGGAAGTCACAGGTGACATTCTATTTGTCGTCATGTTCATTAGAATACCATTTTAGCTTTGATTGCAAAGTTACTGCAAATGCCTCAATAAAACAACCGTTGTGTTGTATTTCTATAACTTAGTCCTGCAAAAAAGAAGTGAATAGAACTGTTATACAACTTCAAACCTATAATACGATATTAATCTTATCAAAATACTTTCATGCTACAGAATATTTATCTCATACAAATAATTTTCATTAAATCTATCATTAGTGTCCGGTAAAAAATTATAAAAGTTCTTTGAAAATATTGGAAGTTAGGTAGTTACAAAGGTTTTTAGTGCGCGCCGATTTGAATTTATCTTTGCCAGACTAACGTAGAATGGCATATGAATAAAGGAAAATACGTGTTCTCTCAGCACCTAGATTTCCTCGATCGCAACGATTTCAACTATCTCGCAAGGAAATATGGTGGTGACAAATATGTCAAGCAGTTCTCCTGCTATAACCAACTTTGCGTATTGATGTTCGGTCAGCTATACAACCGTGAAAGTCTTCGAGATGTTGTTCTGGAAACCCAAGCTCACGCGTCTAGGGGATACTACCTTGGATTTGGAAAGCATGTTGCCAAGAGTAGTCACACAGATGCCAATAAGAAGCGTGATTATCGCATTTTCGAGGTCAAAAATTCTTCTTAATCGACAAAATTACCATAAAAACCGTCTCTTATCCAACAAAATTGCTCATTCGGACATTTCACGAGATTATTATTGTAAAAAAATTCATTTTTGAAAATGCAATTCGACAGTCTTTGAGAAGAATTCAGTATGAGCATCAACACGTCGTTAAACTTTCTTGACGACATCACATAATATGAATATATTTGCATTGTCCATCTCCGTTATGGTGACGACCACCGGAAATGGTGCGCGTTTTTGTGCGACTTCGGCGCCCAAAATAGGCCCAAGAAAATGCTTTATATTGATTCTCAGACGGTTAAGCGTTGTGCATCGGAAAAGTGAAAGCAAAATAATACTGATGACATGAACAATAATACGAATAATGATTCTCCTAAAAGAAGGCCCCGAATAATCAAAAGTAGGAGTTTAAGTTCAAAGAGGTGCTTAGTATATGAAGTCACAGATGGTGATGTCGTAGAGATTGTTGATGGACGAAGGCATAAATTATCTGACACACCATCTATCAAAGACAAAAACAAGAGTAAAAAATACTCCCCTAAGAGTAGCGCAGAAGTTCTTAAAATCATGCACTCGCACGGATATCCAATTAAGACTCCGGAAGAACGACAAACGGCGTTAGACGATTACAAAAGGATTCAAAAAACGAGCAGAAGAAAGGGGTTAGATTCTCTAAGAGAGAAAGAGCCATCCTCATATGCTGCTATTAGCAGAGATCGTTTACCTAAACCAGGATCAGGATTTAAACCGTTATCTAGTGGTCTGGAAACAAATAGAAGGAAGCATTAATGATGGTCGGCAACTTCGAATTTATATTAGAAGATTTAAGAGTTTTCATATGCTGGTTTCATACAGTCCTTGAATTACATGACGTTGAGTAGTTCGCCGACCTTTCTATACAGCAAAAGACGTTTCAAGGGATTCACATCTATAGGCATTGATTTTATGCGCCGTTCTGCTCCCATAAAACCGGCCATAGAAAATGACGTTATGGGTCCTAGAGAGAATCCTTTGAAACCAATTTTATCGGATTTTCGACGAATTGGAGAGAGGGGTACAAATTGTACCTCCCACGAAATAAAGTCTTGGATTGCGTTGACATATCCGCCTGAATATTGTTTATGGCCTGAGTCCCTACTGTCATCAAAGATCTTAAGAACATATTTGAAGAGTTGGAACTTGACAAAAAAGTGGTTGTTTCCAAAATGGAAATAACCACTCCGCATTGTGGTGCTATGAACGACAAGTTCCAGACTCATAATGTTGATTTTTATCATCTTGATGCGATGATTGTCATTGGCCATAACAGAGATTTCACAACACAACAGATTGATTCTGACTGTGATAAGCAAGTCAGGAGATAGGTCTTACACGAGATTCAGACTGCCATTCTGCAGTAGAAACAAGCGCATGGTATTGCTTTAGAGTCAGAAACGAGTCGTCATCGTCCGCGCATTCATATTCCCACGGTAGTTCGTATACTCTACCCTCTTCTTGGTAGCCCATATAATTGTGGAAAGACTCAGGAACCAGTCGCACATAATCTTCTTCCTTCAGGATCTTCAAGAACTTTTCTGCGTCGTATATCATCAGCGGAACTCCGGCCTTATACAGAGCCGTAGCGACCTCAATAGCTAGCTCGACTTTGGCAGAATAACTGTTGGAAACAACAATCTTCCACCCATGTTGCCGATCATTTGAGGCAAGAATATTCAGACGAGACAGTCCCAGTTCACCATAGTGATCAGTTGCGAACCTTCTGAAATCATCCAGACTATCAATGTCGTACATTTCCGTCACATCCACGAACTTCACTCGCTTATAGTAAACCACATCTCGCAGTTCTTCCGAAACATCATGAGGATCCACGTAGATACATTCACTAACTCCCCTTTTTCGATAATAAGTTTCATACACCTCGTTGGCAATGCGGAAATAGGTGCAATACTTTCGTATGGTCATGGTTTCAAAAAGAGGGGCAGAATGCCCGTGCATCGAATCCTCCAATGCCTTGATGGACGTTTCCCTATCTTCCACCTCAATTTTGAAATTCGGCACTATGCGATTAAAATCCTTCTGTGCAATCCGTCCTGTTCGTTGCTGGTACGGCAGATTGTGCGCCACATAATCATTGAATCCATCCGGATTTGCGACAATGACATCAATCAGCCGTTCCAGATAGTCAAAGAGGCTGATTAGGATCTCTTTGTACCATAAATAATCTGACTCTGCATCCACACAATTGGAGCGATTCGCAATGATAAAGCGTGTACGCTTTCTGTCCGTAATACGGATTGACCTGGAATCCCTGTATCTACACGAAGCAACATGGAACCACCTAGTTTCCATAGGATTGCATGCAAGCCAATCCTTGAGAAACGACTCCCGGCTTTCATATTCCCCAGTAGCAATCAATTCCTCGGCATCGCCCCACTCTTCCGGCATAGGCCGTGGCACTTCGATATAGAATCCCCGGTACTCATCGTCGCCCATTACGGCCAGTCGCTCAAACTGATGTTGGATCTCAACCAGCCGTTCAAGCATATCGCCACCAACGACAATCTCCCATTGGCGGCTCTCGCCCAACGCCTCCAAATGCGAGGTATTAAGCCCGACCTCCTTCGCCAAATCGGCAAGTAATTTTCTATCTATAATCTTTCTTTCGTTCATTTCTTTATGTCCATTAAATTTCAATAAACTTTGCCGGATCAAATCCGTTCATCAGGTGTTCATTTTCAAAAACATAGCCCATTTGATTGCTGATTATACGAGTACCGCCAATCTCAGTGTCAATGTTGGTGTGCGAATGCCCGTAAATCCAGGCGTCAATCCGGCTGTCGGCTATCAGTTCTCCGTATTCATTGGCAAAGGCGCTGTTCAGCACGGATCCCCTATGATACGGAGCCACCACCTGAAGTGTCGGCAAATGATGTGTAACCACAACAATATGGGCCGCAGTGCTTTCCTCGATGCTTTTTCGGATAAAACCAATACACGTCTCGTGCATCAGGTTGAAGTCATCCACCTGAAGCAACTTCCCGCCGAACTTTATCTGGTGGAAGTCATTCATGCCTTTCCACACGATATACTCGTCGTTCGGATTGATACGAGACCAGAGTGTACTCAGGACGAAGTCAATGTCATTGACACGAACAACCTGATTCTGGTAGTAACCGACATTCTCCCGGAACATCCATCGCCATTGCAGGCCTCGCTCCATCACGTCTGAATAGTTATAATATTCGTGGTTGCCCGGGACAATCAGAACCTGCCGGTAGTTCTCTGAGGCCCATTTCCAAAACTCCGTCAACGGAGCGACCTTGTCCTTGAGATAGAAAACATCTCCGGCCAGCACCAAGACATCGCCCGTTACAGGCAATTCATTGTTTTTCAAATATCTGCTGTTCTCCTGGAACTCCATGTGCAGATCACTCATGTATTGTATTTTCATCTTATTGTTCTCCTTTCTTTGATTGTTCAATTTGTTTTTCGATAATTGCTTTCACCTGTGCAAAAGATACAGGTGTGAAATCATTGTTGTCCACTCCAACATCATATTGTGTCGGAAGAAGCATACTCAGTCTGGGCGCATCCTTTCCGGTATTGTTTCTGCTTGTATGAACGTGTCCGAAAAGCTGCCATGTACCATTGTATGAGCCGCCATAGCAAAGGAACGGACAGTGATTCAGATATATCTTCTGTTTATCTACCTCGATATACATCTGCATTGATATATGCTCGAAGTATTGAGTATAATTTTGCCTCAGGTTCTTGATGTCGTGGTTGCCGGAAATAAGGTAAATTTTCCCGTTCAGCCTGTTCAGTACATTTATCCATTCGGCAGAACCTCCCAGACAGAAATCTCCCAGGTGGAATACGATATCCTCCGGACCCACCACGCGGTTCCAGTTGGAAATAATAGTTTCATTCATATGTGACACATCCTTGAAAGGTCTGTTGCAGAACCTGATGATATTGGCGTGGTTGAAGTGAGTGTCGGATGTAAAGAACACCCTGCTTCCATCAAATTTAAAATTCATAATTTTTTCATTCATGCGCATCTCTGCGCGGTTAATAATTACAATTCTACCTGTGGACGGAATTGACGGAGAATATAGCATCGGGCTAACGTCACCAACAGGCACAATAATAAACTGCAAGCCGAATGCAGATCCGGGCATTGTCCGGAATATGCTGAGGCGCAGCGTTTATTGTAGATCAAAGATCTAAAATAAAACCGTCGAAAAGTTTGGTAATGACTCTCCGACGGTTTTCATATATCGCATCAATGGGATACCTGCATCAATGTATCCTCGATGGTTTATCAGACGTTCGTCGGAAAATGTCTCCAAAAGTATAGAATGCTCCAATGCCCGAAGGATGGACACGCAAGCCCCCTTCAAGGCATTTGATACCTTGATCAGATAAGTTTGTCCAGTTGTTCATTCTTCTTTGCCGCATTGTAAACTATATGTCTTTTGATTCAATCAACTCCGCAAAATTATGGTTTTTCTTGAGAACCAGCAAATTTCTTTATAAAAAATACCAGGCATTCTGGATAATACGAATCTGCTATTTATATTTTTGGCAATAAAGTCAATACACATTAGTTGCACATTGCAATCATTTTGCTATCTTTGTGAAAAACATTAAGAATTATGGCACAATCAGCACTAACAATTAGATTGGACTCCGATTTGAAAATGCAATTCGACAGTCTTTGCGAAGAATTCGGTATGAGCACCAACACTGCATTCAACATTTATGTGCGCCAGGTGGTCAGAAGCCGTCGTATTCCATTCGCCATTGAAGCTCCTGCTAAGGATGACATAATGAACAAAGGACGTGCAGCATTCTATGAGATGAGACAGGCTGCTGCGGATGCAGGCATTCAAGATATGTCTCTTGACGAAATCAACGAGGAAATCAGACTTGCCAGGGAGTCAAAGTAATGAAAGCATACGTTGTCATCGACACAAACGTTTTGGTTTCAGCACTGCCGGCCAAACGTACCGATTCGGCTCCGGTACAAATTCTCGACCGTCTATTCAATCGGGATTTCATCCCCATGTACAACGATGAGATTCTTGCTGAGTATAGCGAGGTGCTACATCGTCCAAAGTTCAAATTTTCAGAAAAGTCAATCGTATTTGCAATTGACGCAATCGTTGAAGCCGGTATGGAATCCGAAAGAGTTACAAGCTCTGACGAAGTCATTGACCCGAAAGATGTTGTCTTCTACGAAGTGGCCATGTCAAAAGATGACTCTTACCTCGTTACCGGAAACACAAAACACTTCCCAGCAGTAAGAAGAGTAGTTACCCCTAACGAGATGTTGGAGATTCTCAACTCGCTTGATAACGAGTAGCCTTCTACATTGACTTCCAGATATTTATGCGCTTAGTTTTGGGGCAACAATTATACTGCACATCTTCCGGTCCAAGAATCAATGTTTTCTTCGCGACAAATAAAACGCAAAATTTGCGGATTATCTGCCGCAAATATAATCAAAGTCATTGAGCGAAGTTCTTCTGTAAAATATCAAGCATGAGCACCTATACGTCGCTCAACTTTCTTGACAGCATCACATAATATGCATATATTTGCATTGCCCATCTCCGTTATGGTGACGCACCACCGGAAATGGTGCGCGTTTTTGTGCAACTTCGGCGCCCAAAATAGGCCCAAGAAAATGCTTTATATTGCTCTCAGACGGCTAAGCGTTGTGCATCGGGATCTACCTTAACGGCTGGATTTTTTATCATATCAGACACGGATATTTGCTGGTGAGCCTGATTTGTCCTAACTTTACATTTTTAGAAAAACGTTCATTTTTATTTACAAGAAGTTATGGCCTTGAAGGTTGACCTCATCTACACTTCGGTAGTGAATTTCGCCATGCAGCAGAATCACGCTCCGGTCATTAGGGAAATCAAGATTTTTAATGATTCGGATGAACCTGTAACTGACTTGGCCGTGCATATTTTGTTTGAACCCGCGTTTGCGCTGGAGTACGACACACACGTTGAACGCATAGATCCGTGCTGCGAAGAAACTATTAGTGCCATACCGATTTCCTTCTCAACAGCTTTTCTTTCGAACCTTACCGAAAGGGTACTTGGTTCAATGAAATTGGCTATCTCCTCTGGGGATTCACTTCTTTTTGAGCAGTCCTATGACATGTCTGTTTTGACGTTCAATGAATGGTGCGGAGTGAATGTCTTCCCTGAGATGCTTGCGGCATTCTCAACTCCCAACCATCCAGAGATCAGTAGAATAATAAAGAAGGCGTCTTCTCTTCTTGGCGAATGGACAGGTAGCCCTGCACTTGATGAGTATCAAACGCGTGATCCGAATCGGGTGAAGCAGCAAATGGCAGCCTTGTTCAACGCCATATCTTCAGAAGATATCACTTATGGGTCCGTTCCTGCCAGTTTCGAAGCCTCTGGACAAAGGATCCGCCTTGCAGATGAAGTATTAGGCGGCAAATTGGGAAATTGTATTGACATGTCGATGCTATATGTCAGCTGCCTTGAAGCGATGGGACTCCACCCGATTGTTGTTATCACAAAGGGGCATGCTTTTGCGGGCTGCTGGCTTATCATGGATTCTTTTGCAGACAGTGTCAATGATGACCCTTCTTTACTCACTAAGAGGATTGCGGATGGTATCAACGAGATGCTGGTTGTCGAGACCACATGCATGAACTCCGCCAGTTCCGCTTCATTCGATGACGCATGTCTGGCAGCCAGCCGAAAGCTTGATTCTGGGGAGTTCGTCCTTTTCATTGATATTTATCGTGCGAGAATCGGCCAGATTCGTCCACTTCCGATGCGTGTAGCTGATTCGGGAGGTTGGACTCTTATTGAGGACAAGAAAACGGAGAGAAAGTATGAGGCCCCGGAGGATCTTAATGCCACGGATATAATAATTGATAAAAAAGCTGAAGTCGATAAAAAAACGATCTGGGAAAGGAAGTTGCTTGACCTCAGCCTAAGGAATAATCTTCTGAACACACGCTTGACGAGAGATACGATCCCTATCATATCCGTCCATGTTAACGAGTTGGAGGACGCCCTTGCCGCCAATCATGATTTCCAGGTTTTGGCTAAACCTTCTGACTGGGATAACGTCCAGATTAGTGCTGGGATTTACAAGGCTGTAAATGCAACGGATCCCGTCTATGATCTTGTCAAGATGGAGCTCTCGCAGTTTAGGATACGTACCTATCTTGATGAGGAGAAAGTGAAGCGTGCTCTTACTCATCTGTATCGTTCCTCCAGGACGGCACTGGAGGAGAATGGAGCGAATACCTTGTATTTGGCTCTCGGCTTGCTCAAGTGGTACGAGACGCCATCGAGTACAAAGCCCCGATATTCTCCAATCCTACTACTCCCCATCGAGATCATCAGGAAATCTGCGGCCAGTGGTTATATCATCCGCAGCCGAGATGAGGAGACGATGTTGAACATTACACTTCTGGAGCTTCTTCGTCAGGCATTTGATATTACGATTGGCGGTTTGAACCCTCTCCCTACTGATGAAAGTGGAGTGGATGTGCCACTCATCTTTAATACAATCCGCCGCAAGATAATGGCTCAGAAGGGTTGGGATGTCGTCGAGCAAGCCATAATCGGTAATTTCTCTTTCAACAAGTTCATAATGTGGAACGATATCCACAACAATACGGATATCCTTAGAAAGAACAAAATTGTCGCTAGCCTCATGTCTGGTATTGTTGACAGTAGCATTAACCAAGAACTTGAGATTGAGGGGAATTTAGATGACAAATTCGCCGCCGGTGACATTGAACTACCGATCAGTGCCGATTCTTCGCAATTGGAAGCCATAGACGCTGCGCTCAGTGGGAAGAGTTTCATCCTTCATGGTCCCCCTGGCACAGGAAAGTCGCAGACAATCACGAATATCATTGCCAATGCTTTATACAGAGGAAAGCGTGTTTTGTTTGTCGCGGAGAAGATGGCGGCCCTGGAAGTTGTTCAGAATCGTTTGGAGTCAATTGGACTTGGCCCCTTCTGTCTGGAACTTCATTCCAACAAGGCCAAGAAATCGAATGTTCTTGAACAGCTCAAGAAGACATCTGAGGTGGCCAAGAAGAAGTCGAGCGAGGAGTACTCATCTGAAGCGGAACAAATCAATGCTGTTCGCTCAGAGATGAATGCTCACGTCCAATCCATTCATAAAAAGTACCCCTTAGGTGTTTCTCTTTACGATTGTGTTTCACGATACTGTGCCATTAACGAGGACTGCCCTGCGGTAGAACTGTCTGTAAAGGATGTCGGTAGATTGGAAGCCAGGCATGTTTCCAGCACGGAAATAGCTCTTTCCGAATATCGCGCTGCATGTACAGTGATAGGCAATCCAGCGGACAGTTGTCTTCAGGGTATCCATACAACCGATTATAACGCCGAAACCATCGCTATCTTCGAGAGGCTCACGCAATTGTATCGAGACTGTCTTTGGCTTGCTAAAGAAGCAGCAAGTCAAAAGTTTTGTCTTCTAGATGATTCATCAAAAGAGACTCCAGAAGGGACATATCAGTCACTATTTGATCTCATAACGCTGTTGGATTCTATAGATAAATCCATCATCCCTGTTTTAGAAGTTGGAGAAGATGATATCCTGATGTCGATAGAGTACGCCTGCAAACATGGTAAATCGCGCGATGAGATTAAGGCCGGAATCCTCAATAAATATGAGGACAGCCTCCTGGAGATTGATACTGCGGCTTATGATACAGAATGGAGGAATGCTTTGGCTAAGGGTTTCGTTTCTCGATATTTCGCCGTTAATAAGTTTCTGAAAAAACTTCAGACTTATTCCAACGCAGGTGAAAAACCAGCGAAGGAAACCATAATCCCTCTTCTTAAGTCCATTGCTGAATACAAAAGAGAAAAGGCGGCTGTAGACACCCTGAGTGCCGGGGAGGTATCATCTATCCTTCGCAGATTTGAAGAGAACTGGGATACACTTTCTTCTATGGTAGAGAAAGTGCGGATAGTTAATAAGGCAATAAATCGAGTCTCCTCAGACAAGAGACAGAATCAATCAATTAGAAAAAGGATAGCTGATACTTTAAGGAAAGGTATTCAGACAGAGTATCCTTCATACTTCACAAGAGTAAAGGAAGAAATAGCTCTTGTTGAAGAAAAACTCGGTGCTATCTTTGAAAAACTTGATGACGACTGGGCCTGTTCTATCGCCAAACAAACTCAAAGGTGGATCCAGGGACATGATACGCTTCGCAGTTGGGTGATGTATAATCAAAAACGCGAGGCGCTTATAGGAACAGGTTTCGGTGCCATCATCGAACAGGTAGAGAATGGGACAATTCCGCTTGACAATCTGTTCGATTCCTTCCATAAAGGGCTTTATAAGGCTTATGCCGAATTCATTCTCTCACAAGATCAGGGATTGAACCCTTTCCACGGGACGGTCTTCGAAGAAAAGATTGCCAGATTCCGTGGCCTATGCAAGGACTTCGAGACTTTGACAAGGGAAGAGCTTTTTGCCCGCCTTGCTTCTAACCTTCCTGCATTACAGAAAGAGGCTTCCCAGAATTCAGAAGTTGGAATACTTCAAAGGAATATACGGAACGGGTGCAGAGGCATTTCACTGCGTAAGTTCTTCGATATGATTCCAGACTTGTTGCCGCGAATGTGTCCTTGCCTGCTGATGAGTCCTATCTCGGTGGCGCAGTACATAGATGCTAACGCTCCTAAGTTTGATCTTGTCATTTTCGACGAAGCCTCTCAGATACCTACCTGCGAAGCCGTTGGCGCTATTGCCAGAGGTAAGAGCATCATTGTTGTCGGCGATCCAAAGCAGATGCCTCCTACCAGTTTCTTCTCAACTAATACTTTTGATGATGATAACCCTAACATGGAGGATCTAGAGAGCATTCTTGACGATTGCCTCGCGCTGTCCTTCCCTTCCAAGTACCTCAGATGGCATTATCGTAGCAAGCATGAGAGTTTGATCGCATTTAGCAACTGTAAGTATTATGACAACAAATTGCTAACCTTCCCCTCTCCCGACGATATCAAGACTAAACTTCAGTATCAACACGTCCATGGCGTGTATGATCGTGGAGGAAGCAGGCAGAACCGGGCAGAGGCGGAAGCGATCGTCAACGAGATTCGAAAGAGACTAGAAGACCCGGTATTGTCGAAACGGAGTATCGGTGTGGTCACTTTCAATACAAATCAACAGTCTCTTATCGAAGACTTGCTTACAGATTTGTTTGCAGTAAGGCCTGACTTGGAGAATGTCGCTATGTCATCAGAGGAGCCTATCTTTGTGAAGAATCTGGAAAATGTTCAAGGGGATGAGAGGGACGTTATCCTCTTCTCTGTCGGATACGGACAAGACAAGGATGGAAAGATAGCTTTGAATTTCGGCCCTCTTAATAGAGAAGGCGGCTGGCGGCGTCTTAATGTTGCTGTCTCTCGAGCCCGGTATGAGATGAAGGTCTTCTCGACCCTGACATCGGACCAGATAGATCTCAAACGTTCAAGTGCTGAAGGTGTCGCCGGACTCAAGTCTTTCTTGGAATATGCAGAAAAGGGTCGAACTGCGCTTCATTATAACAGTTTTGCTTCCTCTATTGGATATGACGGTTTTGTCGAAGCTGTTGCTGAAGAAATCCGCAAACGAGGATTTGATGCCCGGACTAATGTCGGTTGTTCAGGATACCGGATTGATATTGGCATCGTGAATCCAGACAACAAAGCCGACTATATTCTTGGCATCCTGTGCGACGGCTATAACTACTCTGCATCCAAGTCGGCGCGTGACAGAGAGATTGTCCAGATTGGTATTCTTAGGAAACTCGGTTGGAAGGTTATGCGTCTATGGTCAATGGACTGGTGGACAGACAAGGATGCGGTCATGGCGGCCATTGTCGATAGGATTAATAAGGCCTCGGATGGAATGTTGGAGGAAACAGAGGAATCACCTATTCGTTTGTATTCAGGCAAGTCTTCAAGGCCGGAGCCAAATGATAATACTTCAGAATTGTTTGGTGACAATGATGGGAACCAAAAAGATAGCGGAATCGAGGTCCAGGATGAATCATCTGGAATTGTTATCCCCTATGAAGTTTGCGAGCTTAGGCAGTTGTATATTTCGGCGGAGGATTTTATTAACGGATCCCGTCGTTCGACGGTTATGGAATACATCCGAACTGTTGTACAGACAGAGGCGCCTATTAGTAGCAATCTGCTATGTAAGAGAATACTGAGAGCATGCGACATATCGAGAATGGGGACAAGAGTCGCAAACTATATGGATAATCTTCTTCGTAATATGCATTTGAAGACCACTACTGATTCGTTTGTGACATATTGGGCGGATAGTCAGGATCCTGAAGAGTACCCATATGTGCGGACATCGAGTGACAGGGACGCTGCGGACATTCCAACGCGCGAGGCCTTCAATGCAGCTATGCTGATTTTGGAAGAACAAGGCGCTCTCCCCGTTGATAGTCTTGTAAGAGAAATGGCAAAGCTATTCGGTTTCAGTAGAGTCGGTGACAATGTTAACTATGCCATGCTGGATGGAATCGATTATGCGAAGAAAAAAGGCTTTGTAGAAGATACTAACGGACGGATTCGGAAGAAGCCATAAAGAGTGCATTGCTTTTCCGAGATTTTACCATCTAAGTTTAAATGATTAAATATGCAATATATATAATCATTCACGATAATGAGTATGCATAGAACAACAAGATTCCTGATTGACAAGGTTGACAACAGATTTGGCGATGTCGATAAAGAGATTAAGTTTGACAAGACGATGATTTCAGGGTGTCTCGGCATCGTTGCGCTGGAGATTATCCTTCTAGCGCTTAGCACACTTGTTTCTTTTTTTCAGATACCCGCGATTATTTTCGCATTTCTTTGTTCCATTGCTATTTTCATTATTCCAGTTATGGTGAAAGAACTGAAGGATGATCCTCAACCCTGTTATAAGGGTTGTCAAGGATGGACTTTGCAAAATCATTGTTCATATCCCGCATTTTGAATCATTTCCAATGCCTTCTCGTGCTTGGCGTTTATGCGTTTTAGCTCTTTGATTTTGGCCGCGTCATTTGATGCGACGGCTGCTTCATAAGACACTTTGCCACGCTGCAGATTGTGGTGGAGGTCATTGAGTTTGACATTAATAGCCAAGCGATTACCTGAGTGTATTATTTTATTGACGTACTCATCATACGAGTCCTCATCTTTCCGATGTGTTAAAATATCCACAGCTTCCACCACTTCATCAAGAAAGCCCTCAGTTTGAAGGTCTTCTATGCTCCAGTCACAGTCTTCAATCAAATCGTGCAGGAATCCGACTGTTTTCTCATTGTCATTTGCCCCCATCAGACCGACAGTGAGGGGATGTAGTATGGCAGGATTTCCGTCAATATCCTTTTGACCTCGAAACTCATAGGTGATGATTTCGAGTGCCTCGTCAATCCTGGCCGCAAAGAATTCCCTAAGAAGTTCCTCTGTCCAATGCTTTTCTTCGTTCATTTCCAACAATTTGGACATCGCGTCCATCAAAGTGATGACCTTCAGGCGTCTTTTGACCGTTCTCATCGGGATTTGAAATACCGGGATAGTGTCAAGAGGTGACTCCGGATTCAGTTTTTCGAACCAGACGGGAGTCATCGGATCCGACTCCGTAAAATGGACAAACATATCCCCCATCACCACTCCGCGAGGTGCATGACGCCCTTCATCATCCAACGCCTCGTCAGCCAAGGCCCGGACTTGTATCTTTTCATAATTCACATCCGAGTATAAGACATCAAGCATTTCGTTTTGATAACCGTCCTTAGTATATTCTTGAAGGAAATTCTCATCGGCACCATCTATAATATAGTCCTGAAAACTGGCATTTGAATCCGAATCTTCTTGGAATCCAAGTATTTTCATTTCATCGAAAGTATTCTCATTATAAGTTCCCATCAATACAATGTACTTTGGATGGCGGTCGCTGGACTTCTCGTAGAAATCCGCTAATAAATCGTAAAGCATACGCTTAGTCGTTTTGTTACCTGTGCGGTCACAAAACCCATCTTGCTGCCTCGCGCGCTGGCAGCCCGTAAGGTTTGTTCCCGCTGCCGGTATGTTAATAAAAGGAAATTAATCAAAGAGGAGAACCCTCTTTCATCTTTTGCGAATATAGCAAACTTTTATCAAAGTACAAAATTTTTTTGCAGTCAGTATTTATCAGATTAAGTCGTATCTTTGACTTTGCACGCTGAATAATACAAACACATAATGAACCGAATAGAGTGGGAGAAGACCACAGTACGGCACATGATCGAATTGTGGTGCAGAAAAAAGCATGGCAAAAAGGAACTCTGTGCGGAGTGCAGAGAATTACTGACGTATGCAACGGCCAGACTCGACCGATGCAAGTTCGGTGAAAGAAAGACCAAATGCCATAAGTGCAATGTCCATTGCTACCGGACATGAAGTCGTCTCATATTTATGATTTCTGCAATCTGTTCCGTCCGCATAATGAAGTTCCATCTTGATTTCTTCGGAAAAAAGTCCTACCTTGCCGAATCAGCGTGCAAAATGCGAACAAACTAAAACTATTTAATATCTAAAAAAATGAAAAAGAGTTTATTTATAATTTTGGCGGTTTTCGTAGCGTTACTTGCCACACCTTCGTGCAAAAAGGAAAAAGGCACAGAAGGGCCTCCAGCTATTGAAGTGAGCGGTGTTTCAGTGGACAAAACAACTGTGGGACTGATGGTTGGAGAGAAAGTGAAACTTGTCGCGACGGTCATTCCGGATGATGCGACGAATAAGAACGTATCGTACGAGAGCGATGACAACAACATTGCGACTGTGACACAGGACGGCGAAATCAGTGCCGTAGGCGAAGGTTCTATTATAGTCTGGGTAACCACCGAAGACGGTCAATTCAAAGCCGGCTGCAAGGTATACGTAAGCAACACCGCCCATCTCGTGAAAGAAATCGAACTCAACGAGACTGAATTGACACTCGCAGTCGGGGAGACTTTCCAGCTGACAGCCGCCATAAAACCGAGTTATGCCAACAACCGGAATATCGTCTGGAGCAGCAAGAATGCGCAAATCGCCACAGTAGATGAAACAGGGCTAGTGACAGCAATCCAGGGGGGGCACCCGAATCTTTGCCAGTTCAGAGGATGGAGGAGCAGTCTCTGTCTGCAACTTGATGGTATCAAATCCTGGTGTAAATGAAATTAGAAAATTCGATTTTTTGCCGAATCATGGCATAATAGGAGTCGGCGAGAAATTGAATCTCAAACCTTATTTATGGAAGGTGTATAGATCGTTTTTTAATGTATACGCCGACTTCCCAAGTCAATTCACATTCAACAGCGACGACCCTGAAGTCGCCACAGTTGACAATGATTTCAACATCATCGGCAATAAAGCCGGCACAGCCTTAATCACCGCGACAATGAACCGTTTCATAGACCCGGAAATCGGTTCATTCACCATTGAAGTCGAAGACACATTCCTCGGCAACGTAAAAGAAGTCTATAAGGTTAAAGATAAGGGCTTGGTGCTCACGAGTAAGATTTTATCGGGAAAACTCTATCCCAACGACAAAATCAAAGTCCTCCAGAGATCGGATAATAAGAATAACTATAATATGACTGTCGGTCAACTCTCACTCTTTGGCAAAGTATTGGAATATGCGGGAAAGGGTGACGAACCGGGGATTTTATTAGCCGAAACTGAGCAAATGTCAACTTCCGACATAGAAAGAGGAGCTGTCATTACATCACCTGAGACTAAAAGAGTCATCGTGACACGGAAAGTCGTCGGAACAATCCACATTACAGGAAAGACAGCCCCTATCACTCCGGGCCACAAGCTACAGTTTTTCGACGGAACAATAGACGTCAGTGCAGAATTCAGCGAAATTTTCAAAGAGGAAGAAATCAACCCGGACAAAACATACCATCTCGTCACTTTCACAATTGCCGCACCGGACAAACTAGTCTGCTGGTATGGCCAAGTTTTCAAACTCCGTGAAGGCGGCCACGAAGTCGGAACATTCACAGTATCCGACGCCGACCCGATGGAAGTGGTATTCTGACAGATTGACATAAATAAATTCCCGCAAAGGCCACAGAGATTCTTGTAGAACGATGCGGGTATCAGGTTTGCCTGGCGGTCGGCCCATAAGCTGAGCCGCCGGGTTTTCATTTGCGGATTCCATCCAGAAAAAGTAGTGGGTCAGGTCAATGTAAAAATGCCCCATCGGTAGCCCATCGGATAACTGTCAAGTCCATAAAATTCACTAACTTTGTATTGAGGCCATACGTGTGGTTTCAAGCAGAAATAGTTGATATGGATCGATAGGTATGAAAACTTTTGAACCTAAGCCGTGGGTAGTACCGCAGCCTGTGCTGATTATCGGCACATATAACAAAAATGGAGTTGCCAATGCAATGAACGCCGCCTGGGCTGGACAGTGGGACGTGAATGAGATTATGATCTCGATGGGAAAGCATGCCACCACTGACAACCTGAAGATTGACGGCGAGTTTACTGTTGCCTTCGCGACCAGGAAAACCATGGTGGCCGCTGATTTCGTAGGCATTGTTTCCGCCAAGAACGACCCGAAGAAGATGGAGAAGACTGGATGGAACATCGAGAAGGCGACGAAGGTCAATGCCCCTGTATTCACCGATTTCCCGATGACCCTGGAGTGCCGCATCAAGGAGAAGTTCAATGAAAGCGAAACGGGCTATTATCTCATTGCCGAAATCGTCAATATCCTTGTAGATGAAAAGTATCTTGCAGAAGACGGGAATCCAGACATGGAGAAGATGGAACTGATTGTATTCGACCCTATTCATCATGGCTATATCCAGCTGGGCGATAAAGTCGGCAACGCTTTCTCCGACGGCAAGGCATTGAAATAATCTGATGGAAACTGAAAGAATTTTACTTCGACATTGGCAGGAATCTGATGCAGAGGCGCTCTTCAAGTACGCCTCAGACCCTGACGTAGGGCCACGTGCAGGATGGCCGGCACATAAGTCAGTAGAGGAAAGTCGGGAGATCATCCGGACATTCTTCCATAATGACACGACATGGGCAATTGTCTTGAAAGAGACTGGCGAGGCTATCGGCTGCATGGGATACTACACCCAGGAATCCAGCAATATCCCTATCGGAGAAAACGACTGTGAGGTTGGCTACTGGGTAGGAAAGCCTTATTGGAACAGAGGTATCTGTACAGAAGCATTGAAACTGATGATCGACTACTGCATCCAAGTGAAGCATTTAGAAAACATCTGGGCAGATCATTTCACCGGCAATCCCGCATCGGGAAAGGTCATGGAGAAATGCGGTTTCACGGACACCGGAATGCTGAACAGATGCAGCCAGCTCGTTGGTGGCGACAAGGACATGGTCAAGATTTTCAAGTATAAAAGATAACAGACTAAATGTCTGGCATCGTGCGAGCCTCAAAAACCATTTCAAACAATGTTTCAATTTTGAACTTTTATTATTATATTATGCCACATAAAGTATCAAATTTAACATGTTAGACAACATCTACATGCTTAATGCAGCACGAATTATCGACAACGTCTGCCAAGCGGCATCAAAATGGCCGGAGATTGCCCGAGAGAATGAAGTGCCGCAAAAGATGATTGAAGAGATTCAGTCAAATATGGTTTTCTTCTAATTGATACAAGAAAAACAACAATATCCCATACAGAATATAAAACAATAATCTTATGCGAATTATAGGAAACTTACTTTGGTGGCTTTTCGGAGGTCTCGAAGCAGCCATCGGTTATTTCACTGGCAGTCTGGCCCTTGCATGTACCATCATCGGCATTCCCTTTGCGTTGCAGACTTTCAAGATAGGTCTGCTCTGCCTATGGCCTTTTGGTTCCACATTGAGAGAAACGGATTGCCCGACAGGTTGCATTCGCATCCCATTGAATTTACTCTGGCTGATTTTCGGCGGATTGTGGGCCTGCCTCATGCATTTGTTCTTCGGTTTGCTCCTATGCCTCACGCTCATCGGCATTCCTTGGGGGAAACAGCATTTCAAGATGGCTGGGCTTTCGCTTGCACCGTTCGGCAAGGATGTGGAGTTAGGATTTTAGAGGGAGAAGATTAAGTAAGCGTTAAAAAATAAGTTGGTAAAGATTTGTGAAGAATTTTCGAGGATAGATTTCTTTTCGAAGAAGGAGTGTACTGGACGTACACGACTG
>ENA-OYWF01000104-OYWF01000104.1-human-gut-metagenome-genome-assembly--contig:-NODE-104-length-25701-cov-5.909927_pt1 | contig 25701 bp, 19 predicted proteins | sample MGYA00244809_ERZ653394 | MGnify/ENA primary metagenome ERZ653394 (study PRJEB26926, sample SAMN06165151) | human gut metagenome | biome: ENVO:00009003; feature: ENVO:2100002; material: ENVO:00002003...
CGCTGAGGTTGCCGGCCGTGGCGCCCGTCTGTTTTCTGATATAGACGAAGTCCGCCTCCTCGACCCCGATGAGGATCGACATCACGGCGAGCCTGAGCTCCGAATGCAGCAGAGGATTCAGTTTTCTGAACATATCCTACCTCCTTATTATTCTGGCGATGACGCCGCCGGCGGTCATAATGATGCCGCTGAAAAGCCATATCAGGCAGATCTGCGCGCCGGCATAGTCAGTGTAAAGTGCGCCGAGCAGAACCACAAGCGCTCCAGAAGCGATGATCGGCCAGCTCTTGATGACTATGCCAGTGGACAGGATGGTGAAACCGAACAAAGACGTGATGAGGTAGGTGTCAAGCACGAACGGGTTGACCGTGCAAGAGAGGATTGTCAGGCAAACGGCCGTGATTCCGAAAGCGCACCAAATCCAGCCTACAGTCCTGTGGAGATAGGTTTTCGGAGCGTCACTCCCCTTCTTTGAAATGAATATGGCCGCCGGAACTCCGATCACCGGAATGAGAAACCAGAGGTAATTCCAGACCGGATTCCCCGTGCCGTTCCATAAAAGATAGATGAGGGCGGAGACCACCGCCAGTATCACACCCCAAAGGATGTAGTAAGTTCCTTGATTCTTCTCGATCGCACGGCAATTCCTTGCCATCGTCTCGCTGATGATTTTCAGACTTTGCTCAGCCGAAAGATTGTTGTTTGTTTCCATAACATTTTGATTTACATCGTTTCCGTCATTAGCGGTCATGCACATTAGCCCTAACGGCATCACAAATATAAATAAGTTTACAATATAAACCAAATAAAATCGTCAAGCTATCACGAAAATCATATCATCAGCATTATCCGCCCCTCCGCCTTGACGAAAGTGTCCGGATAACGCATCACCACGGCATACACCTGCGCCGAGGTCACCGGCTTTCCGTCCTTACGAATATGCAATCTGCGGCTGTTGATGATCTCCGCGATTTGCTCCGTCCGCAGCCCGCCACCCCTCTCGGCAAGCACATAGAGTATAGCTTCTTCGATTTTCATTTCAACAAATCATATTCACCAGAGTTCTTCCGCCCCTCCGTAATAGTCATAGACATCTTGATAGTCAAGGTCAAGCTGCTCCAGAATCTCTTCCGAGGAAAGACCGGTGACGATCTTCTTCCCGCCCGAGTTCAGCACCACACCATTCCCTCGCCTGTCATCCTCAATCAACGACCTTCCCCTCAGCCTGACCGGATGGTTCAGCACCGTGTCCACCGGCCGGATGGCATATTCATAGTAGCGGACCGGCCTATCCTTCATCGCCTCCACCTCCCTCAAGTGCCTCTTCTCCCCAATCATAGCCACCGCCGCCAACGCCACCGGCAGAAGCAGCACCGCCGCCACCACCAACTTCTCTTTCAATGAATATGTCTCCTCAGGGTCGTTGAACATATCCTATTTCTCTAATCGTTATCTTTTACCGAGCCACTTCTCACCTTATCTAAAATAGCAAGAGAAGGTGATTGCTTCCATCTGAGAGATTTATATTCCTTTAACTTCACCGTAGTATCAGCTCCGTCCTTATATGCGTCATAAAGATCATCAACAGATATTTCAAATGATAGTCTGGGGTCATTATCGAGACCTTCACCCTCAATATAATCACCATTCAATTTCAGTTTATACCTACGTTTTTGTTGTCTGGTCTGAACATAGGTAATTCCTGCCAAGCATTTAACAAACTCATTTTGGGTCAGCATAATATACTTATTTTAAGACTACTAACAATTACTTATTCCGCCCCGGAGCCGCCGTCCAGATGTCGTACATCCGGTCCTTGAGGGACTGGGGAGCGAGGATCTCGACGGAGGAGCTTCGGGAGAGGAGGGCCATCACAAAATCGTTGGTGATTTTCAGACGGAGGGTCACTTCCACATATTCTTTTATGCCGCTGAGCTTGTTCACTATCGCACTTAATCGCCTGATCTGATTCAACATATTCGGAAGCGTTTCCTGCAAATATAGCGAACCAAGGCGACAAAATCTGTAGTTCCTGAAAGAAATGTAAGGATATTACAAAGCCTCCATCCATTCCTCCGCCTCTATGGTCTGGAGGCAAAGGAGAGCACCATCTCGTAAAGCGGTGCAGCACAACCTTCTTATTCTCAATCAATTGTAAAACGCTGGCCTCTTATTTTGACCGCCAGCATTTTGCAACACACACTAAATAAGGTAATTATGTGTCAGCCAATCCAAGAAAACCATTACTCACCTTCAGGCTCCATTGTGAATATAGCCCTGATTCTGGCCATGTCGAACTTCTCGGAGCGATCGTAGCAATAGACACCGTTCTGCTCCTGCTCGACATCGGTCAGCTGGGTATAGCAGAAACCGCAGATGCTCTTGGACATGGAGACGACAGCCTTGACCTGAGCCTCCAGCCTCTTGTAGAAGTCCTCCATCGAGACAACGCTCTTGCCGTAGCCCCAAGACTGGGTCGTTGAGTTAACGGTCGTGGCATCCTGCCCCTTGACCCATTTGATGCCGCCGAACTCATCAAGGATGTACGGAATCGAGCCGTCATATTCATAGAAAGTGTAAGGCTCGCCACCGTAGCGGGCAGGGTCGTTGAAACCGATGTTGTTGATCCGGCCCTTGTAGGTCTGAACAGGCCTGGTGAACAGTTTGCCGTCATTCCAGATTATCTCTTTCAGCTTCTCAGGATCCTGCTCATAGTGATGCTCAGTCCAGATGTCTGTCTTGACCTGGATGCCGCCGCTGCAGATGTTGATCGGACGGGTAGGATCCAACTGCTTTGTCAAGGCATAGATGTCCTCGCTGAAACGCGGGTACTGGACATTGTCTGGCCAGAACTCCTCATTCATCGGAGTCCAGGTGATTATGGAAGGATAGTTTCTGTCACGCACGACACATTCGGCCCACTCACTCAAGAAGTTACGGGCGGGCTCAACGCCATTGAGCTCGATGCCCCAGCTCGGGAACTCGGCCCATGTCAGATAGCCAAGCTTGTCGGCCCAATAGTGGAAACGCTCCTCGAACACCTTCTGGTGCAGTCTCGCACCGTTGAATCCGGCGCTCTTGGAAAGTTCGATGTCGTGCTTCAAAGCCTCGTCTGACGGAGCTGTCCACTGGCTCTGAGGATAATAGCCCTGATCAAGCACAAGTCTCTGATAGTAAGGAACATTATTCAGGAATATCTTGTTGCCCTCAATGTGAACCTTCCTCATCCCGACATAGGACTTCACCTCATCAATGACCTTCCCATTCTTATCAAGCACCTGATAGTCAACATCATAAAGGAACGGATTCTCAGGACTCCAGGTTTTGAGTGTCTTGAACGGAATCACGGCCACACTGCTGTTGGTGGCGGAAACCTCCTTCTGAGCCACCGGTTTCTTTGGCGAATCCGGATCAGTTACCGTGATCTTCAGGCTCGCCGCACCTTCTTTGTAGAACGCAGGACGAACAACGAGCTGCTTCTGGTCGATGTCAGTGTTGACCTGCACGTTCTTCAGACCGTTCTCCGCGATGGATTCCATCCACACGGTCTGCCAGATTCCGGTTGTACGGATATATTCACAATCGTGGGAGCCCAACATCAGGGATTGTTTTCCGGCAGGCTGGCTCATGCTCCTAAGGTCGCTCTGGGCGTACACTACAAGGTCATGCGAAGTGCCAGGGGCAGCGAAATCAGTGATGTCAAACGAGAATGATGACGAGCCTCCGAAATGGCGGCCGACAAATTTACCGTCAATGAAAACCTCTGACTGATAATAGACCGCGCCGAAGTTCAGGAATATTCTCTGTCCTTCCCAGGCGGCAGGGACATCCAATGTCCTGTGATACCATATTCCCGTAATGAAATCTGTGTAGCCGACTCCCGAAAGTTCACTTTCCGGAGAGAATGGCACGAGAATAGTCCCGTCGAAACCTTTGCTTTCCGAATATCCCTTCTCAAGCCCGACGTGATTCAAATCGAACCTGTAGGTCCATTCACCGTTCAGGTTGACCCAGTTCTGTCTCTCAAACTGCGGTCTCGGATATTCCGGTCTCGGAATATTCTCTCCCGCCGCAAGGTTGACGGCCGCTCCGAAAACAAGCAGGGCGGCAATGATGTTTTTTTTCATTGTTTCTTTCATTAATATAAATTAAACACTTTCCCAATAGATAATATTTTTCGTAATATTTTCAAAATCCACGGCAATATATTTTCGCTTATTTTTGCCACCTATAAACTGACTGGCGTGCGCCCGGCCGAAAGCAACAATTTTCTTGCCTTACTGACATCGAATGGCACCTGCCTCAGCGTAAAATCTGGAGTGTTGTATGAATACGGAAGCTCAAGATAGTATGTTCGCGGATTTCTCTGTGGAAGAAGGAAAGCTTTATCGAACAGTTTCGTTTCAGGATTGAAGTGAGAGATGTACAGCCTGGTGTACAGACCGTCGTCCCTGCGGCTGCTTACCACCGCCCAACGCGAATTTGCGCTCCAATTATGGAAACTTTCAGTGTTTCCGCTGTTTATCCCACCGGCGGGATAATATTCACCGGTCTTCAGGTCATAAATCCAAAGATCCGCCTCCGGATGATCTATCAGAAAAGTTCCATAGTCCGCCACAGTGACAAGCAGGTAATTTCCGTCATAGGATGGTTTTACCGACACATGTGAGCGGTTTGTGCGGGAAGCGGAGACCAATGTGTCAACATGGTCTCCGAACAGCCCTGTCTCTGGATCAAAAGCCAGAGAGCATAGACTGTATTTCATTCTCATGGCGTCTCTCGGCAATTCTCCGGCATCAGCCACACTGAAAAACAACGTCTTGCCGTCAGCCGAAAAAGCCGGCATCGTCTCAAATTTGTCCTTGATGTTGGTTAGCGCCGGTCTAAGGATCTTATGGGTCTCTGGACAATAGACGATCACATCTGAATTCTCGTCATAGACCTCCAGTGTCCTGTCCGCCGACGAGTAGAATGACTGTCTTGTCTTGTTGACAGAATAGGCTATGTACCTGCCGGAAGGATGCCAATACGGGTAAACGAAAAAGCCTCCGGTGCTGTCGGTTGCGGTGTTGAGGCATTCATCCTGATTCTTTATGTGCATCAAGGTGGCTGAATGCTTGCCTCTGACATGAATGCTGAACCAATCCGGATCCGCCCGGTTGGCCGTGTGGCAGTTCACACATCCGGATTCGATCATCCTTGAGTCAATCAATGTCCGCTGACGGAAATCCGAAAGTCTTCTCTCGTACAGTCCCATATGGCCAAAGGACTGGTAGCCAGGAGGAATCATTCTGTAGGTAAGGCCATAGTCAATCGAATCACGGCTTACATTGATGTCAAATGGGGCATATCTGATCCATTTACCATCCACCTTGGCTGAAACTTCATAATGAAGGCTTTCGCCAGCGGAGGCGGCCAGAACCTTGCGCCACTTCCTTATCGGGAAACGGGCTGTCTTCCCTGCCGAAGACAAGACCGTTCTTCCATTCCGGTCGAACACGGAAACCTTCATCCCTGTGAATTCCACTCCATCAGCCATTCCAAAATCCAAAGGTGCGATGTTGATCGGAATCGTGACAGAAGTGTAGTCCGGCCAAATCGGAGGCAACTCGTCCGAGACATAGATGTTCGCGCTGTCACGGCACGACACAATGGCCAACATAGAGACCAATGCCAACAATACATTTCTCATACTTTACTTCCTGCTTGAAAAATAGTACCAATAAGTCTTGCCGAAATTGTCTTTCAGCCACTTCGGCGATCGACTGTCAATCAGTGCCCGTTGATAACTGTCAAAAGCCTCCTTGGTTTCCTGGCCAGCCAACTTCAAGACCGCCGGATCACAGTCCGACTCAAATTTGGACAAAAGGCAAACCGCCTCCTGGACATGAGCCGGAATCCCGTTCTTAAAACGAACACGGCCAAGATCCTCTGCAAGAGAGCGAAGGTCTTTGGCGAGCAGATCGTACGCTATCAAGTACTCGGAAGGGACATCGTAACTTCCTCTGTTCTTCTCAACCAACCGGCGGAGCATCAATCGTTTGTCATCGTCAGAGGAATCGTTGTAGAGGTACCGGGACGTGTCACGGCACTGCATGAGCGCGGAATATTCAACGTCAGAAGCGACAGCCTCCGGATCCTTCAAGAAAGTCTTTGCCCAGTGATGATAGAACAGAGTCTTGTCCAGATTTTTAAGATAGCGCCTGGCCACTTCATGATTGCCATTGATAAGATCAATCTCGGCAAGACGTTTCATGTGACGGGCACTCTGATTGTAATTTGGATACGACTCATATTCCTCAAACGCATAGTGCCTTGCGGTGTTGAGCAAGCCGGAATGGTAAACAGACTCTCCAGCCGTCAAGGCTACGACATAGCCGAGGGCATAGTCTGGGAAAAGAGCCTCGGGGCCTGGCTGAAGAAAACGAAACATCTCCGAAAGAAGCACACCCTTTTTCGCCATGGCAAGATTGACGGCCGAAATCTCAGCCAACGAGACAGGCGGCCGTGATTCGGCCTTATCAAGGATTCCGCACCAGTCTCGGGAGCAACACAACCTGTCATATTCATAGATTCTTTCAAGGTTCGGGTTGCAGTTCCGCACCACGAAGGTCCACCCGCCAGCAAAAACCAGAACCGAAAGGCATCCGAAAATCACCGAGGCCACGATATTTCCATGTATGCGGGGAAGCATCGACAGAAATGCGATGACCGCAGTCGAAGCCATTAAGACATAAAAAGTCAATGAATATTCTTCCGGAGTGCTCAGATAATCGATCCCCATGTAGAGTTCCTTTGGTGTGTATTGGACAAACATTGACCAGACCGCGGGAAGCGTTGCCCAAAGCAAGCCTCCGGCAAACGCCATAACCGCCAAATGCAAATCTTTGCCGGCCAGTGCCTTGAAAAGCATGAGCAAAGGAAACAGTAAAGAAACCGGGCCAGCCCCGTAATACAACAAGGCGACCATCGGCAAAATCAACCACTGTCTTCTTTTGACATGATTTGTGTAAACCAAGTAAGTTCCCAGAGTCACAATCAATGCTATGACGCACGTGAACATACTTCCAAGCTCACACATGAAAGCCCATGCTCCAAAAGCGACCACAAAGCTCAATGGGAACAGCGCGTCGTTCTTCCCGTTAATGGACACCATAACTTTCCACATCAGAACCTGAAGCAGGCAGAAGGCCAGGCTGACGAGCAAAGCCGCACAGAGCCGGAGATGGAAGAATTGCACGAAGAATTCGGAGACATATTCAGAAATACCGCCAGGATAGCAGAGCGCCGCCGCAAGGTGCGAGCCTGTGTACGGAAAGAACTGTGTCGTTTCCAAAAACCACAAAGTTCCGAAAGCCAAGACACCCCAGAACCAAAAGGACACTGCGAAAAAAAGAGCTGTAAGAATATATTTCCCTTTACCTGTCAGCATACTCATCATTTATTTTTCAACGCCATCATTGCGCCTCGCCGAAAAACGGTACAGACAATGATGGTGATAGACCTGACCCGGGCGAAGATACGGATCCGGGAATGACGCTTTGTTCGGAGCGTCCGGATAATTCTGCGTCTCGAATGTGAGTGAGCCGTATCTCACCAATGGCCCGCCATATTTACCAATCTCGTTTCCCGAGAAATACTGGCCGCTATAGACTTGAAGACCAGGTTGGTCAGAAAAGACTTCCAGGAATATTCCGCTTTCCGTATCATAAGCGGTAGCGACAGACCTCATTCCAATGCCATTGATGCAATAATTATGGTCAAAGCCATAGTTCCCGCGACGGATCTGCTCATCTCCACTCGTGATAGCATCCCTGACAGGATGAGGCCTACGATAGTCGAATGCTGTACCATCAACCGGAATAGGAGTCTCTATGACATCCAGGCCATCTGTTCCAATAAAGGAATCGCCATTGACGCTTATTACATATTCCTCGCAAGTACCGTTGCCCTCCCCTGAAAGATTGAAGTACGGATGATTGGAGATGTTCACTGGACGAGTCGCATCCGTGGTGGCGGAATAGCTGATGTCCCAACCCTCATCAGAGGTCAAAGTGTAGGTCATCGTTATGTCAAGATTCCCAGGAAAGCCCTCCTGACCATCCGCATGGAGATAATGAAGTGTGGCAGAGCTGTCTGTGACCGACATCACATCCCAGACGACAGAATCAAGCCCTTTGAATCCCCCATGCAGAGTCCCGATGCCCCCATGGTTGGCCGACAGATGGTAGGTCTGCCCGTCAACCGTGAACGCGGCGTTACAGATTCTGTTGGCGACAGGGCCGACCACAGCTCCCAGAAAGCGATCACCGGTGTAGTGCACATATTCGTCCAGTGTCTTGTGTCCTAGCACTACATCCCTGTACTTTCCGTTTCTGTCCGGAACAAACAATGACACTACCCTGCCTCCGTAGTTAGTAAACTGCATCGCGAGCCTGCCATTGGCGATTGTGTACAAGCCGACTTCACGGCCATCCACCTCCCCGTCAAACCCGGCAGGATCGACAAGGGATGGCCTTTCGGCACAAGAGGCCAAAACCAGGGCCGCCGAAAGCAGCCCTGTCAAGGTTTTTCTCATCATCTTGATTTTCTTAATGATTACTTCATTTTGATCTCTTTGACCAGTTTCTCAAGCTCGTCCAGGCTCTTTGCCTTCGATGCCGAGTCTTCGTCTCCGAATTTAGCATAGTTGTCATTGAGTTCCTGTCTCATCTCCGAGATGACATCCTCGATCGTCACTGACTTGGCTGGAGCCGGAACCTCAAGGTTTTCAGGATAGAGTGTCGCCAACCTGAACTCTTCCATGGCTCTCTTGTAAGCTTTCTTGTCAAGAAGTGATTTGCCTTTCAAGATATGAGACATCACGTAAATGTCGTGAATCTCTCCACCGCCTTCCCACAAATGGAAATGTCTGGAATCCATGATTTTGATTGCCTTGTTCCAGTTTCCAGTCTCATTATAGACCTTAAGAAGACGAATCACCGCGTCATCGTATTTCATGACAGTCTTCAGACCCGCCTCAAGACGTTTCTGACGCTGGATGGCCGGGACTCCGGCTTTCTCGCAGATCTTGTCTGATTCCGCGAACAGCAAAGGATCGCCAGGATTGTTTTTGATAGCCTTGTCATAGTATTCCAAAGCCTTCGAGTAGTCACCCTTCTGGCCCTCCCCAAAACCTACATTCCTGCAGGCAAGCGCTGACGAAGGATCCAGATCGGCGGCCTTGCGCCACTGTTCGAGGCCATGATCTTTCTGGCCGATATAGTAGAGAAGATTACCATACAAGTAGCGGATGACCGCATTCTCCGGGCAGATCTCGGCAAGACGGCCGAACATCCCGACCTCTTCAATCCTGAGAGGATGATTCCCGACAGAAGACAGACCCGAAGCAATGCCAATCTCTGACTTGGCGGCATCTTCGTCCTTAAGCAGATAAGCACGGTAGAGACGCACAAGCTGACTGTCTGAAAATGGATTTCCAATCTTAACAGCCTCATCAATGACAGCCAGGGCATCCTCGTCAGCTCCGACCGCCATATAGTTGCAGACAACCTCCAGAAGTTCCTGTATCGCGATCATGCCTTCGCTTCTTCGCGGTCTTGTCGATGCAAGGAAAGACATGGATCCCTTGTCCAGCATACTCTTCTCGAACTCGCTCCAATAGTCAAGAGGATCAATTGACTTTATCTCATTGAAAACCTTTTGCGCATCATCTTTCCTGCCTAGTTTTCTAAGAATATACATCTTCACGGTCAAAGCCTGCAAGTCATGCGCCCCTGTAAGCAATGACTCGTCAACCAGATGAAGGGCTTCGGAATATTTTGCCTCGCGCGCGGCGGCCACCGACAGTTGGTAATATGCCGGATGCTTGAACGCCGGAGTGTAAGTGGCGGCCCAAAGATTCTCTTCCGCCTCTGCCTTACGGCCAGTCATCGCATAGACATAGCCCAGATAATAGTCCGCCTCTGTGTTGAAGGCTCGTGTGTAGTCATGCTCCAACCTGGATTTGGCTCTTAGCAAATGCTCCTCGGCTTTACTCCATTCGGCCTGCCTGATGTAATGCTTGCCAACCTCAATGTTAACTCTGGCGTCATCGGGATCCCGCTTGAGAGCCTCATTGTAGAAATCCATGTAATCAAGTCTGGCGTTGTTGAACTGATCCACACGCAAGCCGGCAAGGTAAAGTTCCTCGACCGTCTTGTACTCGGAAACAGGTTTTGTACCGTCAATCACTTTCGGCAGTTCTTCGCCAGACTTTCCAAGTCCTTTGTCCGCATAGTTTACCGGACGGTAATCTACCATAAGGTTGCCCTCCGCATCAGTGAGAGCGGTGTACAGAACTTCCCTTTTCACATCAGAAGGAACAATGACGGTCTCAAGAAAGTACTTGTCGGGATTGATGTCGATTCTCTTGTCCAACAAGAGCTTGTCTCCGGCGGCGAGTATGACCCTCGCGTTCCTCATCTCAATGGAGGCATTATAGCCCAGAAGCCATTTGCCATCCTCAAGGTTCTTCAAGTTGACTGCCGCAAACTCCGTGGCATTCTTTATTCCCTGAATTCCTTTAACAGGGAACCATGTCTGTTTGAACTCACGTATCTCACCTGGAGCAAGCCAGCTATAGTCAGGCTGATTGTCCGAATAGCCCCCCACCATAAGCTCAAGATAGTGACCGTCCTTGTCAGACAGAATCTTGTTCCACAGCATTCCTGCCGGGTTGTTCCCCCAGAGGAAGAATTTCTTGCCGGGGACCTGGAAACGGTTGGCGACATGGACCGTTCCGGCATCCTTACCATAGTCGTAGCCCCCGACAAAACCCATTCGGCTGCCCCAGGCAAAGATTGACCTTGAGTTCTGATCAAAGTTCTTCCACCAGGAGAGATCCACGGTCTTGTCATTGTTCCTGACAACAGGACCGTTCGGCCAGTCAGTGAAATAAACCTTGCTGTGGTCTGTACCGAATTTCACATCCGGAGGAAAAACGACCTGATACTGTTCGTCACAATGTACCGACACATTAGCCCAGTAAAGCATAGACTGCACCATTGGTGTAGGATTGATGACTTTAACCGAAGCCTCCACCCTTGAGCTGTTCGGGTAAACAGTTATCCCGACAGACCATTTCAGTCTGTGGCGAAGTTCACTTTCTCCGACCCAGACAGTCCGGCTGCCGTCAGGATGCTCTTCAGTCGTCCAGTCCACGAGCATATAGCTACTGGCCCTGTGATGGTCCGGGATGTCCCACTCGACCCCTCCGGACAGCCATGCTCCCAGCATACCGATCAGAGCCGGCTTTATGCCTGTCTGCGTATAGAAGAAATGATAATTGTTGGTCAGATCCTCGGCCTGGAAAATTCTGCCACCAATCTGAGGCAATATTCCTATCTCAATGTACTTGTTGCCCAGTTTGACGATCTGATAGTCCTTGTCCTCAACGACATCCGTCATCACATCGTAAAGAGAGTACGGGTAGATGTAGCCTTCCGCTCCCTGATAAACCCTACCGGTGAAGAAGATAGGGTCAATCTCAGGAGCTCCGACCTGATAGGTCGGAATAGTCTCATTGACAACTTTCATGTCCACGTTCTGCGCCTGCACGGACAAGGCGAGAAACAACGAGGATGCGACAGCTGTTGCTTTTCTCATTTTATCCTGCTATTTGATATAAAAAGCGGAAGCATCATCTGCGGCATATTTGTTTTCCGGCAGAATGAAATTCGTGATTTGGCCTTTGCCGCCCTTTTCCGCTTTAAGGAGTGTCAGTACCTGACAGTCTTTGTGGAAGCCAACCCGCAGGCCAGTGATCATGGACTCCAGCGTACCTTCACACTCAATGGCGGTCTGAAAAGGAACTTTACCGCTGTACCACCAGCAGAAACAGTCTGTAAGATTCACGTGAAGCCCCTTGCCAATCTTGAACCCGGTGGCAAACTGGTCACTGTAACAATAATTCAGGAAATTGTTCTCCGATGCGATCACAAAACCACAGCTGCTGTCATAAACCTGATCCTTTCCGAATATGTAAAGAGGATGGATGTTACGAAGACTGTTGCCTCCTGTTTTCAAGTGGACGCCGATGTGGACATCAGCAATACGCATGTTCGTGAACGTGTTGTCATGACCTTCGACAAGCAATCCTATAGAATTGACCTTTCCATTGCCGGTGATGTTCACATCGCTGACATCAGCATCGGACGAACCACTGTTAGCTCCGTATTTGATGTGAACTCCCACTCTCACGTGTTTGATGGACACGTTCTCAATCTTCGTTTCCCTTCCTCCATCGATTGATATGCCGTCAGCGACACCGGAGCCATCAATTATGCCACCATATATGCCATAATTACTGCCATTGACGTTGATGTTGTTCGCTTTCTCAATAGCCCCCAGACGCACAATTGCCTCACCCTCGACCCAAGACTCTGCCGCCTTGAGCACAGCATAATTGCCCAAAACCAAAGAAACACTCTTTGTCGGCTCGGCAGGTGTGTCTATAGGACGGGAGACCATGTACACTCCGTCAGGGAAAAATATAGTCTTGTTCGGATTGTCAACAATAAGCCTCTGAATGGCTTCCGCAGCATCAGTCCTGCCATCGCAAGGAACTCCGTGCTCTGTGGCCACAACAAACTGACCTGAAACATACGAATCAGTCTCCGCGCTTCCTTTGCACGCCTGAACCGTACCACTTGTGAATATAGACAAAGCCGCGATGGCGGTGGTCAAAACAGATTTTTTCATAATGATATTCGTTAATTTTATATACCTCATTCAGTCTCATGAACAAAAAAACAGGATGAGCGAGAATGGTGTCTCCATCCCCGCTCTTCCATCATAAACCTGTCATTAGTCAGAATATCCTGGATTCTGTTTGATTATGTCATGCGATTCATTTATCACCCGCGCCGGGATCGGCATAAGTTTATTCATGTCGCTCGCGCTGGCGTTCCTCTTACGGGCTGTCTCTACAAAATCCCCCCAACGAAGAAGGTCATCACGACGCCATCCCTCAAGATAGAATTCACGGAAACGCTCCTGCTTGAAATACTTCATGAACGCGTCCACACTCTTGGTGGCCTCATCAGGGACCTCGGTTCCGGCACGCCCTGCGACCTGTTTTACAAGATCGAGGGCATTCTTGGTCACAGCGTTGTTGATCTTGACATCGCACTCTGCCAACATCATCAGCACATCAGCATAACGGAACACAACAGAATGGATGTTCCCGGAATAAGCCCTATCCTGTGAGTAGAAATACTTGCATGACAGACATCCGAACTGAAGGACGGATGAGCCAGGATTCTCTCTTGTGTAGGTGATGTAGTTACCGTCTTTGTCCTTGTCAAGAGACAGGAATCTGTCAGAGAGACCGCCACGGCGGATGTCATTCTCCTCAAACGCATCGTACAGATCCCATGTCGGACGGGTGCCTCCCCAATAATGAGTGGTCACAAATTCACCGGTGCCGCCGGTATGCGTCTTGTTCACATTCAGCATAGCCTGACAGTTACCAGGTGTTGTGTAGAAATAGAACTCATTGTCAGCCTTGGTCCCGGAAGGTATACAATAGATGTTCTCGGCATCCTGCTCTCCTTCCTCAGAGAATGGGAGAAAATAATCATCGGCCAGATGATAACATCCCATCTTGACAATCTCTTCAAGATAACCTTTTGCGGCAGAATAATCCCCTTTGCGCATGGCAAGCTTGGCAAGGAACATATAAGCCGTGGCCTTGTTGAGACGTCCCCAGTCCGAGGTATTGTTGGTCATGTCGTAAAGGTAAGGAATAGCCTCCGTGAAATCCTTTACCATCCACCCATAGTACTCTTCCTCAGACGGTCTCTCCTGATAGGTGATGTTGTCAAGTTCCTTAGGGTCAAGTGTCACATGAAATGTTCCGAAAAGATCGTGAAACACGTACATTGTCATGCCACGAAGAGCCTTGGCCTCGGCGACCATCTGGTTCTTCTTTGCCTCGGTGATTCCCGGAGTGTTCTCGATCGCATATATGATCTGAGTCAGACGGGAAGCATTCTTGATTATCTGGAAAGTCTGCATCCAGTCTTCGGAATTAAGTCCCCATTTGAAGTCAGCGATGTCGTCACCCGGGGAAGAATAGCGGCACTCGTCAGTAGTATAGAGATTAAAACCAAAGTAACCGATCGTGCCGATTGACCAGTATGGCCATCCCCAACCTGTGTTGGCGGTGGAAGACATATTGACGGATCCCGAGTTTGTCTTGAGATATCCATACATTCCGTCGAGAAGACTCTGTGCGTCAGCCTCCGTCTTAGGATAGTTGACCTCTGTCATCTCGGAATACACCACAGCGTCCAAATCGCAGGATGATAATCCCACGGCCACAGCCGCGGCTGAAAGGAATCCTATGATAATCTTTTTCATTTTCTGGAATATTATTTTGTTTTAAAAAGAAACATTCACACCGAACACTCCGATGATTGGAATAGGAATAGGAGACGAGTTCTGTTCCATCTCAGGATCAAGTCCTTCATAATTTGTGAACAGGACAGAATTCTGCAGATCAAGATAGACCGAGGCCGAATTGATTTTGGCTCCGCTAAGGATCTTCTCCGGGAGATTATAAGTCACCCTGATGTTCTTCAGTCGAAGGAAGTGAGTGTTCTTGAGTGTGTAATCGTTGTCCCCGGAAGTGTTGGCATTCGCGGTATCGTCAGAAGCCACACCGGTAAGGAATCCGTCAGGATTATAGGTTGACCATCTGTCATAGACGTTGGTTGTGGTGTTAAGACCCTTATCAGTAGGACAGTATGAGTATCCCCAAGAATATTTTCTCTTCTGGAACAGGCGGCCATAGCCATCGATGTCGAGAGTCCAGTTCTTATAACGGAAACTTGTTCCGATACCGAACACGGCAAAAGGCGCTGAAGTGCCAAGATAAACGATGTCATCGGCATCCATCTTTCCGTCTCCGTTCTGATCAACATACTTAAGGTTTCCCACCATAGCCTTAGGTTGGAGAACCTGCCCGTTTGACGTCCAGTTCTTGATTTCCTCCGGATCCTTGAATATTCCTGCTGTCTTCCAGCCGAAAAGCGCGTTAAGATCATCCGTCTCACTCTGCCAAGGGTACAAGGCGACATCAGGATTTCTCTCCACCCACCTTGACTTGTTATGGCTGATGTTGAAGTAGCCGGACCAGTCAATGTCACGGGTCTCGATCATCTTTCCGCGTATGGCAAGTTCAATACCGGAAGATCTTGTGGCGCCTATGTTCTTTGCCTGCTGGTTCATCACATCATTGATTGGAAGAAGCGAGAAATCAAGCAGATCCTTGGCCTGGCGAATGTACCAGTCAACGCTACCGGAAAGCCGGCCTCCAAGAAGGGTGTAATCCACACCGGCATTGAATGTCAAGTCGGTCTCCCATTTAAGGTCCTTGTTACCCTTTTGAAGTTGGTAGATACCATTGGTAAGTTTGCCGCCGAAATAATAGAAGCCACCACTATTTGCCGAACCATAGGTTGTAAGAGTATAGTAATTGGAAGTGAGGATAGACTCGTTACCTGAGGTACCGACTCCGGCACGAAGTTTAAGGAAGTCCACCCAATTCACATTCTTCAAGAAGTTCTCATTCGAGATGTTCCATGCCGCCGAGATTCCAGGGAAGGTACCCCATTTGTGGTTGGTGGCGAACACGGACGAACCGTCACGACGAAGAGTGAGTCCAAGGACATATTTGTCGTCGAATGAATAGTTCGCGCGGGCGAAGAAGGAAAGTTTCTTGAAACCGAACTTCCTTGATTTGTAAATGACATCGTCAGTGTCAGAAGACAATTGCAAAGCATAGTTTCCCAGTGCGTCCGTAGGGATGTTGAACACAGTGAAGCCGTAACTCGTTCCCTCGACAGTATAGTAGCCTGTACCTGCGACAACATTGAGGGTGTGCTTGCCGAACTTCTTGTCAAATGTCAAATATTCCTCAGAGGAGATATTCTTGTTGTAGCCGTTGGAGAATCCACCATAGTTGTCTTGAATCTGCTGGGCAAGCTTGGCCTCGGTCGGAGCGAACAACTCCCTCCTGTCAGCGGTCTGGTCATATCCGAACTGTGCCGTCAGCTTAAGCCATGAAGTAACCTGAGCCTCAAGTTTCGGAGTAAACATAAGCCTGTTTGTGACAGACCAATCCTTGATAAGAAGATAGGCAAGTGGGTTGTTGGAGTTGCCATAGACAGGAGCGTTAAGTTTGCCGTTCTCATCCTTAAGGCTGAGGTAAGGAGCGAAATAAATCGCCGAGTTGGACAAATTCGCCTCATTGGCATTCTCACGCCAATGTCCACCAGAAGGGTTGTTGGCCTTGTTCTGGGTGTACATAGCGTTCACATTCAATTTCAACCACTTGGTGATATTTGCGTCAAAATTAACACGACCGCTGATTCTGTTCAAATCCGAACCTTTCAGGACAGAGGTGTTGTCGTAGTAGTTGAATGATGAATATACACGGAATTTCTCTGTACCTCCGGAAATTGACACATTGTGGTCGTGAATGATACCAGTCCTGAAGATGTCGTCAAGATGATGATAAGTCTTCGTGTTCTGCGCGATCTCCTCAGGGGTGTAGTTCACCGGCCAACCGGAAGATGGCGCGGCTGTCTCACCGTAAGGGAAATACTTGTTCTGATAAAGCCAGTTCTCCTTAAGTTTAAGGTTCTGCTGTTCCATCATGGCCTGGGAATCAAGAGGTTCGTAGTATTTACCCGACTTCTGCACAGAGACAGAACCTGAATACGTTACCCTTGGCTTTCCCGCCTGACCGTTCTTCGTAGTGATGAGTATGACTCCGTTCGCGGCAGCAGATCCATAAATAGCAGCGGCAGAAGCATCCTTAAGGACATCAATGGAAGCGATATCGTTAGGATTCAGAGTAGCGAGCGGGCTACGGTTGGCGTTGTTTCTTCCGGCATAGTCGGTCAGTCTGGAAGGTCCTCCTTTCTCCGCATTGTTGGAATTTGAATTGATGACTATTCCGTCAATGACATAAAGAGGAGAGTTGGATCCGTTAGGTGAAAGCTCACCACGAATGTTGGCGGAGACCGCGGAACCTGGCTGAGCCGAGGACATATTCAGTGTAAGACCTGCGACCTTTCCCTGAAGGGACGCGTCGATGCTGACAGCATTAGGGGCTTTGATGTCCTTCTCCTTCACAGAGGAGATCGCACCCGTCACGGACTCTTTGAGCTGGCTACCGTAACCAACCACAACAGCGTCTGCCAGAAGTTCAGAATCCTCCTTCAGCGTCACATTGATCACCGTGTTCGACCCAACAGGCTGCTCAACCTTGACGTAGCCAATTGAAGAATAGACAAGCACAGCTTTTGGCCCTGACACTGTGATGCTGTACTTACCGTCAGCGTCAGTTGAAGCTCCGGTGTTAGTTCCTTGCTCCATGACAAAGGCACCTATTACCGGTCCATTGGCGTCCACGACCTTGCCTGTCACAGTTTTAGACTGTGCGAATGCTGTCGTACTTCCTAAAACCAACAGACCAACAGTCACCATGATCAGTGAGACTGTTCTCAATAGTTTTGATTTTAACATTTTGACATTAATTGTTGTTAAACTATTTGTTTAGTTTAACAACGCCACCAGGCCACCCGCGACACACGGCAATGACGATTATTCCTGAAAAACCACTAAATTTGCCGTGAAAATGAAAATTGGGGATATTCATAAGAAAATGTTTGTGCCGGAGCCACCGGAAGGTTGTGACCTCTCGCAAGAGCACATCCTGCTGCACTGCTGCTGCGCTCCCTGCTCGACCGCCATCATCGAGTGGATGGTGGGTGAAGGTCTGCGTCCAGGAATATTCTTCAGCAACTCCAACATCGTCCCTTTCCATGAATATTCCATACGTCGTGACGAATTGTGCCGCTACGCCGCCGCTCATGGTTTGGAGACGATTGATGATGAATATGATCACGCCGCATGGCTGGCCTTTGTCCGTCAGCTGGAGACAATCCCGGTCGCTGAGTCTGTCGAAGCGACCAATTCCGGTGGCGCGGCGTCTCATCGGCAGGCTCAGGGACCGGTCATCCGCATCGCCGATATGCCCGAGCGCGGTCCTCGCTGCCTTGAATGCTTCAAGTTCCGCCTTCTGAGGGCGGCACGCTATGCCGTGGCGAACGGCTACACCCTCCTGACCACAACCCTGGCCTCTTCCCGTTGGAAGAACCTGGAGCAGGTCGATACGGCCGGCCGTTGGGCCTGCGATGTTGTCAACGGTGCTTGTGATAATGAATCCGTTACCGATTTGGATTCTGAGGTAGGTCCGGAGTCCCTTTTGTCCGGACGTAATAAAGTCTTGTGGTGGAATCAGAACTGGCGTCGTGGCGGTCTTCAGGAACGCCGAAACGCTTTGATAAAGGAATGGGACATGTATAACCAGACCTTCTGCGGATGCGAATTCTCTCTTAAACATTAAAACCTTTTTCATTATATATTTTAAGAAAAAACTATTGCTCTTCTTCAAAAGATTTATACCTTTACAGCGTTTTTGGAATTTGCCACATGGAGAATTCCTCGTTCACAAGGATTATTTATATGTGGTTTGTGATTGTCACTGTTGACTCTTACACTGCGGGGAAAAATAATTAGCTAGTACTATAATAACTATACTAAACAAATAGTTTAACAACAATATTTCGTACCCTTGCAGGGATAATCACTTTCTAAAGATTTTGCCCGAAGAACTTTCAACGCTGACTTTTGTAAGGTTAAACTGCACATAGTAGGTCATTTTGGCGGAAAATAATATAAATGTCGCGCCAAACTTTAATTTTTTTCTTAACTTTGGCGATACAATCCACAGAACTAGAGGCTTTCCGGCGCGAGTCAAGGACAAGAAAGGCTGTCCATCTTGTGATGATTTCCCCTTACGGTGTACTAAGGAATATGTATTCCGGAGCTGTCACGAATCAAGTGACCTTAGACGCACTTTTTGAGTGAGTAGGAGCAGTTCCACATTTGTGGATTTGTTAGAATTTGATTTTGCAGGGAGAACTTTTAATGCTAACTTTAGCGAGACGAAAACAGAAAGGCTAAGGAGCTATGATCGAAAGGGACGAGAGATTCACATTGGCGGAGAGATATGTGGAAGAGACGGGGGTCTCCGTGTTCCTGACCGGCAAGGCCGGAACGGGAAAGACAACGTTCCTTAAGGAAATCGTGCGGCAGACATCCAAACGGTTCGCCGTCGTGGCCCCGACCGGAGTGGCGGCCATCAATGCCGGCGGAGTGACCATACATTCGTTCTTCCAGCTGCCGCTTTGTCCGTATCTACCTGACGTAAAAGAGCTTGTTACCGAATATCAGATGCCGGAGCGGATGCGTTCCCTGCGCAAGGAAAGGGTGAAGATCCTGCGGACTCTTGACCTTCTGATCATCGATGAGATCTCGATGGTGAGGGCCGACATTCTGGACGCGATCGATGACATCTTGAAGCGCTATCGGCGCAACGACCGGCCGTTCGGAGGGGTGCAACTGTTGATGATCGGGGATATTCAGCAGCTTCCGCCGGTCGTACGGGAGTCGGAGAGGCCGTTTATGGAGCAGGTATATTCATCGCCTTTCTTCTTCAATTCCAAGGTGTTGCAGCGGCTGCCGTACGTAACGATCCAGCTGGAGAAGGTCCACAGGCAGAGCGACAGGATATTCCTTGACATTTTGAATGAGGTGAGGTCGGGAAGGCCGAGTGAATGGGCTCTGAGCGAGCTGAACAAGAGGTTGGACCCTGGTTTCGTTCCGCCTGAGAATGAGCGATGGATCCGTCTCACGACCCATAACGCGCAGGCGGATTCGGTCAACGAGGCGAAAATGAACGCCTTGAAGACCGACGAGGCGACTTTCGAGGCACAAGTCGAAGGAATATTTCCGGAAAACGCCTATCCTGCTGAGACTCAGCTTCATCTGAGGGTCGGGGCGCAGGTGATGTTCGTGCGCAACGACACTTCCGGCGAGGCGCGCTACTACAACGGAAAGATCGCGACTGTCGAGAAGGTCAAGCCGCAACTGATCGTAAAGGACGAAAGCGGTGACAGAATCGAAGTCACGACCGAGAAATGGGAGAACATCCGCTATGGACTGAATGAGGAAACCGGTGAGATTGAGGGGATTGTGGACGGCACTTTCGAGCAGGTTCCTCTGCGTCCGGCCTGGGCAGTGACGATCCATAAGAGCCAGGGACTGACGTTCGACCATGTCATCATCGACGCTGGAGCGGCGTTCTCGTTCGGCCAGGTCTATGTGGCCCTTTCCCGCTGTCGCACCCTCGAAGGTATCGTCCTGACCACCCCGATCACCCGGCGCTGCACGTTCACCAGCGAGGAGGTCACGGCGTTCGAAAGCAGCCGCGAGCCGGCGGATGAGGTGCGCCTGAAGCTGCCGGCGATGTCCAATGAATATTTCACCTCAACCCTTTGCGATGCCTTTGACCTTCAGCGGCTTCGCTACCTCTACAACAGGGTTAACCGAATATATCAGGTCAACCTGTCGAATCTCTATCCGGATCAGGCGTGCAGGTTCAACACGGTCGGTGCTGGAATATCGGAACCGGTTGGTGAGACAGCACCTCAACAGGACTCCGGCAAAGATAACCAAAAGACTTTCGCCGGAATCCGTTCGCTCAGCGACACGGCCCAGAAGTTCCAGAAGCAGATCCGCTACATCGCCGCGTCCATCCACAGCGGCGCGCCGGACGACTTTCCTCTCCTGCGGGAGCGCGTCACCAAGGCTTGTGAATATTTCCGGAAAGAGTTGAGGCCGTTGGCTTTATTCGCCTCTCCGCTGACACTCGTCGAAATAGATGACAAGGAGGTCAAGAAGGCTTTCAAGGCGGCGGCCGAGGAGTTTCTTGGTGAATTGAGATTCCGTCTGACGCTTTTTGAGACTGTCTTGTCGGAAGGATTCAGCACGAAATCGTATCACAAATTAAAGACGGACAACGAGTTGTCGGACGAAAGGTCGTTGAAGGCGTTGGTCAGGTCACTTATTTCTCCGCAAGTGAAGTCTTCTGCATCTGAGACATCGCCTCGGCAGGTTCAGCGACCAGAAGGAACAGCTCGGCAGGTTCAGCGACCGTGTGCGGACGGTGAGACTGTCGAACCGTCAGCCACGACACAGACTCAAAAACCATCAGACAGACAGTCGCAGGAAGAATCAGACACCTACACCGGCAGCCTGCATCCGGAACTGATCCAGGCCCTGATTGACTGGCGGCGTGAGAAGTACCAGAAAGACAACGTCCCCGCCTACATCATCCTCCACCAGAAAACCCTCCTGGCCATAGCCGACCTCGCCCCCACGACCAAAGAGGAACTCCTCACCGTCAAAGGCTTCGGCAAGTCCAAGTGCGACAAGTACGGCGATGAGATCCTGGATGTCATCCGGCAAAGCCTCAAGAACAAATGACAGTTAATTTAATAATAATCCTATGCCAAAGATGCGGTCACGGCGAAAGGCAGGATAAAGACTCTGATGGCGAATAATCGTCACAAGCCAAGATGATGCGTTCAATATTAATCATTTTTTATTAATATTGCGGTCCGGAAGCCGCTGCTTAGTAAGTTTTTTCAGAATCGCTTGACCACAAGGCCGCTTCCGGGACATCAGACAAACGCTATGCAGAAGAGACACACAGACAGAGAACGGTATTTCAGGGAGTTGGCCCAGACTTCCAGGGAGTTTTACATTGACTATCTCCGGAAGTTCAAGAACGTCGGAGCCGGAACACGGGTGCTGGAGATTGGCTGCGGCGAGGGCGGAAATCTTCTGCCGTTCGCCGAAGCGGGATGCTGCGTGACGGGCATCGATCTGGCTGCCAACAAGATAGAAAATGCCAAGGAATATTTCGCCAAAAGGAATATGCCGGGCGAGTTCATCAGCGGAAACTTTCTGAATATGCCCGCTCGGGACGACCGTTTCGACATCGTGTTGATCCACGATGTGATCGAACACATCGAGCCTGAAGACAAACCAGCCTTTTTCTCAGGTCTTAAAAAGTTCCTGAAACCGGACGGAATCGTGTTCTTCGGATTCCCGGCCTGGCAGATGCCGTTCGGTGGCCATCAACAGATATGTCGGAGCGGTGTCTGCTCCAAAGTTCCGTTTATGCATCTCTTGCCGGCCAGCCTTTACAGAGGCTACCTGAGAATATTCAAGGAAGATCCAGCCAAGATTGATGAGCTGCTGAGCATCAAGCGCTCCAAGATGACTCCGGAGAAATTCGAGCGTCTTTGCAGAGAAACCGGTTTCCAGATCATGGAGCGGAAACTCTGGCTGATCAGCCCACACTACAAGGCCAAGTTCCATCTTCGCCCGACCCGTCTGCGTCTCGGCCTCGACCACATCCCGTTCCTCCGCAACTTCCTCTCCACCTCCTGTTTCTACATCGTCTCGGCAAGGTGATGCGTTGAAATCAGTCAATGTCCTTGACGACATATTCAGTGGAGCCGAGACCCATTTCCTCAGCACGGTACACGATGCGGATGCCGTGACGCTGGCTGATCCTGTCGAGGAGGGCCTGTGTGTCGTTGTCCTTGTCTTTCGGAAGGTTGAACACCTGATCGAGGCAGAACTTGTCAAGGGCGACCGGATCGAGGGAAGCTGCCATTCCGATGTCCTTTATTGTCGGCTTGTGAGGATCACCGTCGCAGTCACAGTCAATTGAAAGATTATTAAGGACATTGATGTACACAATTCCTTTCTTGGCGGCGAAATAATCATTGACGGCCTGGGCGGCGGCGGCCATCGACTCGATGAACGGAGTGTTGCCCTCCGGGCTTTCGTCCCACTTCTCAGGAAGGTTCTGCCACAGAAGCTGATAGTCTTCAGCCTTGCCAGCCGTGTGGATGTACGCCTTGCCGTTTCGGGAAGCCACACCGATGGAAGCGTTCTTCAAGGCTCCACCGAATCCACCCATCGCGTGTCCTTTGAAGTGCGACAAGTCGATCATAAAATCGTAATTGGCGATGTGAGAGCCGACTATGTCGTACTTGATCCATTTGTCATCCTTCACAGGAATCTTAATCTCGCCTTCCGAATCCATAATGTCCACCGGAGCGATCTTGTCATAGCCTCTTTCAGCGATCGCCTTGAGGTGATCCTCTGTGTTGCAGCGGTTTCCGCCATAGGCCGTGTTGCACTCAACTATGGTTCCGTTGACTTTATGCACGAGCGGTGCGATAAACTCTGGCCTCAGATGATTGGACTTCGCGGACTCTCCTGTGGAGATCTTTACGGCGACTTTCCCCTGCGCCTCAACACCCAACGCCTCGTACAGTTTCACAAGAGCCTCTGGAGAGATGTCCTTCGTAAAATACACGACCGGGGTTTCCTGCTTACCCTTGTTGTTCCCGTTGCATCCACATAACATCATCGGCAGCGACAGCAGTGTCGCCATCATCACACTCTTAAACGCTAATCCTTTCATATTCATTATTGTGCTAAAAAAGTTTATCTCAGTCTTGGGCTTGCAAATCCAAACCACAAGATAAACATTTTCTATTAATTGGCGTGTATTTTGTTATAAATCAGGCGCTAAAACGTTATATTTAAGCGTTTGTGAATTTCCTTCAAAAAACTATTGCTTTATAGAAAAACATACTTATCTTTGCAGTGTATTAATAAACTAATACACAAAACAGGTGAGAAATATCCGGTCACAGAGCTTGTCGAAGTGACGGAAGACCAGTAAAGAAGACAAGACGATCTTCAAGAAATATATGAAAAAGAAACAACAGCCCATAGGGCAAAAAAGATAACAACCAAATGCTGATTGAATTAAAAGACGTCAACAAGACCTACCAGGGCGCGCAGCCTCTGCACGTGCTCAAGGGCATTGACCTGACCATAGAGAAGGGCGAGTTCGTCTCGATTATGGGAGCGTCGGGATCAGGCAAATCCACGCTTCTGAATATTCTTGGAATATTGGACAACTACGATTCTGGTGAATATCGCATAAATGGCAACCTGATCTGGAATCTCTCCGAAACAAAAGCCGCCGAGTACAGGAACAAGATGATCGGATTCATATTCCAGTCCTACAATCTGATAGGGTTCAAGACGGCGGCGGAGAACGTTGAGCTGCCGCTTTTCTATCAAGGTGTCGGCAGGCAGAAGCGGCACAGGATGGCGATGGAATTTCTGGAAAGACTTGGATTGAAGGAGTGGGCTGACCACTATCCTAACGAGATGTCCGGAGGTCAGAAGCAGAGGGTGGCGATCGCCCGCGCGCTGATCACAAAGCCGGAGATCATCCTTGCCGATGAGCCTACAGGAGCCGTGGACTCAAAGACTTCCGTGGAGATTATGAACCTTCTGCGGGAATTGAACGAGAAGGAAAATATGACCATCATCGTCGTGACCCACGAGAGCGGAGTAGCCAACTTCACCAACCGCATCATCCACATCAAGGACGGTGTCATCGGCAAGATCGAGCAGAACATTCGTCACGACGCCTCTCCGTTCGGCGAGGGCACTATAATGAAGTAAGCCATGAGAGATCTGTTTGAAGAAATCTGGAGCAACATCCGGCGCAACAAGCTTCGCACCGCCCTCACAGGCTTCGCCGTGGCCTGGGGAATATTCATGCTCATCTTTCTGTTGGGAGCGGGCAACGGCTTGATCCACGCCCTTGAGAGCAACAACAGCGACTACATGACCAACACGATGAACGTCTGGGCGGCCGGACTTCCAAGCCATACAACGGAATGCAGGAGGGCAGAAGAATCGAACTGAACGACAAGGACATAGACATCACCCTCGGCCCGGACTTCGCGGATAATGTGGAAAAGGCCGGCACAATACTCACCCAAGCGAGCCTCACCACAAGCTACGGAAAGGAATATATCGTCAAGCAGGTCAGCGGAGTAAGCCCTGAATATTCAGAAATGAACAAGCTCAGCCTCCTCTACGGCAGGTTCATCAACGAGATAGACATCAAGGAGAGGAGAAGGGTCATAGTGATGGACAGCAACGACGCGAGGGAGCTTTTGGGCGTGACCGGAGAGAAAGAGGAAGGGCTGACGGCTCTTCAAAAGGCAGCCGCGGCTGAGGCCCTGATCGGAAAATATGTCAAGATCAACTCTTCGATGTTTCAGGTCATCGGCATCCTCAGGCCGAACGAGAACGGCTGGTCCAGCCCCTACGCTCCGATCACCACCATCCGGACAATCTACAACAGAGGCAAGGAGATTGATGAATATACTTTCTCGTTCCACGGGCTGGACTCCGAGGAGGAGAACAGGGCGTTCGAGGAACGGCTGCGCGCATCGCTGAACAAAAACCACAACGCGGCGCCGGATGACAAAAGTGCGGTGGGAATATGGAATATCCTGACAATGAATATGGAGATGAACAAAGGAATGTCAATGATCAGGACAGCGCTCTGGATCATTGGAATCCTGACACTGTTGAGCGGAATCGTTGGGGTCTCCAACATCATGCTGATCTCCGTCAAGGAGCGGACACACGAGTTCGGGATCCGCAAGGCGATCGGCGCGAGCCCGTGGGCCATACTGAAACTGATCATTTCCGAAAGCATCATCATCACCGCGTTCTTCGGCTACGTCGGAATGGTGCTCGGAGTTCTGGCCAACGAGTGGCTCGATCATATTTCCGGAAACATGGTGATGGACTTCGGGCTTTTCCAGCAGACGGTCTTTAAAG
>ENA-OYWF01000106-OYWF01000106.1-human-gut-metagenome-genome-assembly--contig:-NODE-106-length-25100-cov-5.323578_pt1 | contig 25100 bp, 19 predicted proteins | sample MGYA00244809_ERZ653394 | MGnify/ENA primary metagenome ERZ653394 (study PRJEB26926, sample SAMN06165151) | human gut metagenome | biome: ENVO:00009003; feature: ENVO:2100002; material: ENVO:00002003...
ATAGAGTTCCGCACCGCAGTTCAGTGCGGTCTGTCCGCCAAAAGCTAACAAAATGCCATCCGGATGTTCTTTCTTGATGATTTCCTCTACAAAATAAGGAGTCACCGGCAAGAAATAAACCTGATCGGCAATACCTTCCGATGTTTGGATTGTAGCAATGTTCGGGTTCACCAATACCGAACTTATACCCTCTTCACGCAAAGCCTTCAAAGCCTGCGAGCCGGAATAGTCAAACTCTCCCGCCTGACCGATCTTGAGTGCGCCTGATCCGAGGATCAAAACCTTCTTTATATTCGTGTTTTTCATAAATTCTTCTTTATTCGAAAGTTACAATTTGCTGATAAACTCGTCAAACAGGAAGTTCGTGTCGGTCGGGCCGCTGGAGGCTTCCGGGTGGAACTGTACCGAGCAGAAAGGCTTGGTCTTGTGGCGGATGCCTTCGTTGGTGCCGTCGTTCATATTCACAAACCAAGGTTCCCAGTCGGCTCCGAGGGTCTTGTCGTCAACCGCGAATCCGTGGTTCTGCGAGGTGATGAAGCAGCGGTTCGTGCCGACCATACGTACAGGCTGGTTATGACTGCGGTGCCCGTACTTCAATTTATAGGTGTTGGCCCCGCCGGCTCTGGCGAGCAGCTGGTTGCCCATACATATTCCGAAAATTGGCTTGTCGCCTTCCATCGCCTTGCGCAGGTTAGCTACGGTGACATTGCAGAACTGCGGGTTGCCAGGGCCGTTCGAGATGAAGAGGCCGTCGTAGTCAAGTTTGTTGAAATCGTAGTCCCAAGGCACTCTGACTACTTTCACTCCCCTCTCCATAAAGCATCTGAGGATGTTGTGCTTGACTCCGCAGTCAACCATCACGACAGTCTTGGAGCCGCCGCCATATTCAATGACATCCTTGCAGCTGACGATGGCGATCTGGTTGGCGAGGTTAGGGTCATCGATCGGAAAATCCTTCTCGACGCCGTCCGGAACAATCATTCCAAGCATCGAGCCCTTCTCGCGGAGAAGTTGCGTGACGGCGCGGGTGTCGATCCCGAATATTCCAGGAATCTTCTGCTCTTTCAGCCACTCGTCGAGGCTCTTGACCGCGTCCCAGTGGCTGTAGTCGAAGGAATAGTCGCTTATGACGACTCCCCTCACCCAGATCTGTTCCGATTCGAAATTCTTTGAGATTCCCAGTTCATCCGCCCCTTCCTGTGGTACGCCGTAATTACCTATCAATGGGTAGGTAACACAGAGTATCTGCCCTGAATAGGAAGGGTCCGTAAGACTTTCCGGATAGCCTACCATCGCGGTCGAGAAGACGACTTCCCCGTCAGCCGGGCCGTCGTAGCCGAAGGAGAATCCACGGAACTCCGCCCCGTTCTCCAACTTTAATGTCGCGCCTTTTCTTTCTTTCATTTCCTTGTCAATAATTTTTGACTTATAACTAAATCCAACTTTTTCCTAAAAACAGACTTTTCAACTTATTCCACTCCTCAGTCGCTTCGCGCCAGCTCCCGGTGGGAGCGCCACCCTCCACCGCCTCCCTCGCTGGGAGACCCTGTCGGCACTGCGTGCCTCCTTTTCTTATTCAGGTGGTCGTGAAGAATAACAGGAGGCATTCAAAAAAAACGACCATCTCAAACAGTGATGAAATGGTCGGTGAAAGTCAATGGAAGAACATTCCCACTGTGCATCCTGGGACGCACTGCCGCTCAAAGGTATTAAAGTCACGTCAAGCATAAGGAAGTCCGTTTGTTTTGCAAATGTACGCAAAAAATGGGAATAAGCGGCAAAATATTCAATGAATATAAATTCACCGCTTTGCGGTCTGGCGCTTCCCGAAAAGACTGAAAGAGACAATCGAAAGGAATGTCAGCGCCTCTGTCGCCGGCAGAGCGAGCCAAATTCCGTTCACACCGGCAAAAAGTGGGATGACAAGAAAGCATGGCACAAGGAATATTACCCCGCGCGAAAGCGAGAAAATGGTCGCCGGAAGCGCGCGTTCCACACTTTGGTAATAGCCTATGGCAGCGACGTTCACAATCGACAATGTGAATCCGATGGCCATCAGAGGCACACCGTGAGCCGCTATTGAATATGCAGGAGCGTCTTTGCTGAGGAACAGTGCAGCCACATAACTGATACCGAACGCCAAGGCCAGAGAGACCACAATTCCAAGCGCAAAGGCAGTTAGCAGAGAGAATTTGCGAGCTTCCAGCACACGGTTACGGTTACCGGCGCCGTGGTTGAAACTGATAATCGGCTGTGCGGACTGCGAGATCGCGTTTCCGGTCATAAAGATGAACGGCATAATGTAGCAGGCGATGGAAAACGCCGCCACACCGTCTTCTCCTAAATATTTCATAAACACATAGTTGCCCACGAATATAAGCATCGAGATGCTGATCTCGCCAAGGAAAGCAGACAGTCCGAGACGAAACTGGTACCACAGGTTGCGCAACGACAGGCAAAGGCTTTTCCACGACATCTTCAATGGGTAGAGTCTCATTGTCTTGGACAGGAACAGTATGTAAAACAGCACCATAAGGCCTCCGGTCCAGCATCCGATCGAGGTGGCGACGGCGACTCCTTCAAGTCCTTTGTCAAGGATGAACAGGAACACATAGTCCAGCACGACATTCACGATGGATGGAATCGCCGCAGCTGCGGAAGCGTACTTCGGCGAGCCGTCCAGACGGATGATCAACAGTCCGACCGACTGGAGGAACAATGCGCAGAATGCGTAGGAAAGCCATTTCTGATAGTCAAGGACGTACGGCAGAAGTCTGTCCGATGAGCCGAGAAGACAGGCACTCTTGGTGCTGTGGCTCTGGACCAAAATCGTCAGGGCCACAGTGACAAGCACACCGAAAATCAACGTCTGTGTCATATTGATGCGTGCCGCCTTCTCGTTGCCTTGGGATAGATGGACGGAAGAAACGACCGAGCAGCCGATGCCGAACAGCATCCCTAACCCGGTCATAATCATCCAGAAAGGTGCGAATATATTGACGGCGGCGAGCGCGTCGCTCCCCACCCCGTGGCCGACAAACACCCCGTCGATGGTCGTCATCACTGCCATACAGGCCATCCCTATCAATGTAGGAATGAATATTTTTCTGAAGAGTCCCGGAATGCTGTCGGAACCGAAATCGATGGCGTCTCTTTTCATCTTTAAGTTTATTACATTTCCTAATCGGGCTGCAAAGATAGGCCAAATATATTCAGATAAAGAATTTTTGTGAAGTTCGGGAATAAGTGGGCGTCATAGTTTCCCTTTCCGGCGCATCACTATGTAAACAGTGACGCAGATGATGACGGAGAGAAGCGAGCCGGCCGGAGATGCAAGGCCCATCGGGAAGAGCGTGCCGGGATATTCAATGGAAGTCAGATAGGACAAAGGGATGCGGGCGCACGTGATTGATATGACGTTGTGTATGAACGAGATGATGGAATAGCCGCAGGCGGTGAAGAAGCCGCTGAAGCAGAAATGTATGCCGGCGAATATGCAGTCCCACACGTAACCTTTTAGGTACTGGCCTCCAAGGGTGATGACACTGCTGTCGCTCGTGAATATTCTTACGGCATATTCAGGGATGAATTGGAGAATCACTGAGGCCACGGTGCCGAATCCCACCGCGATCGCTATTGAATATTTCATTGTCTTTCTGGCCCTTTCAGGCTTTTTCGCCCCGATGTTCTGCGCCGCCATCGCCGAGACGGTCGCCAGCATCGCTGAAGGGACGATGAATAGCAGTCCGATGAATTTTTCCACTATTCCGACCGCCGCCGCATCGTTCAATCCCCTGCCGTTCGCGATCACCGTGATGGCGATGAACGCGATTTGGATGAAGCCGTCCTGGAGCGAGATTGGCACGCCGGTTTTGAGGATGCCTGCCATCGTGCGCCGTTCAGGCCTTAGGTCTTGGCGTGTTATGCTCATCAGGGACTTCTTTTTGATCATTATCGCCGCGACGATGACGCTGACAGCCTGTGACAAGGTCGTGCCGAGTGCCGCGCCCGTCGCTCCCATTTTGAAATGACCTATGAATATGTAGTCGAGCGCGATGTTTACCACGCAAGCCACAATCACGAAATACATCGGACTTTTCGAGTCGCCGAGACCTCTGAATATGGATGCGATGATGTTGTAGGCTATGATGAACGGGATGCCGATGAAGCATATTCTTAGATAGTCTATTGTGCCTTTGACAGCTTCTTGCGGAGTGTCTATTAGGTTGACAATGCCTTTGTTAGCTGCTAATAGTATGGCTGTTGTGATGATTGCGACGATGGTGAACAGCGTGAATGTGTTGCCGATGGTTCTTGCCGCGTTTTCCCTGTCGCCCGCACCGATCGCCCTTGCTATCCGTACCGTCGTGCCCATCGCAAGGCCGATGATGACGACGGTGAACATATGCATTATCTGCGCGCCGTTGGACACCGCCGTCGTGCTGGCGACATCGCAGTATTGCCCTATGACGAACAAATCCGCCAATCCGTAGAGGATCTGCAGGAAATATGACATCATATATGGCAGCGAAAACTTCCGGATGTTGCCGAGAATGCTGCCTTGGGTGAGGTCATTCTGAGCCATAGAGTAGATTTTGCGGTGCAAAGATAGCGAGTTTGGTGTGAGTTTTCACGAGTTTGTCGGTTATTCCTTGAATATGTTGGGGAATGTTGATAAATTTGTCTTTTGTTGTCGCTTCGGTGGAGGGCTTTGGGGTCCATTGTTAAGTAAGTTGGGAGATTGGTCCCTGAGCCCGTCGAAGGGACGTAAAAGAACAGATATGCTCAACATAGAAGACACGATCTGCGCCCCCGCCACCGTCCCCGGAACCGGTGCCATAGCCATCATCAGGATGAGTGGAAGAGATTCCTTCTCCATAGCTGATAAAGTGATAAGATGCAAGGGTGGTAATATTTCAGACACTGAAGGTTACAGGCTTAAATATGGAGTCGCGCTTGAAGCCGATGGAACCGATCTGGACACCGTCTTGGTAAGCGTGTTCCGTGCCCCGCATTCCTACACCGGAGAGGACTCCGTTGAGATATCCAGCCACTCCTCAAAGTACATTGTGGAAAAGCTCCTGCAACGCTTGGTCGATTGTGGTGCCCGCGTCGCCGGTCCTGGAGAATTTACCCAAAGGGCTTTTGTAAATGGCAAGATGGATCTTGCTCAGGCCGAAGCCGTTGCCGATGTGATTTCCGCGCAGAGCGAAGCAGCGCACAAAGTAGCATTCAGTCAGTTGAAAGGCGGCTTCTCCAAAGAGTTGAAAACCCTCAGGGAGGAGCTTCTGAAAATGACTTCCCTGCTTGAATTAGAGTTGGATTTCAGCGAGGAGGATGTTGAGTTCGCCAGCAGATCCGAACTGTCCTCCCTGCTTGATGGAACACTTGCACATATTCATTCGCTGACCGATTCCTTCCGCTACGGCAACGCACTTCGCAATGGAGTCCCGGTCGCCATAGTCGGTGCCGTCAACGCCGGCAAGAGTACCCTCCTGAACGCTCTCCTTTGTGACGACCGTGCCATCGTCTCCGACATCGCCGGCACCACCCGTGACACCATCGAGGAGACAATGACCATCGATGGCACATTGTTCCGTTTTATCGACACCGCCGGTCTCCGCGAAACCTCAGATGAGGTCGAAAAGATCGGCATTTCCCGCTCGTATAAGAAGATGAACGAGGCCTCGATCGTCCTTGCCCTGCTTGATGTCACCGCCTCCGAAGAAGAAAACGAGTATTCGATTTCTGACATAGTCTCAAATCTGGATGTAAAGTCACAAAAGTTGATCGTTCTGCTGAATAAAGTGGATGTTTTGGGTAATAACATTAATGTTAGCCTAATCAACAATTCTGTTTCTAATCCTAATGAAAAAGTAGTTAAGTTATATATTTCCGCCAAGACTGGTTTCGGTCTTGATGAATTGCGCAAACTGTTGTCCGACTCCCAAAAGTCCGCAACTTTGGATTCTGACCAGACAATCGTCACCAACCTAAGGCACTACCAAGCCCTGATGAAAGCGTCCGAATCCCTCGAAAACGTCAAACGTTCCCTCGCCGCCGGCCAGACTCCCGACCTCCTCTCCGAAGACCTCCGCCAAGCCCTCCACCACCTCGGCACCATCCTCGGCGAAGTCACCACGGACGAGGTGCTGGGGAATATTTTCGAGCATTTTTGCATCGGGAAGTAATAACATCTAAAAATTATTTTCCGTGTCTACTTCTCGCGCGCGGTACACGTCTGGTACAAGTCCGGCAAAACTCGTTGGAAAAATTACGGCTAACTGCCGAAAAGTCGTTAGAAAAATTACGATGGGTATTTGAGAAGTCGTTGAAAAAAGTGTATTTTTGCTTCCAGATAAAGTGTAATACTATGCTGAAAAGGAAAATTGAAGGCGATCTCATCGCGTGGAAAAACAAGCCTGGGCACAAGCCTCTGGTAATAATGGGTATCCGCCAGTGCGGTAAAACATATATCTCACGGCACTTCGCTGAGCAGAACTACAAGAATGTTGTCTACATGAACTTCATCAAGCAGCCGGAGCGAATCAATGCCTTCGTCGGATCAAAGGATGTGGACAGCATTCTGCTCAACTTGTCGGCGCAGATCATGGGCGTCAAGTTCATCCCCGAAGAGACCTGCCTGATCTTTGATGAAATCCAGGAATGCCCCGAGGCCAGGACTTCGCTCAAGTTCTTCAAAGAGGACGGCCGCTTTGACGTGATTGCCACTGGCTCCCTGCTGGGCGTCCAGGGCTACGGCGATGAGCTCAAGAAACGGCGTCGCAAGATGGTTCAGAAGAAAGATCTGGGAATCAACTCTGTTCCTGTAGGCAGCGAAGACATCATCGAGATGTACCCGCTGGACTTCGAGGAGTTCCTCTGGGCCAACGGTATGAATCCGGATGTCATCGAGGCTCTCCGGAAGTTCTACACGGAGGAAACGCCGGTTCCGGAAGGAATCCACGTGGCCATGAGGCAGTATCTGAACCTCTATGTCGCTATTGGTGGTCTCCCCGCCCCCATCAACGCATTCCTGACCACCAATAATATGAACGCCGTCAGTGAGGAATACAAGGGTATCTTGAAGGAGTACCGCGACGATATGGTCAAGTATGCTCCGGACAAAGACAAGCCCCATATCCGCGAGTGCTTCAATTCCATCCCCAAGCAGCTGGCCAAGGAGAACAAGAAATTCCAATACAGCAAGGTTAAGCCCGGCGGACGAGGTGAAACCTATCTTGGCTCTCTTCAGTGGCTGGAAGACGCCGGCATTATCTGCCGCTGCTACAATACCGATATCACCGGTCTCCCGATGGAAGGCAATGCCAAAGACAATGTGTTCAAGGTTTACACGGCAGATATCGGTTTGCTCATCGAGATGCTGGGCCCTGGGACCAGGGCGGATATACTGCAAGGCAACCTGGGAGGATTCAAAGGCGCCATCTTCGAGAATCTGATGGCAGACACTCTTCACAAGAAGCAGCAAAGCCTGTACTACTTCCTGAAGGACTCTGGCCTTGAGCTGGACTTCCTCGTCCGGATGAAAGGCGAATGTGTGCCACTTGAAGTGAAAGCCAAAACGGCCCAGGCCAAGAGCGTCCAGACTGTCTTGAAGCATGTGGACAAATACCATGTGAAACACATCATCAAATTCGGCGACTACAATGTCGGCCGGGAAGGACAGCTGCTCACACTCCCCAACTACATGCAGTTCCTCCTGGACCTGGAGCCAGAAAAAATCGTCCTCGAACCAATCGACGTGGACGCCGTCAACGCCCTAGCAAAGAAGATCCTTGGCTAATTTGAGAACCCGCTTCGTGCCTTGAGTCTATGATGGAACGGAATGAAAGATGTAAGTGTTTTCTTTGTAAACATATGCTGGCCAATAATTTCCTCACTTCTGATTTCCTGTGCCATAGCCGTTATTTATTACCAAGATTAGAATTGAGCAAATCCTTCACATCCATGTTCAAATGCTGTGCTATTTCAAAAAGCTGCTCTACTGACGGTTGAGATTATTATCTTCCATAAAACTATATGTTTGTGTTTGGTGGCAAAAATCAAAATATCGCCACCTTAATCACCCCGTCCAGCTTGTTCTCGAAAACGCGATAAGCCTCTTCGATTTCGCACAATGGGAAACGATGCGTGATAAGTGGAGTGGTGTCAATCTTTCCTTCTTTAATCAAGCTGAGGACTTCTTCGCAATCGCATCCATCCACACCACCGGTTTTAAAGCAGAGGTTCTTGCCATACATTTGGGGCAGAGGAAGAATTTGTGCCTGGTCGTATAGTGCGACTACGGTAACTATGGCGTTGGGGCGAGCACACTCCCACGCCAGTCGGAAGGTATCTGTAGCTCCGGCCACTTCGAGCACTCTGTCAGCACCGCTATTGTCGCTATGCTTCAAAACAAACTCCTTACATTCTTCGGGAGTTGTGAGGAGTACTTCGGGGTAATGCTCTTGCACAAATCGTCTTCTCTCTTCAGATTTTTCACATACGATGATGCGTTTGGGATGATTCAACATCACGCAAAGCAAAGTGCAAATGCCTGTGGGACCCGCTCCAATTATCAGTACAGTGTCGCTTTCTGCAATCTCTGAAATACGAGCTGCCCAAAAGCCTGTGGCCAAGACATCGCCCACCAACAAAGCCTGTTCATCGGAAACACTATCGGGAATACGATTCAATCCTTGATTGGCAAGCGGCACACGAACATATTCCGTCTGTCCGCCATCGATACGGCATCCTAATGCCCATCCGCCATTGGGGTTGGTACAGTTGTTCACATAACCGTTCTTACAGAAGAAACACTCTCCGCAAAAGGTCTCCACATTGACGGTTACCCGGTCACCTGGCTTCACATTAGTGACTTCAGAACCTATTTCTTTAACCACACCCACCATTTCGTGCCCAACGGTGATACCAGGAACAGCACGAGGGACACTACCGTGCTTAATATGCAGGTCACTGGAACAGATACTTCCCATCGTCACGCGCACAATGGCATCCGTGGGCTCAATCAATGCAGGCTTCGGTTTCTCCACCAAAGCGAACTTTCCTTTTTCGATGTATGTGTATGCTAGCATAAATCTTAATAAAACTCTTATTATTCAATGGGGATGTTTTCCGGTGAAAATGAACACCCCGTTAGACATCCCCATTCGATAAACCACCTAGATCAACTTTGTATTCTATCGGCGCCGCCGCACCTTTATCCAAGAACATCACCATATAGACCGGCACATAAGTAATTCGACCATCAACTGATAGATTGTCATTGTTCAACACCAGTGATTCCTGGATATCATACTCATCGCAATCCATAATGTTGGAGAGGGCACGATGGTAAGTATAATCCTTCCCGGACTTAACCTCGATGGGAAGAATCCTGCCTCCCTGCTCTATGACGAAGTCAAGCTCTCCCCTCTTCTTGCTGTTGTAGTAATAGGGCTCCAGACCGTGTGCGACAAATTCCTGCGCCACCACATTCTCATAGATAGAACCGAAGTTGATGTCCTTATCGCCCTTGATAATCCGCATCTGGATGCCGTTGGCATATTGGGCTGCCAGTAGACCAATGTCGCTGAGGAAGAGCTTGAGAAGGTTGCGGGAGCGAGACAGCAGCAGAGGGACCTTGGGTTCCTCTACATTATACACGGGTATGGCAACACCAGCATGCTTCAGCCAGAGAAAGCTGTTCTCATAGCGTTCATACTTAGCATTCTCGTTGAGGCGCTTGAGGATAAAACGCTTGTTCTTGGCATTGAGTTCCGGCGGAATTAGGTTGAATATCTCCTCGATATACAATTTATTATCCGGATCGTACTTGGCTATATCCTTCTTATAAAGTTGAATTATCTCTTGCTGTACCGCCAACACATCCTGCAAGTTATTGCTTTCAAGATACTTGCTGACCGCTGCCGGCATACCCCCTACAATCAGGTAGAGCCGGAACAGCTCCATCATCTTGTTATGGATGAATCCATCGACCGGAATCCTTTTCGTCCAGGCATCTTTTAGCGTGGAAATAACATTTTCATTGATTCCCACACAAGTAATGAACTCTTCGAAATCCAACGGAAACATCTCCTTCACGCCCATATAGCCGACAGGGATTGAACGGATATCTTTCAATTCCACACCGAGCAGAGAGCCACTCAAAATATAGCGATATGAGCCTTCATCCACCAGAAACTTGATGGCGGTCACAATATCCGGACACTCCTGAACCTCGTCAAAGAATATCAGCGTGTCCCCTTTTATCATTGGCACATTCGTGATGGTCGACAAACGCATCAGTATGTCGGCGCTTCCCTTAGCATCCTTGAACAATCCAACGACATCGGGATTCTCGATGAAGTTGATCTCGATGAAACTCTTGAAAGTCTTGCCGAACTCGCGGATGGAATAGGTCTTTCCGACTTGACGTGCACCCGTTATCAGCAATGCATTAGAAGATTTTTGGTAATAATCTTTTAAATAGCTGTCTATCTTTCTATTAAGCATACTACATCCTTTTTTCCAACGCAATTTATGGACAAATTTCCACTTTTCCAAAGGAATTATGAGGATTCCTTCCACTTTTCCAAAAACAAGGAGGCCGACAGTCTCTGAGGTGAATACGATGTACACACAAACACGTCGCTTAACTTTCTTGACAGCATCACATAATATGCATATATTTGCATTGCCCATCTCAGTTCTGGTGACGACCGCCGGAAATGGTGCGCGTTTTTGTGCGACTTCGGCGCCCAAAATAGGCCCAAGAAAATGCTTCATATTGACTCTCAGATGATTAAGCGTTGTGCAGCTGGAAATAGCCGAATATCAAATTCCATCGAGATTAAGAATAAGAGAACTCCTATGCTAAAATAATTTGATAGTGCCGAGAATTAGAGATATTGACATTTATTTATATTGTTCACATCCATTGTTGTTAGTATGTAATCACATTATATCTGAATGAATCCGCAACCGCCAGAAGCCGCGTTTTATCATTTTAATGCTCCCGCCGCACGCATTATTGTCCTCGACGGGAGCAATATCGTATGTTTTTGCGCCACCTCTGTTCGCCGTTCAAACTTCGGCGAGTAAATTTATCATTTATAGTCAACCCATATAGATAAGCATAGGATATTTATCGGATTATCATTAAATTCGCTACCGAATAAAACTAAAATATCCAAAACAATTATGGAATCCGGAAAAGGTTATGTTTACATATTGACAAATCCTTCATTTCGTGAGGATTGGGTCAAGATCGGCAAGAGTTCACGTCCTGTGGATGTTCGCTCGAAGGAATTGGACAACACTGCGGTTCCACTGCCGTTTGAGGTTTACGCCACGCTTTACACCAGCAAATACAGCAAGGTTGAAAAGCAGATTCACAAGCAGATAGACAGGCTGACGGATTTGAGGATCCGCCAGAACAGGGAGTTTTTCAACATCGCTCCCGCTGTGGCACTTGACATTATGCGTGATATGGCCGATCTTCTGGACGATGCGGAACTGGCCATCTATGTTGACGGAAAACCGGTAATATCCCAGAATAAGGAACAGGACAACGCCATCAAGAACGAAGAGGCGGAGAAAAAGAAGCGGATAGCCAGGCCAAATTTTAAATTCCATATGGTTGGAATAAACATAGGAGACACGGTCATATTCGATGAACTGAATATTCCATTAAAGGTCGCGACGGATGACAAGGTTGAATATGAGGGGCGGCTTTATAGCTTGTCAGCCTTTACGGGAACGTTTCTTCCTGTTGAAAAGCAGAACACTTCCGGAGCTTACCAGGGTCCGAAATATTTCAGTTTCAAAGGGAAGGTTCTTGCGGATCTACGTAATGAGATCGAAAAGGAGCAGTGTGGAGGCGATAATTAGGCGGCAAGAATAATCGTTTAAATATGAAACGGATAGCGGTTGTTATATTCATAATGATCCTTGCTTGCGTGGTGGCGGACGCGCAGTCTTACATCAGGCGCGGGAAGGATGTTTACTCGGCGCCCTTGTACAATTGGGACGGAAGTTGCCTGCGGGCGGGGAACAGTAAATATTCAGAGGTTTTGATTAATTTCGATGGTGAATATATCCGCGGGGGTGGCAGCCGCTACGGTGAGATTCTATACAATTGGAACGGGGTGGAGCTGCGTGGCGGTCGTGGCAAATATGCCAAGGTGCTTTTCAGCTGGGACGGGAAAAACATACGCCAAGGCGACAGCAGATATTCCACCGCGCTGTATAATTCTGACGGTCAATATATTCGCAAGGGTGAGGATAAATATTCACAGCCACTGATGAATATTTCAGGACCCGTTCCCGCGGCGGTGCTGATTTACATATTGCTGCTGTAGCACGCCGCAAAGTTGGCTACGTCTGTCTGTATTTTCATAATAGAGGCATTAATATAAAATATTGTATAATAATGAGATTGGTGATTCAAAGGGTGTCGCGCGCAAGCGTTGCCATTGAGGGCAGAACCGTGTCCGGGATCGGGAACGGGCTCCTGGTGCTTGTCGGAGTCGAGACCGGAGATACGGAAGAGGATATGCGCTGGCTTGTGGGCAAGACTGTGGGACTGAGGATATTCAATGATGAGAATGGCGTGATGAACAGGAGTGTCGTGGATGTTGGAGGGGAGGTTCTTGCGGTGTCGCAATTCACTCTGACGGCATCCACCAAGAAAGGGAACCGCCCTTCCTACATTCGTGCCGCAGGCCACGATTTGGCAGTCCCGTTGTACGAGAAGTACTGCGAGGAAGTCTCGGCGGCGATCGGCAAGCCGGTCGGCAAAGGAGTATTCGGCGCGGATATGCAGGTCTCCCTTGTCAACGATGGCCCGGTGACGATAATCATCGACTCAAGGATTAGGGAATAGATTCACAGCCGCTCAATGAATATTATAACGTCCGTTACTACCCGCTGCTGTCGTAATGACAAACCTTACAGCAGTCGGGCGATCTTGGGGATCAAGGTGATGTCAGCAGGCAGCCATTCGACTGAACCGAGCTGTTCGGCGGTCAGCCAACGGGCGGCCTCGTGCTCGACCAGATGAAGGTCACCGGAAAGGATGGTGCAGGCGTAGCACTTCATTGAAAGGTGGAAGTCCGGGTAGTCATATTCAATGGTGTCAATCAGTTCGCCGACTCGGATCTCGGTTTCCAGCTCCTCGCGGATCTCCCTTCTAAGTGCATCCTCAGGACTCTCCCCCGCCTCGACCTTGCCGCCCGGAAACTCCCAACCATCCTTGAATGCACCGTAGCCACGCTGCGTGGCGAAGATTTTCCCATCTTTGAATATCACGGCTGCAACTACGTTTATTGTTTTCATTTTCAATGTCATTTAAAGTTAAACATTCGCTGACGTGATGTAGTCGTATAGATTCTTCTCGACCGGAGTGTCAAGTTTGTACTCAATCTCCACGGCAATACAATGTTTACGATATTTCCCTAAAGGCTCATAAAAAGTCATCCGCACATAGAAGTAGATCTCACATACGGATGCCACATCATTACTCTTTGTCTTTCTTGTCAAGAAGTTTTTCAGTATATCTCTCTTTAGCTATGGCTATAGCTCTTTGCAGTTTCTCTGAAAGGAGCTTCTTGTCCGGCAATTTTGTGTAGTACTGAGCGACCTTTATTGGACTATCCTCCTCAAGCATCAGGTATTCAATATGCTCCGTATTTCCCTCTGAACACAGAATCAATCCTATCGGAGACTCCTCGCCCTCTCTTCTCTCATTCTTGTTTAGATAACGCAAGTACAACAGCATCTGCCCCTCATATTCCGGCTTGAATTTTCCGAGCTTAAGGTCAATGGCCACCATCCTATGAAGCCCTCTGTGAAAGAACAGAAGGTCAATATAGTAGTCAACTGCATCAACCGTAATCCTCTTCTGTCTGTCAAGGAAGGCAAAGTCAGAACCAAGTTCCTTGATGAAGGACTGGATCTGCGAAAGTATTGCATCCTCAAGATCACTCTCCGAGAAAGCATCCGGCAGTCCAAGCATATCAAGAAAATAGCTGCTTCGGAATACAAGATCAGGCAAAAGCTGATTTGTCGTCGTGACCTGCTCCAATTCTCGCTTTATGACATCTTCCGGTTTGCGGCTTATAGCGGTTCTCTCAAATAGTTGTCCGTCAATCTTTTCATCCAGTGTCCGAGTGTCCCAATGCTCAATCCTGCACATTTCCACATAGAACTGCCGTGCAAGCGGCTCCTTCACACCAGTCAATGACCGTAGGTGTGTCCAAGTCAATTGGGTACGCAGTGCGTACCTTATTTCCTCTTCTGAGAATGCATAGGCCACACGAATACATTGTTTTAATTTCTCATATTTCCAACCTGACCCATATCTGTCCGTCAGGAGTTTAGCAAGATTCTTGACCGCCTGCTTTCCATATTCTGCCCTCTGATTGTAAAGAACATCTTCCTTGATGCGATGCCCGATATACCAGTTAGTTAGACATAACTCAGTATTGAGATGAGTGGCAATCCGGCCTCTTGCTCCGTCAATAATTCGGCAGACATCGGTAAAGAGTTCATTCTCTTTCCCGTTCAATTTGGGGTTGTTTTTCTGTATGCTAATTTCCTTGTTCATATATCTTTAGATTAAAAATTCAAATTGGGTACGCATTGCGTACCTTTTCTTGATATCCTCTTTACTTATGTAAGTGATGCCTTGTTATTCGGCATATTCTTCGCCAACTCAATAACGTCATAAGCATCAAGGACATCCGGCAATCTCTTTTTCCCATCAGGCGCACGCAAATCCAACTGGTTAGTGCCACTAACCACATCAACCCCATCCTTTTCAGCCTGCTCTTCAGATACTTCCAATGGTTTCTGTTCTTCGTATAGTCATCCTGCGTGTTCAACACACCGACAATATCAAGCACACTGTACCACCACTTGGAATTCTCCTCATCCCAAATGGCTCGGACCTCACTGTAGTCAAAGAAACGTATTGATATTTTGTTCAACATCATTTGCCATTGATAACTATTTGTATTTTTACAATTGCTATCGGTACTGTTTCAAAAAGAGTGTCTGGACTCAGGTCCATTAACTTCTAAGATTCTGCAAATATATCAATATTTCAGTCATGCGGGCTAACCAACCATGACTTTTTTATCCGGGAATAGCGTCTTGTCGCAGTCGATCCTCGGAAGCTGCCGTCAGCAGCTGTCCTTGCCCATCGCTATCTTTCCCATGAGTGACCGACTCGGCGCTAAATATTCGATTGATGCAATACGGGTGCTACCAGAGGCTTACGATCCTGCCGGGGTATTTCTCCATAGCTAGCAGGTAATACATGTAACCGACAGCGTCGGATAGAATACCAGACTGGGGCGGGGCTGAAAAATGCCTCGTCCATCTGACCGGCTGGAAGTCGTTGTTCTTCTTACCCATGGAGTAGTCCGCTAGTATATAGTTCCCTTATTATTATATTGAGGGTTCGTCAGTGCGAGGATATCCTTGCCCATTAAATTCCGGTGGAAAGAGATTGACGTATTTTACCAATTTCGGACTGCCTTCCTCAGTATCAAATAAAGGACTTGGCAAATCCCAGACTTTGCCAATGAGACGAGCATCGATGTCATCATCTATATTAAGCACCAAGTATTTCTCGCCGTTTGGTTGAGGATAACCCATCTGTATAAGCTCGTTATTAGTCATCACATCGAACTCCCCTGTAAGACGATAGACCTCAGTAGATATCTTGGCTCCAACTGAATACAAGACTAAATATTTGGCATGCGTATAATCTCCACTCAAACTGATTGAGCCGAGACGTCCCTTATCCAACCGCAAATTGTATTTGTGTTCCCGGAGAATCCATTCGTGATGTTCTTCATTCTTGATGCAGCCAAATACGATTCCAACACCTTCTTCTTCGTTAAGGTAATAGAGTCCTCGTTGAGGAATACTGTCATCAATTTGTTCATTTACGGTTTCCTGAAGCAAAACCTTTTCAAGAAATTTCTGAAGAAGGATTCCACTTTCATTATTTGGAAGTAAAGGGAAAGCTCCAATGTTTACCGTCTTGATAGACTTCAGATAATATGGTAGTTTATCAAGAGTTTCGTCCTCAATGTATGACAACATATCTGCTTCTGGGACACGACCAGGGAAGAGGATATACCCACCAATTACCTCTTTAGATAAACTATTATTATTGTCCTTGCTGTAGTATATCGCATCCCTGTAACGATGCATCTGGTTAAGAGTCTCATCAACGGGCACATCAATTGCCGTCTTAATCGATGGATCATCATCGCCATATACTCGATACTTTGCGTCAAATAGATATGTGAGGGTGAAACCGCTTTTCTTATGAACGTGCATCACGATGTCAGGTTTTTGCTCAGAAGTCATTGACATCATTTGCAAATCATTCACCTTTCGAGAGAATGAATACTGGTATCCAATCTCAACAACATCGCCGTTATGACGATTATCATATTTGACGTTTCCGGTCAAATCGCCACCTTTGAATGGGTCAAACATCTTTCTTGTATCCTCATGAACGAAAGCAAGATCCTCAGGATTATGGAAGTCAATACCCAAAACATCTGCCACCATTCGTTTTACCTTGAGGAAGCACCACAACTCGTAGAGTTTCCATACCGGTTGGACACCTACAGATGTGTTTCCATTAATCAGGTCAAGGCCATTCTGTAGCATAATCCAATAGCGGTACACTTGAGAGTACCCACTACGCTGTTGCAGCACCATACTTTCTTGACGGAATCCTTCAAACCGTCCAATTGTTCTAAAGAAGGAATTATGCTTGAAGGTATCAATCGTCCTGAGATAGTTTTCAAGATTTCCAATCTCATTTGAGGATGTACCATCACCCTTGACTTTCTTCAAAACCTGTGTCAGACGTTCCGAGATACGTTCCAGCGTATATTTGACAAAGCGGTTCTCAAGTGTATTGTCGGTGGATTCAATCTGTTCTACACGGTAGTATGTGCGATATGCCTTGTCCTGGTCTCGTTTCTCATCATCACGGAACTTTTCAGCAAGAGGCATAACCCATTTCTTAATCCGGTCCGGACAACGGAACTCAACTTGCAAGAAGTCTTGATTGTGCGGAGCGTGGAGAATATACCTGACGGCAATAATATACCCTTCAACAATCTTTTTGAATACTGAGAGCCATATTAGGTCATTGTTGGCCTCTTTGCCCAGGGCAAATTGCTGGTAAGTAAGCGTCAGATATCTGAAGACAAGGTCATCGTATTCAGCTTTGATTTCTTTGATGATGACATTGAGGTCATTTTTCGTATCCATTTTAGGAGATACGACATCAAAATCAAGACAATCTTCTCTATTTATGCCATCAGCAGTAGTGTAGGCAAATTTGAGCGAGAACCTACCTGGTTGATTCAAGAAATTAATATTACCACTGAGGATGTATGCGTCTTTTGTCTCTATGTCGTTGAATAAAGCCTCAACACCCTTGTCTGGGTGTATGACTCTTGGCACAGTTCCTTCCTTTAAACCTGTGAAAGAAATAGCAAACGCATATTCATTCGTCTCAAAGAAGACAGGCCGTGCAGCGTCCCAATTCTCTTCGTTCAGTTCTTCAAGAATATGGGAATCGCAATTAAAGATTGAAAGTGTACCACCGGATTTTCCTTGATAAACGCAATATTCTTCTGGCCTTATGGTTGTGGCTCGCACGCGGAATTTCTCCCATGAACGTGCAATATCGACAGTTTGGGCCTGAATGTGGATAGAATAACCACCCTCAACTTGATATATGTAATCAAGAACTTTCATTTGTATACTAAAAGAAATTTGCAAAATAGGTGTTCGTCAAGCGGTTATCCATCTCGTCGAGTTTGGCGCAAATCTCTGTGAAAAGTGCACTCTTAGCATCTTCAGTTCTATCAGCAGATATGAGTTCCTTAAGTCTCTTGAATACATTTCCGCTCTCAGTATTGAGAAGTTTCTCGTCACCTTGAACACGGGGAAGAATCTTTTCTAGCAGAATGACAAGGGATGCCTCATCAATCAATTTCTTAATGTTAACACTGTCTCCGGAATTCAATATCAACGTACTGAGATATAGAACCAATTCGTTCTGCACACGATAGCTGACTCTAAAAGGTGTATTCTTGAGAATGTTATTGATAGCTCCGAGGATAGCAGGTACTTTTGTTGTAATATCGTTCTTGTAAGGAGCAATTTTTTCATCCTTCAGAGCATCAGCAGCACGCACGTACTTTGGCTTAAGAGCATCGAGAGGGAGCGGTTCTGCTGCATATTCTAATGTTTTCTCGTTATCCTCATTGAACATTTCTGAAAGCCCATCGCCATTCATCTCGATGGTAAAAGCTCTATCGATGACCTTACGGCTGAACTGGTGTGTTGTGTCGTCCATATTTACCGTGCCGACTACGAAAAGGTTTTCTGGAAGTCTGAGGCCATTTTCCTTGAGATAGTCAAGAATTTCTTTCTCTGACTCTGTATAATCATGTTTTATTTCGCAACCCTCAAATATCTTTTTGCTCAAAAGTTCAGCAGATACAATCTTACCGTCCTGTACGGCACGAGTCTCGAGCACGCTGAGGTATTCGGCAAAGTATTGCTCAACAGGGGCGAGATTCATTTCATCAAGGCATACAAAGAACGGCACAGTTGGATTCCGCGTAGCCTTGTATACGAAATGCAGGAACGGGGTAATATTGTATTTCTGCGTAAGATTGCTGTAATATCCGAGAAGTTCTGTTGAATCGTGCCAGTTTGGCTTTACTTCAATAAGACAGTAATTGCCAGGAGTACTCTTGTCTGCCTGTAGTCCGTTGTTGTCAGGACAGGTCATATAGGCAAGCTCCTTAACTTTCTGGCTTTTGCCAGTTCCTGAAATTCCCGCAAGAAGGAGAAATGGTTTAGTCTTGAGGGCGGATATAAAATTCTTCATAACTTGAGGTATTTCTGCTATGTTGTAATCGATTCCATTATTGTCTCCCATATCAGATGATTCAGAATTACTTTCGGGAGAGAGCACGTATTCTTCGATATAGTAGTATATGAATTCCGGCCTAAATATATAGGTCCGATCCGTTTTAATAAATCCTTTGATATACGCTTTTTGCAAATCTTTGCTTCGCGTCCCTCTTAAGCTTGGATTGCTAGCAAAGTTGTATCCCTCTTTTCTGTACCCAGTAAGAATGTATCCAACGTTACCATCCAGATTGTCGATGCAATATATGCCAAGGATGACAGTAATCCAGCCATCTTCATCAGAGTCCGGATAGGATGAACCCAATTGCATTTTGAATTCATCGTCACTTCTGTCTTCATCCCTAATGGAACTAATATAAAGATTTATTTTGTAGGATATGATAGCAGAGTCAACTTCGAGTTTCCAGTGTGAACCGGAAATATTATCCAACGCACTGATATTCCATGTTGGAGTACCAAAGATGGATTGGATAATATCTTTTTGCCCAGCCTTCTTACCAGACCAGAGCAATGTTCTACGACTTTCTATCGTTCCATCCTTATTTACTTGAATATGCGTAGTAGACATATTATAGATATTTGAGGATTTGCTTCGCTATTACATAAGCCAACTTTGCAGGTACTGCATTACCAACTTGTCGCCATTGATCTTGATGGTCCCCAGTTAGTACATATTCATCATCAAATGTTTGAATACGTTTAATTTCTTCGATGCGCAAGAACCTGTTTTTCCAATGAAACGGCCCCTGATTATTGGATTGACTTGCTTGAATGGTCCAAGATGGTCTATCAGGAGATAGTTTCAGAAGGAAAGTCCAGTAACGTGATTTCCATTTGAATTTTGGCTCAGGACACCCTCGTTTCTCTGTAAAATACAAATAGTTATCACCTGGAGGGATTAATTTGAATAATTCATAATCCTTTGAACCTGGTCTCTGTTTTTTTTCGTCTTCTGTAATATCATCAAAATCAGAAATAACCTCTTTGCAAGTCACCCAAGGCCGTTTACCGCCTTCACCACCGTCAGAATGGGTCTCTTCCGGAAATTCGAATTCCCCATACTCTTTAAGAATTCCTACGCAGATAAAGCGTTTCCTTGTTTGAGGTACTCCATAATTTGCGGCATTAACAACTCGATATGTGATATTGTATCCTAGTTTTTCTGATTTTTCTTTTACAAAACTCATTGCTTCTTCATGAGTCTTGAACATAAATCCATCTACATTCTCAAACATAAACATCTTAGGCCGGATTTCTTCAACCGCACGAAAATATTCAGGGACAGCAAAACCGGCTTTCTTGTCTTGGAAACCACTTTCTTTATTTACAAGGTAGTGTCTTGTTTGGCTATATGGAGGGCAAGGAGGTCCACCTATAATGATATCGGCTTTACCTTTAAACCGAGTGAAGTCTATTTTCCTTACATCCTCACATAGTATCTCATCTGCAGCATTGTTTGCTTTAAGTGTATTACAAGCAACATCCCAGTTATCTGTAGCAAAAATGGTTCTGTACCCGGCTTTTGAGAAACCGAGATCGAGTCCACCACAGCCTGAGAAGAGGCTTATGACTTTTGGGGTATCTATAGATTTTTTATTAGACATTCTATCATCTGTTTGCCAAGAAGGCAAGGAACAGCATTGCCAACCTGTTTATGTATAACTCTTGGACTTCCCAGAATCTGATAATCAGTTGGGAATGTCTGGATTGAGGCAATTTCTTCTGAACGGAGCCTTCTGTTTGTCCAATGAAAAGGTCCTTCCCAATGTCCTGGTGCTGAAATAATAGTCCATGACGTTAGAAGCGGATGCAACTTTAAAAGGAAAGTCCAGTAACGCGTTCCTGCCGTGAAATATGGATTTTCATAACCACGCCTAGCTGAAAGACTGATATAATTTGATCCAGGCGGAACTAGTTTTAGATGCTTATCGTATTTCCCTTCTGTACTATCTAATTCAGAAGAGAACTCCGATCGGTCATATATCCCTATCCAATCAATGACTCTTTCGTATGGTCTTAAACCAGTATTATTAGGGTCTCCACTACATATGGGTATCGGCAGATTCTTGATTTTCTTTTTTGATGCTATGACAAATACCCTTTTCCTTTTTTGGGGAATACCATAATCGGCTGCATTTACTTTCTGAATTATGTATTTGTACCCCATAGTATCCAAAGCCTCCTGCAAATCATAGATTGCCTGGATATTATGAGGGTGTAGGATACTCTCAACATTTTCAAGTATAAAGCCATCGGGTTTTATCTCGTCAATAATGTTAAGGTAACTACCAATCATATTACGAGGATCATCTGGTCCTAGCCTTTGTGACAATGTCTTCCAGTAACCAGCCTTTGAAAATGGCTGACATGGTGGCCCCCCAACCAGGATCAATTTCTCCGGATTATTCCGTTTAAGAATACTTGAATAATCTTTGCCTTTTACATTTCGGATATCATCACACCGATGTATAGTATGGGAGAAGAATTCATTATGAGACAAGGTGTTAACAGCGTCTTTGTCAAAATCCAAGCTAGTAAGTATTTTTGCACCAGCCATCTGTGCGCCAATATCTAAGCCACCACAACCAGAGAAGAAAGATAATGCTTGCACTTTTGAGTCCATAACACTTTCAAGGTATGACATACATTTATAGTTGTGGTCTTCAAAATCTATGGAAATATACTTACGTCCGATTTTGCAACCTTTAAAGGACGTTAAGACTTCCTCAACTTGAGACGGAAGGACTGGCACAAGTAGTTTCTTGTCATATCTGTATATCATAAAATACTATACGATTCAGAATTCAACATTACGACCAATAAATTCGTTGGTTGAGCAGCCTGACTATAATCAGGCAATAATACGACACTGCCTAGTATAGAAACCTTAATTGAGATAGCGCAACTTCTTATAGCAGAAGTTGCAGACCTTATACGGTCGAATATGTGTAGCCTTGAGGATTATCTTAAGATGCTTTGACAAACAACCAATAAGTGATTAAAATGGTTTTCAAAAAGTCGTTTGAGAAAATGATTTTGTGTTTTTCGTCGGAAAGCTGTATCTTTACATGTTAAAAGAAGTGAGAGTGCATGCCAAAGAAACAGCTTAAATTTATCGACCCTATTTCTGATATCAGTCCATCTAATGGTATCAGAAGTAATTATGTCTTTGGCGACAGCATTCGAATAGCGTCTCTCTTTTCAGGATGTGGAGGTTTGGATCTCGGCTTTACTGGTGGATTTAGTTTTTATACAAAGGAGTTCCCAAAACTGCCAACATCAATAGTGTTCACTAATGATTTCGATAAAGATGCCGCAGATTGTTACAACGCTAATCCACTTCTTGTATCAGATGGCGCAAAATGTCTTTTAAAGGATATTCGTGAAGTCGAATCTGAATCAATTCCAGATTTTGATATTCTACTTGCCGGTTTCCCTTGTCAACCGTTCTCAAATGCTGGAAACAGGAAAGGTGTAAACGATGTTAATGGCAGAGGCACCTTGTTTGAGGAGTGTGAGAGGATAATCAAGCACAAAGTGGATTCTGGAAAAGCTCCTGCTGCTTTCGTATTCGAAAATGTGCGTGGGATTCTCTCCTCAAAAATGCCTTCTGGCGTTACTGTCCCTCAGGAGATAAAAAACAGGATGGAGGCTCTTGGTTACAATGTAAGTATGCAGCTCGTGTGTGCTAGCGACTATGGAGTCCCACAAAAAAGGCACAGAGTATTAATCATTGGTATCCTCAAGTCGATAGGCAGTTTCGATTTTTCCGAAATGGATCGTACTGTGGAATCTTTGAGGATTCCATCTGAGAAAAGAGGCACCTACGAAAAATTGCTATTAGGTTCAATACTCAGCGATGTCGCAAAATTGGAAGATGAGGGATGCTGGGAATATAGCAAAACCACGCAGGATATGGTTAATCTTATCGGTCCGTGTTGTTCTCCTTCTGACGTATCTAAATATTTTAATGGAGAATTCAAATTAACTGATCTTCCTGAAAATCTTTTTGTCGGCAGGTCTTGGAAAGACATTCCTGTGGATAAACTGACTCCACGTTTCCGTAAGATTTATGATGATCCCAAGAAGTACCACGCTCCGAAATTTTTTAGAAGATTTGCATTAGGCGAGATAAACGGTACAATCACAGCTTCGGCACAGCCTGAGAATTGCGGCATTACCCATCCTGTAGAGAACCGTAGATATTCAGTCCGAGAAATAGCTAGAATTCAATCTTTCCCGGATAATTACTCATTCAAATCCATTCCGCTTCAATCAAGGTACAAAGTAATCGGTAACGCAGTACCGCCGATTCTTGGTTGGGTTGTAGCTACTTCATTAATAAATCAGATAAAGAGATAAAAAAACTATGGCATACTTGTCGATAGAGACGATTCTGGCCGCATACAGAATGTTGTCAACCTTAAGTTCTGACCCATTAACGCAAGGAGCTACGCAAAAAGTAAGTGCATTACGATATTCGATCGCTCTTGACATGTTTTACAAGCGATTCGGACGTGAATGTGACGTGAAAAATAAAGATGATGCAGCCGCATATATCGAGAATGTTGGCAAGGTCGTTTTCGTGAACGAAGGATCCTACACGTCTAACTTCTATTACCCATTGTCCCATAGCTCGGATTATGCGGTTGGAAGCAATTTCTTTTCTGTTAATGTTGTACGAGAGTCGATAACCAATTCAGGACAGCGGTTATCATTCCCACGCAGAGGTTCTAAGCCTATTATGTATGTTCAATCCGGGAAACTCTACGAGGATGAGAACCTGATTAAAAACCTTCAGGCGTATATTTCAGATCCATTACACAAAACGGCTTTGATTATATGGCTATTGCGTACGGTTCAAATACAAGAGAGCGATGTCTATGGTTCTATCAGAAGTGAATTGGATTCTATGCTCACAGCGGGCTATATGGATCAAATTCTGCCGACTCAGCAAGACTTTGATGCTTGTTCGGAAACTCTTGGAATCAAGTTCTCTCAAAAAGTGGCTGAGGTTAAGCCTGATGACATCAGGCGACTTTTTGACACGTCTTCTGCTGGTATCATAACTGTCGCCACAATTCAGAAAATATATTTTGGGACACCAGGATGTGGAAAATCACACACAGTCTCTGAATATATTAATAACAACCCTGGGATTGAAATCAGAACCACGTTCCATCCGGACACAGACTATTCTTCGTTTGTTGGTGCATATAAACCTAAAAAGAAGAACGGTGATTTAACTTATGAGTTTGTCCCTCAAGCGTTCACAAAAGCGTATTGCAAGGCTTGGAAGAACCCAGATGTTCCCGTATATCTGATAATAGAAGAGATTAATCGTGGTAATTGCGCTCAAATATTCGGAGATTTGTTCCAATTACTTGACAGGTCTGATGGATACTCTGAATATCCGATTGATGCCGATACTGACATTACGGAATATTTGGAAAAAGAATTATTTAGGCTAGATGATGGGGAAGTATCTGGTAATGAAGGCATCGAAAACGGTAAACTGTGCTTGCCGAAGAACCTGCATATTCTTGCGACGATGAACACCTCCGATCAGTCGCTGTTCCCTATGGACAGCGCGTTCAAGAGGCGGTGGGAATGGGAATATGTGCCGGTGGATCCTGCGAATCCTAAGTCACAGTTTATTATTACGATAGGAGAAAAACGCTACAAATGGGCATCATTCCTTGTCAAGGTCAACGAGCGCATCCACAAGCTCTCGGATTCAGAGGATAAACAGATGGGCAACTTCTTCATAAAGAGCGACATCGGAGTGGAAGAGTTTAAAAGCAAGGTGATGTTCTACCTATGGAGCGAGGTGTGCAAGGAATATGAAAAGTGCGGTTCGTTCTTCAAAGACAAGGGCGACAACGAAGCGGAGTTCACCTTCAACAGCCTCTATCCAACCAACGAGGCCTCAAACAAAAGGCTTCAAGGGTTTATGGAATATCTCGGTGTCGAAGAAGCGTAATTTCACCGTCTGATGAGAATACTATTCGAAGGGCAGACTTATAGCCAAGAATTGTTGGAATATTACGGCCTCGATCCCTATGTCTATTCGTCAAGGGATGGATCCGAGGGGGTTATGCCATTCGTAGGGT
>ENA-OYWF01000112-OYWF01000112.1-human-gut-metagenome-genome-assembly--contig:-NODE-112-length-24498-cov-6.280612_pt1 | contig 24498 bp, 21 predicted proteins | sample MGYA00244809_ERZ653394 | MGnify/ENA primary metagenome ERZ653394 (study PRJEB26926, sample SAMN06165151) | human gut metagenome | biome: ENVO:00009003; feature: ENVO:2100002; material: ENVO:00002003...
ATCTATACTGTTAACATAATATTAATAACAACTAATATAGGTACATCTCCAGTTTTATCATGCCTTTATAAAGGTTTGTTTATCACGGCTTATAATTTTCATGCAGACTATGCTGCGATATTTAGGGTAAATATAATTGTATTATGGCAATATTTGTTGGAACAGAAACTCCTTCTAAACTTGTAAGGGAGATTAAAGAGTATATAGATGACAAAAAGATTACCACATGGATGTATGATAACGATGGAGATTTCACTCATGATACGGACCAGTGGCGTTATAATGCATGGATTCGCCCCTTTGTAGAAGCGAACAGAGTTGTTTTTGGTATACTATGTAGAAATGATCGAAATCTATCTGTCATTGATTATGCCATATACCATGGTAGATTTGTAGAAATGCTATTGACTCATTTTGACAAACAGTGCGACGATGTTAAAGTAAGTCCATTAGCAACGACTTATGATTCAGTAACGTCAAGTAAAATATAGTTTTAATGAAAACGAAATTTCGAGGATATTACCATATCCACAAGGAAGACCTGTTATCGAAATTTTCCGATTGTTTATTTGTTTTTGATGCGAATGCTCTACTAGATATATTTCGTTTGAATAAAAGTTTAACAGAACAAGTTTTTAATGTTTTGAAAAACTATTCAGCGCAAATACGAATTCCGTATCATGCAGCAGAAGAATACAATAATCGGATAAATGATGTGCTAATGGAGCAATATCATAAAATTAAGACAGCTACGGATGATTTTAACAATTTTGAGAAATCTTTAAATGCAAAAAGAAATCAACCATATATTTCAGATGATACGGCAAAACTGATAAAACAATTAAAATCTCAAATAGATAAAGATTTTAGTTTACAAAACGATTATATTTTGAATGAGCTTTTATATGGCGAAATGCAAAATAGAATGGCAGATTTACTTAACGATAGGGTACTAGAACCGTTTACTAAAGAAGAAATTGATAAATTACAAGAAAACGGTAAAAAAAGATTTGATCAAAAAATTCCACCAGGTTGGAAGGACTCTACAAAAACTAATAATCGTTATGGTGATTACATAAATTGGGAAGAAATTTTAAGACTAGCTGTAAATGAAAAGAAAAGTATAATTTTTATAACCAATGATACAAAAAGAGATTGGATAGAAGAAGTTGAAGGAAAAAAGATCGGCCCATTGCATGCATTATCTCAAGAGTTTTGCGATAGGGTTAATAACGCAGAACAGTTGTTTTATATTTATACCTTAGATAGATTCTTGGAATTTACGCAAGACCATGCTAAAACTCTTGATTTTCCTGAAACAACAATCGAAAACGTGAAGAACATACTGCAGGAATCTACCGCTTTTGAAATTGGATCAAGCGCAAAAATGGATACTACAAATCAATATTCAAAAAAAGAGAGTGGAAATAAAACAGAACAAACAAGTTTAAGCGATGAGCCTAAAGCCAAGAGCGAACCAATCAAGAGCAAATAACTAGTATTCTCGTTAATGACTTTCAATCTTGCACGTAAACTTACTTTTTGAGGAGAAGCGCACAACAACCTCGCAGGGAAGGTCGCCATCGCCGGCGGTCAAGAGATTGTACGCTTCCATAAAAGTTCTGCTTGTATCAATAGACTCATTCTCTTCAGAGCACACAATCATACAACACTAATACACCAACACACTGCCCACACAAAAAAACGGAGCCGTCAAGGCTCCGCCATTCCAACACAATCACACCATCTCTCTCCCCTACAGTCCACGAACAATCTCCACGAAATTCTCTATTACGTACTCGGCGTCCTCCATTGACATTTTGGTGTTCAGAGGTAGCGTGATTTCATTTTCGAACAGATGATAGGCGTTCGGGAAATCGGCGATGTCGAAGCCGTGAGCCTTGTAGGCGGTCATCATCGGGAGAGGCTTGTAGTGGACATTGGTTGCGATGCCGCGCTCGGCCATCTGCTCGATAACTTTGTTGGCCTCTTCGCGGGTGCGGCCCTGGAGACGGACCAGGTAAAGATGGTGCGAAGAACAATGATCTGGAGCCCTGTGATTCAGATACTTGACCTGATGGGCTACATCAAGGCCAGCGTTCAGAGAATCGATGCCGGCATTGTACAATGAAACCATCTTGTGACGCTTCTCCAGCATTGACGGGTAACGCTCGAACTGGACTAGACCAAGAGCCGCCATGATGTCGGTCATGTTGCATTTGTACCATGGGCCAATGATATCGTACTCCCATGCACCTAGCTTCGTTTTTGCGAGCGCATCCTTGTTCTGACCATGAAGCGAGAACAACTGGGAGAGACGGTAGATAAACTCGTTCCAGGACTCACCCTCAATGAAAGGCACAGGACTTCCACAATACACCTGCTGACGCTCCACCTTCTCGTTTCCGAACGGCAGATTCCATGTCAATGCGCCGCCTTCGGCAGTAGTGAAATTCTTCACCGCATGGAAAGAGAACGAAGAGAAATCAGCAATCTCGCCAGCCATCTTGCCATGACGCGAAGCTCCAAATGAATGAGCGCAGTCATTGGAAATGGCGATACGGCCCAGAAGCTTCTGAATGTCATTCGCAGGATGGAATTTTGCCAGAATTTCAGGACGGCTCACTATCTCACGAACCTTATCCACATCAGCGCAGATACCAGCAATATCCACAGGGACAATGACTTTGGTGCATTCCGTGATAGCATCAGCCAGTTTATCGTAATCCATCTCGACATTGTCCCTCTGAGAATCCACCAGGACAATGGTAGCACCGACATGAGCGACGACAGATGCCGACGCAGTATAAGTATAGGCCGGAACAATCACCTCGTCACCGGGACCGACACCAAGTATATGAAGAGCCATCTCCATAGAAGCAGTTGCAGAATTCAAGCAAACCGTCTTCTCGGTATGGACATATTCTGAAATCTCTTTCTCAAGTTTCTTAGTCCGCGGGCCAGTAGTAATCCAGCCGCTAAGAATAGCATCACGAACTTCATTTGCCTCTGCCTCCGTCATATCTGGCGGGCTGAAAGGTACATTTCTTCTTTTCAAATCTGTACTCATTGTATTGTTATTTTAAAAGTCTCTAATTTGACTCTCTTTGACGATTACCCAAAATGTTTTGAAGATCAATTTGATATCATACCAGAAAGATGCGTTTTGCACATACTCCAGATATAACTTGATCTTCTCCTGCATAATCACATTGATATAGTAATCTTCAGGATTCTCTGCCTTCTCCATCAACTCATTTTCATTGCGGAATTTAATGGATGCAGGGTCAGTGATGCCTGGTCGGACATCCAGCACATGCATTTGTTCCGGTGTCCAATAATCGACATAATGCCTTACCTCCGGTCGCGGACCCACCAGACTCATGTCGCCGATGAAAACATTGATCAGTTGAGGCAGTTCATCGATCTTGAACTTGCGTATGAAGTAGCCGCTGCGCGTAACTCGCGGATCATGTCCACCGATAGTTACAAGGCTTCCCTTGTCAGCCCCGACCCTCATTGACCGGAACTTGAAGATGCGGAAATCCTTATTGTGCCGTCCTACACGCACCTGCCTATAAAAAACAGGTCCAGGAGAGTCCAATTTTATCCATATCGCAATGACCAAAAACAATGGACTCAAGACCAACAAACCAAGACCGCTTGCTACAATATCAAATATTCGTTTCATTATTGAATGTTATTTTTTCCATACATTTTTTCGGCCAATGCCCCATTTCCAAATCAGCCATGACCGCATTCTCTTGAATAAGCCTAAAAAATGACTATCTTTTCCATATACCAGATTATATTTCCATCTGTTCGCAAAATAGCGTCGGATTTTTTCAGCTAAAGAACTCGCATTGACATATTTGGCATCGATGATATCTTCAAGCACCCTTTTCTCCAGTTCTGCATCTCGGCTCCAGTCCGGGAAGCAGTCTGATGGAAAACCAAGGTAATCAATGCATATTCCATTGAGACTGCAAAGAAATCTGAAGAACCCACCTTTAACTGCAAACTCTCTGACCTTATCCCAGTCGATGCTGTTTTCGGCAGAATTCTTTACCATCATGCCGTAGTCCAAAATCTGTCTCAGATTTGCACCTCCGAACACAAAATGACCGCCAAGATGTAACGGAAGAAAGACCACATTGAACATATCCGATGGAAGATAGCATCCGGAGGTGTCGTCATACGTGGAATGTTCTGTAATCTCTTGTTCCAGAAACTTTTCTATGACAGACAGCGAGTCATGTTCCAGTTCACAGATAACCGTAGCATGATTCTCTACATGGATACCGTGATAAACGAATGTGCTGTGTTTCTCCTCGTTTTGCTTTACCTCAATGCCCAATCCTTTTATCAATTCATCGCCCCGTTCTCCATCGGAGAGAAATAGGTCAATGTCTCCTGAAGGACGATGATTCGGTCGTGGATAGTTAAGAGATAATCCATATCCCTTCATCAATACAGGCTTAATGCCATGCTTATTGTAGAAATCCGCCAATGACCGGATTTCCCTCAAATGCAGGTTGTAGAGATGCTCCAGTTGAGTAGTGATGCCAATGAGATTCAGCAGCAGCTCTTTAGGAGGACGACAATCTTCCGGTAAACTCCCCAAAGAATCGAGACATAATCCGGCCAGCCCCTGTTTATGGGCAAACGCAATCACTCCTCGCCAATCCTTATCCGAAAGGGAAGAAAACAGATTGCTGTCAATGACTTTACTATTGACCTGCAATGCAAGCAAGTGGTAGAAAGCTCGTCTTGAAATGGTGTCGGAAACCGTTTTCATTGCCAGTCCTTTATAATGAGAAAACGTAAGAATGCTCTATCCTGCGATATTCAAATCCCAAAGCTTCGATTGCTGGACAAGGGATAATGGCGCCATTATCCGATGTGGCTTTTGATTCAATTTGCAGATACCTGGAATAAGGCCTCGTGTGGATTATGGAAGTGTCTCTATATGGTTCGATCTTGTATGCCATAAGACAAATCCTTTTGGCATAAGCATTCAAGACCTCTGATATAGATTGTACATACATTAAATCCCGAAGGCTGCTATACAATTGAAATTCGCACTTCTCAAACTTCCCTCCTAGGAATGCAGTTGCCCCGTCGGTCTCACGTACAATCGCTTTCTTAAGATTTGCAATACTTCCCAACGCAGAGGTCATCTCTATCAGCAGCACCGTTTCACGATTATCAATACACGTCAATATCAAGTCACACTTGCTTCTTCCCCTCAAGAACGAAGCGGGACGTTTGCATTGATTTACGAAATTTTCATAATGAATAATCTCCAGATTACCTTTCTCGTTATGAATGGACAACTGGCCCATACCTAAGGGAAGTATCTTTATCGGGAAGTCATCATTCAAACCGAAATCGACAGAATCAGTAAACTTCGGCACTACCATCACGTCACGTGAACTAATCTTGTGTTTGACAATATAGTCACTTTCCAACAACTCTTTCATAACCGTTCATATTGTTCATATATCTGATCCAGTGGAGCCGAAAGATATTCAGGGTTAATCAGATGAGCATTACGAAGTTTCAAATCTCTGATTTGGCCTTCCTCAATAGCCCATACAGAAACATCGTTCCAGTCAAGCGAAGCGATTCCATCTTCTTTCACGCCGACATCATTACGCTTGACCAATAAATTCAATTGATTCAAGATATATGGACTGTGGGTCGTAAGCAGAAACTCATGTTCACACTTTCCTTGGCATAAGGAGACTAGCATATCGATAAAACTCATCTGGGTCGAAGGATACAAGTTCTGCTCGGGTTCTTCGATTATGAATATCGTCTTGGAAGGGACAGTCAATCTTTTAAATGCATCTTGATATGACTTCACGAGTTTCCTATATTCAGGATTCCCACTATGAAGCCCCTCGTTAATTGACATAATCAATTCACGCCTGTCCACATTGTTGAATTCAGGATCAACACGTTTGAGAACAAATTCATCAATCAGCTTTCTTTGTCTGTTTTTGGTCTTTAAATCCAGGTCGAAAGACGTCTTTTCTTCAAAAGCATGGAAATACTCATCCGTATAATATCGAAGCATCACTATCATTGGCACGACGGACTGCAATCCGCTGGAAGCGGCACCCAATGCAATACCATAAGACATCCCATTTGAATGTTCAATCCTGTCTTTAAGTTTGAACTCACTGGCATCATAGAAATACTTCACGCCGAGATTCAGCACATCAGTTTTATTCTCCGGAGCAAAGAACTCTCTTGCATTGAACCAGTCGAACAAGAAACTTCTGAGGTTTGTCTGCCCGAACTCAAATCCCTGCAATTCCGGCAAGGTTACAAGATTTCGTTCGGAAGGGATATAACAAATCTTCGGGCGAGAATACTTTTCCAGCGCCTTATGAGTAATCTTGAAGTTTCCCGCCTCGTAATGCAGATGGATATAGTCCGATTCGAAGTCAACGAAAGACTCCTCGCCGAAGTAGCCATCCAACTTATGAAAGTTTTCAACCAGCTGAAGGAAAGCCTTACCATCAGCGACGACATTTTCATCCAATGCAGTCAAAGATTCCTTCTCAATCCACTTGCAAGTACTGAGAATCTTTGCGATAGTACTCTTACCGCAACTTTGCGGTCCAATCAAGAAATTGAACCTGTTGAGCTCCATATCGACCTCTCTAATCGGGCCTACGTTCTTTATCGTCAAGTGTTTCATCTTTGCACTGGGTCAATTACACTCTTCAAATCTAATAATAATTTTCAGTATAGACAAACTGGGATGGTTGCTTGTCAAGAAGGATTAATGGGTTGTGATAAGACTTGTTTTCACTAAAGACTATCTTAACTTCTTTCCACTGAGTAATCCTACGATTGTACCGCAGCCATATGATATATGCACACAGAAAAACATTATGAACAATGGCAACAGATATTTCCAACCATGTTCTTTAGCAGCCATTACAGAGGCCAATAAGTCACATATAAAATATAAGCACAATCCTGCCAATAAAGCAAAAAAGAAAGGCAACCATACGAATGACAAGAACACACCACATATAATACCTGCCACAAACAATAGAGGCACAAGATGACGTAGGCCTATAGATTCTCTGTCTATATAAAACAAATGACCGATAGATTCTCCGTTGGCATACATCTGCTTACAAGATGCGCACAAAGTAGGACGAGCATAATATGAACTCACAATCTCAGGATTAAAATATACTTTATATCCAAATTTACGAATTCTTGAATTATATTCATTATCCTCCGCTCGTGGAAGATCTTCTCGCATGCCTCCAACTTTATTAACAACAGCACGTGGAAAGGCTCCAAATGGAACAGAATCTACGTAACCAGGCTTAATTCCTACACGAAATGCGGAACCACCAATCCCAAAACGAGAACAATTCAATATTGCATTTGTTTTTGCCCAAAGGGAGTCATGAAATGGACGAATAATACAACGTCCACCAACATTTCCTATAGACTCATCCTTTTCAAGACCAATAATACACTTTTCCACATAATCAGTATTATAAAGAGCATGGGCATCCAAGCGTATTATATAAGGTGCATCAGATGATTTGACACCTATATTAAAAGCTATTGATTGAATTTTACCGGGATTATTGAGAAATCGTATATTCTTATACTTACGTTTATAGTCATCCACAATATCTCTTGTTCTATCTTTACTTCCCCCATCAACTACCATTACATCCATATCTTCAAATGGATATGACTGAGCAATGACGGAATTTAGACAACTGGCTATGAATTTCTCCTCGTTTAAGGTAGGGATGACTACTGCTACTTTGAACATATCACTTTTGAATATTTAGCCTTCCGCTATTAACTTTATAATCATAACTATGCCTTCCTTCTTCTCGAAAATCAGCATTATAGCGTTCTAATACATCCTTAAAAACCTCTTCATACTGCGGAATGAAAAGATCGTCTTTCTCGTAAAGATGCTGGATGATCTCTTTTGCAAGCGGCTTAGTAACAGATAAATCAGTCTTTCCTTTATTAAAGCTAGTGCCCTTTATATTTCCAGGGGAAACATTGAGAATTCGATTGTCACTACCATTTTTTTCCAATTCTATATTTACACTTTCAATAAATATTTTAAGAGCAGCTTTAGTAGCTCCATAAACAGCAAAAAATGGAGACGACATAAAACCCGCAATACTTACCATAACTCCGCAATAAAATTCATTTCTCGACATTAATCTATCCATAAAGTGATGAATGATTCTAATAGGAGCAACAGTATTAACGGAGAACGAATTATTAATATAATTTTCAGGAACATCTTTAAATAGGCTTAAACGACCAAATCCAGCAGTTATCATCAACGTATCAATATCATTAAATTTGTCGAATAAGCTATAGTCTTCCGCCATTAAGTCAAATTGAAAGTTTTCAAATTTAGAATTAAAAAATTCGTCAGAAACAAGTTCCTTGTCAACTATATATACTTTATCATAATCGTCACGATTTGCTAATTGAGTCGCTATCGACAACCCGATACCATTAGCGCCTCCCACCACTAGTGCTCTTTTCATAACTCTTTATAATTTTCAGATTGGTTATATTTTTCAATAATTTCAGTTATTGCCACACTTTCGCGTCTACGTAACTTATAACTACTCATTCTATGATTGACAATCATAGACATAAATTCCTGAATTTCATAGCGAAGACCGTCTCCATCATAGCTATAAAAAAACTTTTTATTTTTCGTCTGATCTTCATATCGAATTTCAAAGAAGTCCGTCAGCCACCAAGGTGCAGGAACATACACATATCCTTTTGTTCCGGATATAATCATATTACCTTCAGTCTTTATTCCAATACCCAAGGTCATTGAAGCTGTTGCATGAGGATAACAAATGTTGGCTTTTGTGTATATGTCGACACCATTTTCAATTTTAGAATAGAAATTTACTTTCTCGTATTCTCTACCGAGGATCTTGATGATAGCCATCATGTTTAATGAGGCATGTTCATTCATTGCTCCACCTGCTTGAGATTTGTCCAGTTCACGTGTAGGGGCAGATACCATCTTTGATAGAGATGTTTTTACGTCTACGACATCACCAATTACACCACTTTTCACAAGAGTAACAAGATGATTAAACGATGGGCAAAATGCTGTTTTGCTCGCTTCTAAAAGCACTAAATTTCTCTTGTCTGCATAATCATATAGTTTGCGTGCTTGCATTGCAGAAAGCATGAATGGGATTTCGCAAAGCACATGTTTTCCTGCGCTAAGCGATTTCTTAGCATAATCATAATGAGTGAGATGTGGTGAAGCAATGTAAACAGCATCAATTGTCTCTAGGAACTCCTCTAACGTTTCAGAGTATACGTCTAATCCAAACTTCTTTCCAAAAGATAAAGCGTTCTCTTTGTTGGGATCATAGACAGCGGTCACACGGGCACTGCTTACAAATTTTGACTCGGGGACAAAACGACTTGCAATACGGCCAGAACCGATAATGCCTATGCGGTAAATTGTTTCAGTTCGTTCTCTAAGTAATGTGGAAGATATTCCTTCAGTACGTGGAAGATAGACGACCTTGCAATATTCGTTTAAATAATCGAATTTTCCTTTCCAATCAGAACCTATAGCGAATATATCAATATCATATCGCTGAATATCGTCAATCTTCTGTCCAAGATAGTCTTCAATAATAACTTCATCAGCATAACCGGTAGCCTTTACAGCCTTTACGCGTTCGAGCACGTTGTTTCTAACATTCAGTTTTCCCCTGCCTCGATCAAAGCTGTCGCTAGTAACGCCTACAATAAGATAATCTCCCAACGCTTTAGCTCTGCGTAGAAGATTAATATGACCTTCATGTAGGAGATCATAAGTGCCATATGTTATAACTCTTTTCATTTTTGTTACTCCTCTTCAAAACTTCCATAATCGACATTGAGTAAATGATGTCCTCTCCTTGATTCTTCAGGAGGCAATTTCATATAGTCTCCAAAGTAAAACTCCAAGAACGCATTAATATTCTCCGGTGCCATCAACGAGATTGTTTCAAATGGCACCTTTGTCGCCGTTCCCCATAATGTCCTTTTTGTAAAAGTATTATTAAATCGAGACACTAAAGAATGGCCACCCATAAAAAGTGTTTCCCTATCATTATAATGCTCAATTTGTCTTTCAAAGAAATGCCTAATACAGGAAATCCTCAAACAAGATGACATTAGCATTGCAAATTTCCGCAAGACTCCTTTCGGAATATAACCTTCATGAGTAGACTGTTCATAAGCGACCAAAATCTTACCGCAGAAGTACCACCAATATTGGCCTAATTTTCCATTTGGGACATTATCTAGAGGAAAAATATCAACAAATATTCCTTGCTTATTTCTTGGTACTGTACCCTCTGACGCAACTTCATCAAAATAGGTTCCTAACAATCTAACCTTAGAAAAATAACCAGTCCAGTCTTTTCTTTCCTGCTGAAAATAAAACTGAGAAGAATCAAACTTTTCACTATTACACAGTTTGATAAACTTGTTATAATTATTTCGCGTCATAGCAATATCCAAGTCATCATCCCAAGGAATAAATCCGCCATGACGAACTGCACCTAATGCAGTGCCACCAATGATATAATATTCAATACCATTCTCTTCGCAGAGAGTATCAATGTATAGCATTACATTGAGGATGTAATTTTGCAAGCGGAGAATTTGGTACTCGTCTTTCAGTCCTTCCCTTAATAGTCTTTTTATTATCATACAGCGAAACTAATACTTCATTAGGGATTGTCGTTAAATGTTTTCAATCTGAGCGAAGCAGCAGACAATCCCTTCAATTTCTGCGTCCGACTCATCAAAATTTCAATTTTATATCTGTTTCCGGTCGTTTCGGCCGGATTTTTTGTCCGTTTTTCATGGCGAGGATACAGTTCCCCCACATGAGCTCCGCATTGACTGCAAGTTTCAGTGTCAGGCAGCCGCCAAACGAGCCCTTTGTTCTATCCTGTCCGCCAGCTGGACCACGTTTGCCGTGTGGATGCCGAAGAAGATGTACAGGATTTCCGTCCGCTTCGTCCTGGCCTTGACCCTCCGGAGATCGTAGTGCTCTTTCTGTGTCCCGAACGAGCCTTCCATCGCAGTCGCCCTCACTCTGGCAAGTTCCTTTCGGACAAGGTCTTTCTCCTTTTTCTTCTCACCGAACGGACGGCCTCTTTTTACGAAAGATGCCTGTATTCCGTTCGCCTTGCAGTAGTCCCTGTTTTCGGTTCCCGCGTAGCCGGTGTCTCCTCCGACCTTTTTCGCTTCGCCCCCCAAAAAAAGAAACAGTTTCTTGTGCATCTTCAGACAGTGCACCAGCCGGGTCTCTTCATTGAACGCATTGAATGACAGTTTCTCAATGAACGATATCCCGTCGACCAACATGTTGTTGACCTTTGCTGCGAACTCGACGCTCTTCACTTCCTTGCCACTCACTATCGGTCTCAAATGTGGCTTGCTGAGACTCACTATCCTGTTGGGGATGCTTTCCCTGCCTTCATTGTTCCGGAAGTGGTTCTTCTGCTGGCGGTACATCCTCGTGATGATTTCCAGATCACTTTTTTCTCTGACAGTCAACAGGTTCTCTGCATTCTCATGGCTCCTCTCGATCTCACGTATCTCCTTCAGTATCTTGCCGAGCAGGTCAAGCAGCCTGCGTGTAATCTTCCTCGTCTGGCTCCTGCTGTGCTTGCGCTGTTTCCTGTATGTCAGGTCCGCCTTCTGCACGTCAAGGAACTTTGTCCGGGGACGGTGGATTCTCAGTCTGCCGCTCAGCTCGCACATCGTCGCATAGCTCTTCTCGATCCCTTCCCACAGCAGCTTCGTGTCTGTCGGATAACGCCTCTCGCTCTCATAGCACGTCGCATCTGTGTACATCGTGTCCAGATTCTCCATGTACGGTCTCCACTTGTCGGCGAGTATGCCCTGGAGATTTGTATCTTCAACTTCCCTGCTAGTTCCATCATTACGTCGTCCAACAGCTTGTAGTTCGTCATTGGCCGTGTCGGATCTATTATCACGTCGCAGAATATCTGGTAGTGGATGTTGCCGTTCAGCCGTTCCAGTAGTTTCGGACAGCTGAGTCCCGTGCACATCTTCAGGAACATCAGGGCAACTTTCCCTTCAGGAGTGAAGAACGACCTGCGTCCCAGCTTCAGCCTCATGCTTTTCCTCACCAGACAGAAGTTCTCCGCCATCTCGTGGAGAGGGAGCAACTTCTTTATTCTGCCCAATTCGCTCTTTTCGAACGTTGAATAGTAGAGCTCGTAAAAATTGAACTCCGGAAACGCAATATTTGGCGCTATTTCAGAAAAATCTCGTGCTTTTACATGCGGATTAAATTTGCGATTCCCCCAATTTTTCACTTTCGTCGGTGGTTGGGGGAATTCTTTTCCCTTTATCAAAGTTACGAAATTTCTATCACTTTATCAATCAACTTGTTAGGAAAGCCGAAAACTTTTTAGGCATTTCACGACAGTCCCTATATAACCTTATGCTCGCAAACAATGTCGAAGACAAAACCGCCAAGAAACAGCATATCGCCAACGTCCGCCACAACGAAATCAAACGTGACATTGCTGTCGCCAACGGCTATTGTCCTCAATGCGGAGGCACACTGACGCTACGTCAAGGCAAATACGCCAAATTCTACGGCTGCTCCAATTACCCACGCTGCAAATACACCACGCTATACAGATAAAACGCCCGTAGGGAAAGGTATCAGCCGACTTCCTCCCGTCAGTCCGCTTATGTATTTAATGACGGAAGCCAAGCTTCAGAACCAACCGCCCGGCAAGACATTCATCATCTCCGCATCCGTGCGATGCCTATGTGACTAATGCCTTTTTAAGAAATTCTTGAGAGAAATTGTGCTCATATTAAATATCTTAGATTTTAGTTGAAGTCCATTATCAGAAGTGAGCATTATCGGATTCTCTGATTTATATTTCAATGCGACAGAAAGTATCATATTGTCCGGAGATCTCTTATCGAAATCTTCTGGCAGTAAAGATGTATCTGCAAATTCGTAAATGATTTCGTGATTAGGATTTCCATTGAGAATGCGGAGAGCCTTTTCGGCATTCTGTTTCCCTTGCTCATCAAGCTTAATTTTCATCTTATCTAGTTCATCAGCGACCTTCGCAGAAAGGATAACGGGATACTCTTTATCTATTTTACTGATAATGTCAGGGCAATTAACGAATACATTAGTGTCTATGATATAGTAGTTTTTCTTTGCTGTGACAATCTCCTTTTTAGTCCGTTCAAATTTGGAAAGGTCAATCTTTCCTAATATTTTCAAACCAATTTCAGGGGTCGAATTCTCCGCCTTCGCCTCTGCAGACGTAGTCTCAACAGACTTCCCCTCAACAACGGAAGTCGGTGTTTTCTTCTCTGTATCAGACTTCAAGACAACGGCAGGCTTTACGGTCTCTTGTGAATCGATTGTATCGCATCTCGACATAAATGAAAGAACCAACGCTGATGCTGAGTGGAAATTTTTCAACTCGTCCAGTGGTATGTCGGACACGATGAGGGTTGTGCTCAAAGATCGGCTGGTGCCGACATTGAAACGCTTATCTTCCAATGCAAAAGCCGGATTCCTTCCTGGAAGATATAGAATGGCGTAATCAACAGTCATACCCTGAATTCGGTCTATTGTCTCTATCGTAATGTCTATCTCGGAGTCTGACATTGCAAACCTTTTCTGAAGTTCGGTTACTGTTGAGCGGAAAGGAGTAATAATCGCAAGACTTCTGTTTGGATAGTATGTCCCAAGAAGTGAAATGACTTTGTGGATAATCCTGTCCGCAGCCTCCGAATAGACGCCATTTCGCATATCTCCTGTCGGATAGAATAACACTCCTCCCTCATTCGGGAACAGTTGACTCTTCGTCAAAGAATAATCAAGATAATCCTTTTTGACAGACACGAAATGGTTGCCATAAAAGATACTGGTAACTGCTGCCGCTTTAGCGGTAAGTCTGAATGTCGTGATGATACGATAGGATTTAACTTTAGAGCCCAGGGCAAATGTGGTCAATCCATCCAATTGTGTATTGACATTCCACGAGTTATACAGAGGATTGCCTGTCTTCGCAATTGGCGGCAGCTGCATTGGGTCTCCTACTATAAGACAATGTTTACCCAGAGAGATAAATGCGCAAATTGTTGTGAGGAACGCCTGCGATGCCTCCTCGATGACAATCAAGTCATAGGAAGGCAATCCATTCGCCCCCATCTTTTTCTCACCAAAAACGCCTGACAGGACATAGTTTGTCGCACAAATAAGTTCCCCCGGTGTTAACAGAAGGTCATTCGAAGCGTTCCGCACGCCTTTAATTTGTATCCTCTCATCTACGGAGAGATTGGTTTTACTTACACGTCCGTCAGCCACGAATTGGGCAAGTGGTTTCTGTTTTATCAATTCCACCAGACCTTTGTTTGCCATCGTAGTCACGCACACTGATTTACCTGCCGTCAAATATCTTGAGACGATTGTTGCTATGGTGTAACTCTTACCCGTACCGGGAGGGCCTTGGACGATACAAATCTGTTCTTCATCAAGCGTCTTTTCTATAGTGTCTGCAATACCATCAGGGTTCTTGCTATCAAAGGCAATTTCTTCTGGATGCCAATCCTCATATTTCATTGTAGGCTCAAGGAAAAGATTGGCATCGTCCGGATTAGTATCCATATAGTTCACCATATTCCGATAATACTCAATCGGAGGAAATGGATCATAGACAATCACGGAAAGAAACTTACCCTCTTTCGTTGACTTAAGGAACAAATCAAAGAGTTTATTGCTTAGACCAGAGCAGGCTACATAATCATAACCATCATCTTTCCCGGTGACATAATGTATCGGCGTTATATCTGATCCGGCAGAATGATAATTTGGATTGTCACAAAAATCCCCCCACTGACAGGTCCATTCAGTAACTTTTTCGCCGAGCTCCTGCCTGGCTGCTTTCTTGATAATTATTATAGACCTCTGGACCTTCAATCTCGGGGCCATTCTTCGTGGAAATTTGATAATAATCGTGCCGAGTTCCGATTGAACCCGTTCGACATATCCAAGAGAGAGAGCGTCTGTCTTGAATAGCTGGCTCATTGTCGAGTGATTCTTTTTCTTCTGCTCATCAACGGCCTCCTTTACTTGATCAGTAAAGAAAAATTTATAGTTTTCAATCCTCTGGTCCATATCCTAATACATCTCAAGATCTTCGTCCTCATTACCGTCATTAGTCTCTGCCATTGCCCCAACATAATGAGCGAATACGGCATCCATATTCGTTTGGGCCGCTACACGAACAAGCGTATAGGCTGTTCCTTTAGTATTAGCCAGCAAGCTTGTGTACAATTTATTAACGACATCCACCTTCTCTTTTCCGGTTATCTTGATTACCACATCATCTTTCTGTACGAGCTTAAGAAACTCTTCCGCAGTGTTGATATAGTGGAAGTTCTTACCTTGACCATCCAGATAGACGCAGATGACCCATTGATTGTTGACCATCTTATTCCATACCGAAGGAGATACGTACATAACACCACGGGCAGCGCTGCAAGCATGGACATACTTGCCGCTACTCATCTTATGTTCAGCGACATCATCTGCGTTTCTTATGAATTCAGCAAGAGATTCTTCTGGGCTTTCTCCAAGTTCATCCTGAAGATTGCGATAAAGACGAAGCTGAGCAAGGTAGTTGGTATCAGCAATTTGTTCAGGACTTATACCACATTTCGACAATAAGTCGAGTTCTTCTTGTGTGGCAGGAAGGGACTCCAATTCAAGCGGTGTGCCGTTTGACCTAAGCTTTTGCGTTTCCTCTTTTGTGAAAGGTCTGGCCGCTTTTCTTCGTGCTTGACGAATCCCTGTAGGACGAGAACCGACAGGTTCGTAATTTTTTCTGTCATTTGTTACATCGCCAATAGGGTCTCCTTCATCCGGATCGAACTCATAATACTCCTCTTCGGGCTTCGGCTCAACTTCGGGGAAGTCAGTTGTGGCACCGGCATCATCATATTCATCTTCGTCAGCCTCAGGATCTTTCTCCGGTTGAGTCCATTCAGTGCTTCCTTCTTCATCTCCCTCCGTAGGAACTTCAAAGTGAGTATCTATAGCTTTGGTATTTGTGCCATATGCGATTTCATTATCGTCACGGCCGGTTGAAGTGTCCTCCGCTTCCGTCATCGGCTCGATGTCATTCTCGTCATCGTTACCCATATTATTCAATGATACTCGCTTCGGCCGATACTCATTGGCAGCTTCAATTGTACCGTCTTCCTCCTCAACCTCATCAGTTACTTTTCGACCGGAATACTTTGAAAATGCGCCATCGTACTTGGCAAGTTCGGCAATATACTCGTCTGTGCGTAGACTGTAGTAATCCTCAATCAAGTCTTGAATATCCTCATCAGGATCAAGAATATTCTTGAACTGATCTTCATTCATAGAACATTCAAGATAGTCATACATTTCTCTCACGAAGTCAGTATACACCTGTTTTGTGCACCAATCCTTCACGTAGTAGAAATCGCCTTCATTTGAGTAAAACTTCTTGTTTTTCTGGCTAATCTTATCGTTGTCTTCATAGGTCCAAGAAATTGAGGAACAACGCCAGAATGACATCATAGAAATCTTCTCCTTATACTTCTCAAATAACTCATTCCATTTGTTTGTATCTTCTATACCAGCAACAACAAGAAGCCTCCCTTCAAAATAATGCGCAAGACTATCCTGTTCTCCCACCGGGTCAAAAGACATCTCATTTTCTTCAATGATATGAATCTGCATCATATTGCAGATTGAACGATAATCATCTTTATTCCAATTCGAGATATAGTCTGAATGCAGGATATATTCATTATCTCTAAAGAATTCGTACAGGGTCTTTGATTCGGGGGCGATGGCATAAAGTTCCGTAATCCGCCTATCTTCCGCCTTGCCGTTTTTCCATATAGCATCCTCTGAGTTACGGTACTCGCTAATAAGTTCGGAATACGAATCATCATAATCCTCGTTCATCCATTCCAAAATCTCCCGTCTCTTTTCTTTCCCCTTAATGGTTCTCAGAGCAATGAGTCCATCTTCAAAGGACAACTGCTCTTTAAATTTTAGTCCTTCGATTAACCCATTTTTCCCATTTTCATCTACTGGGATTTCATCTGTAAGAACTTTATCTTCCCACTCTGGTATCTTCTTGATGACATAATCATTGAGCTCGCTTGAATAAACATCTTCCGGAGCGTACACATTTCCAGCCATAGTTGGAATGCATGGAACATTATCGAACTCATCGGAGTCAATTAGATCTTCAATAAATTCTTTATGTCTCAGAGCATACGCTGACCAGAAATATACCGCAAACTTGTAATTTGACAGGTATTTAATATCCTCTTTTTCAAATCGATAATGCATATTAAGGATTTTTTTGGCAAAGTCCGCAAACGCATTATTCAAATCAATTTCCACGTATCTGTGAGACAAATATGTCAGACCATCTTTTATACCATACTTATCAAAAAGGCAGGATGTCTTGTACTCAGAGCTTAGTGTAAGTTCTTCTGGCTCACAATAATTATCATCTACATCGAGCAAACGAAGTCTCTTTCGGCACTCGAAAGTTTTGAGCGTCTCTGAATCTATGTCAATCAATTCATCAATAAGATTCAGATGCACCTCTACAGAATAGTCCTCCTCGCAGCCAGCATAAGCATTAAGTTTTCTCTCTTGCCACCCTACGACATCCTTGATTATAGTGCCACCGACATTTTGTGATATGTCCAGCAGTAATTTTTTAGCATTCCTGCTCGATGCTGAGGCGGATGTATTTTCTTTATCTAATACTATATCCTTAAATGGCTCTTTATCATTCGAGATATCAACAAGGATACACTCTTTAATTGGTGTAAATACGCCATCGCAAGTCTTGACACTTATTGACCTCAAGTTTTGTTTTACACTCTTTCTGTTATCGAGTATTTCTTCCCACCTATCCTGAATCTGATCATAATATAATCCAAGAAGGTTTGGTAATCCCTCTTCCTGTATCTCACCGATGTTAGGTATGATCTTATTGAATACGAGTTCTTCAATTGTAGTTTGGACTCCCAACGCCATAAAGAAATCCACCCACTCTTTTATCACCGAGTTGGTATTACTTTCAAGATAGTCCGGTGCTACGAAAAGAGCACTCGGGGCATATTTCTTTACAATTACCTCAATGTCAGACGAGACTTGATATGCATTTGAAAGATATATGTCGCTCGTTGTCACTTTATTCAATCGATAGACGGCTTCATCTAATTCTTTTACAAGCAAATAGAATAAGGAAAATTTCGAAATCGTTGATGGCTCTTTCGCAAAGCCTTTAACCCAGCGCCAGAACTCTACATTAACATCTTCATATTCCAGATTCTTATTGATGGAATCCGCCTGTTTAAGGATTATGTCTTCCAACAATAACTTTCCCGTCATTGAAGGAATCCCAAACTTAGTTTCAAAGAATGTCTTATATTCGGTGATTTCGTTGCTATCTTGATAATATGCTTCATTCAATGCATACATCAATTCATTATCAAGCCAATTTTGTCCTTCAGCATCGCTATAAATCTTATTCCTAATGTATATGTAATAACTGTCATCTGACAAAAAGCTTTCATCGCCATTTTTGTCAATGGAGGATACTACATAGCCGCTAAGTGCATTGTCCTTAATTGCATCTCGATTTTGGAAAACAAACTCAACAAACGATTTGTTGGCCTCAAAGTCCTCAAGATTATTATTGATATCCTCTTGATAATCAGAATTACATATAATTATATCTATAACAATCTTATCAGCATAGTTTCTGACTCCAAAATGATCAAGAAAATACTGTCTAGCAACTTCATCATAAGATGAGGAGATGATGGCAATCCATGACCGGTCAAACCAAGTTTCTTCCCGCATAGATTCTGCATCTTCTGAAGGAGCAAATATTAGACTGACATCCTTGAAATTTTCAATGATGCTCCCGTCCGAATCAACGAAAGGGAAGTCCTTATAACTTTCGGCAAACCCTACATTGCGTGATAGGAAATGCATAAAAGGTATTGAGGCTTTAACATCTGACAGTATTGAACAAATCTCTTCCTTGTTATCGCCATCGAGAAGAACATCATCGACAAAATCATCTGGATCAAAAGTCTTGAAGTTATCTTTGAAGTCTTCCCAATCCTTATCTTGCTCACACAGAATTCGTGTTCTTAAAGAGAGCCGCCCAAGATAAGAATCCAAAGCCGTCAAGTCCTCATAGTAGTCATCAACTGAATAATATAAGTCTTCCGGCTTGTATAGTCCGCCACTTTCGGCTAAGAATATTTGGCTATCATCGAAATAATCAACCAGGTTCTTCTTTAATAGAAATTCGAGGAATTTATCATTGTTGTCTTGCAAAGCAAGCCACTTCTGAAATGCGTCCTCTTCTACAGCATCGTGCAAAACATCCTTATCGTACAGTTGATCATCAATATGATACATTGATAGGAATGATTTGATTCCAGGCATTAATGTCGCCCTGCTATAATTTCGCAAAAGAGGATGTGGGAAATATCCATCCCAGTTCGACAATGAGAGTATATCATCGTCAGACATTATGCCGGCACACGAGAGTCCTGTCGTGTCATAAATCATATCTGAGACCGATTTGAATGCAATCTGCTTGTCAATTAACACAGGGACTATCTCGGAATTTTCCAACAGAGATTCAAATCCGCTCTTAAAATTTTCTATAAAGTCCTTATACTTCTCATCCGTCTCCTTAATACACTTGTCAAAGTCTGGGACAAGCGAGAAGATAGAGTCATAATCGTAGCTCCCGCTTTTAATGAGGTCTTGAATCCAGCAGAAAAAATTCTTCCCGGCAATTTTGGCGAGCTCTAAATTGAAATTGGTCTCGTCCTCATCCTTTAGATAAACCTCCCTTTCTATATCATCGCGGTCACCTTTCGGAATCATATCAGTATTGAGAAGGAAAGGGAATCCCCATGACGCGCTTGTTGGCAGATAGCAATACAGATGAGCATTTTCAACAGGCAACAACTTTCGACCCTCTTTCCTGCAGGCAAAAGACACCTTGGTTCTGTCAAAGTCCTTATATTTTTCAGGGATACGGCTTTTACCGGTTTCTATATCCTTATTAACAAGTTTTTGGAATTCCTCATCAATGTCCTGCTCATAGTCACCTATAACCCACCTATCCTCATCTACAATGCAATCCCTCACGAGTTCATCTCCAATATACACTTTGACTGAACGGACGTTAGGGATAAACAGTATCAAATTTGAGTCTTCAAACACCTCTTTGAATAGGTTCTCGTAACTTTTTCGTCCATAGTGTAAAATTGACGGATTATCTGGGCGAAGCGCAATTTGTACCCTATATTTCTCAATAGCATCTGGTGATGCGATTACAGGTAATATTTCTTTCGGAATTTCGTCTGCACCTGTCCAAATTGGCAAGATTGGCCAAGGAGCCTCAAGACGTTTGATTGCCTTTGCTTTCTCTTCAAATCTAAAAGAATACTCTCCTGTGCGAATATAAACGTAGTGGTTATTGAGAAAAACTGTCTTGAAACCGATTCCTTTATACCCAATAGTTTTTTTATTCGCTGACTTCTCCTTTTCATTTATACCACATATCCCGGATATGTTTCTAACATTGAAGTAATCCCCGGAATGCATAAACACCAGGTAATTATCCAATATTCTGAACTCCACATCAACGGGAACCCCATCTACTGGATAATCATTGGCATTCTGCAGTAATTCATAGATAAAAGTTGATTCTTTAGCACTCAGTTGCTTGCTAAGAGTATCAAGAAAATTGGTAGATGATTCGAAATTTTTGGATTTGTCATTGTATCTGTCATTGAACAACTGTTCAATAAACCATTGCGGGCGTATTTCCTGTGGCTTGAATTTGAAGTCAATATAAATCTCATAAGGATTATTGTAGTCAGCTTCAGATAACTTCCAATTGAAAAGATAGTAGTTACCATCATTCAACCCATGTATGGAATTCCTCAGCCAAAGAGTAATTGGCTTCTTGGCTTCATCATTGGGATAATATGGAATCTTTGCAAAATTCGGTTTTCTGATATCATCGATGGAAGAGTGTCCAGACTTCTCATCATAATGATAAAGTCCAATGAAATTACAATTACTCACTCCCCAATATTCAAAAAGCTCCTGCTCCTTATCAGAATAAACATCTTTGCCTTTTTCCAGACGCTTCTGATTATTCTCCTTACGTAAACTTGCAACTTTTGATTGAGATTCTGGATTCAACTTTACAAAAGAATGTGCATCAGCTTTAAGCAGATATAGATTTCCAATCTGCTCTCTGAAATCACGGGGAGCAAGAACAAATTCCATCTTGTAATCGCCATAAGGCAATGCCTGTTTTACATTACAAGTTATCCATTGTCCATTAGGGTATTTTAAAATTTTGCCCTGGTACTTAACATTGGAAATATATGACAGAACATCCGTTTTTTGGGGATGTTTCCCAATTTTGCAATCAAAAATGAATTTATCACATCCCCACCACTTCTGGAGGAGTTTGATAATATCGTCATCGCTGACATTAATATTGTTATTAATCATTTTCGGGTATGTTTAACTTGCTAAGTGCAAATTTACTAAAAAAGACTTATAATAAACTGGATTATACCCGATATATCAATCATTTCGTTCGCGAAATCTTTCTGACCCTTAGACTATTTTTATTGTAACTTCATTCTATCAAATGACCTCTAACAGCATTCTTGCCGTTAATCTGCAGCTTTGCATCCGTACGAACGTCGGGCAAGACATCCGGCATCTCCGCATCCGCTACGATGCCGAAAGACTTGCCTCAGCGGGCAGAGCGGAACTGGAAGATTGACGCTCTCCGCTTACGCTCCGACCGCCAAACCTCCAGACTTTATGAGTTCGCTGCCGCTCACACCGTGCGCGAAAGTTCGTTCTTCAATTCATCATTGTCAGAACGCCCCTTCTCAACTCGCTCCGCTCGTACAACCGAAGCGGTCTGCCGCGGAGACTGAAGTCCGCAAGCGGCCGTCCAGACTCCTTGCTGGGTCAAAAGTCTCCTCTATGTTGGCTGCGCCGCCAAGAAGAGACACGGCGGCATCCGCCGCAGGATTAAAGAGGATAGGTGTCGAGACTTCAGTCTTTCTCCGCTTACTCCGAAAGCCGGAAGACTCGACCCTCTTATCCCCCACCGCCCCGGAGGGGCCATAACCGACTCCGCTCCAAAAGTGCAGTGCTATCCTTGTCCCTCGAATCCGAAAGTAAGACATAATCGGGGTTGTGTAACAGTCGGCTCCCGCCGCCAGATTACACAACCCCGATTATGTTAACTGTCTCCGTCAGTACGTATTCGGCCGTCCAACCTCCGAATCCGCTCCGTCGGGGCGGCTGGCGACATTGAACTCCCTTCAAGGGCCAACGCGCTCCAGACCCGTCAGGGAGTTCAGAACTTCCGGAGTGATATGCGTGGGAAGTCTCTTCAATTTCAGTATTGTCCGAACTCTACCCTTATTCCTTGAAAGACGACCGGAAGTCCAAAGAGTCGCCAGCCTTAGCAGCACAGCTGCGGGCCTTCTCCGTGATTTCTTCAAGTCTTCGAGCGGAGCTCTCTACTTCAAGAAATCACTCCGTCGGCAAGGTATCGGCTTTCGCCGATGAGTCTTCCGATCGTTCGCATCCGCTCACTGTATATCAGCGGTATTGCGGAAGACGACGGCTCCTGCGTCACCGTCCACTTCCGCAATGTCTGTCCGGGAGAGGCTCGTTCATCCACGCTTCACAGGACTTGCGGCCAGAGAAGCGCGGCTCGCCACTCCCTATGGGCAGGACTGGCACGGTCTCCATTACGCTGACGCTCCATTGCGTCCGCACCAGACCAGCCGTGAAAAGAGGTAAGGCTTCGCCTTGATTTCTTTGACGCTCGCTCCATCCTCTCCGGAAGTGTCATCCGCTACGCTACTGACACATCTTCCGAGGGCGAGCGGAGACGCGAGACTGTGACAGCCGGTGTTCCGCTGCTCTGCACACCGTCTCTCCCAGACTCGCAGAGCGGTATCGCTCCGTTGGCACTCCGCTCCCAGTCGTGCCGGGCCTAGACGCTCCAGAGGCTTCAGTTCCTCCGTTGCGGCTGCGGGATTTCCGCCGACTGCGCCGAGCCCTTCGGTCTCGTCTCCGTTCACGGCTCCAATCCCTCCGCCTTCACTCCGTCACTCAAGCCTCTTCTGCCGGCCCGGCTCACACGTCCGAAGTGCGTTACCGTTCCACCAAAATTCAACCATCCGTGCCAGAGCCGGAAAGACCATCATCTCTCGCCTCGACCTCCATACCGTCCGGCTCCTGCCGCGCCTGTCGGCTTGCCTGCTCACTCTCCGGAAGACAGAAAGAACGATGCTTCCGCATCGCCCTTTCCGACTTCCTCCGAGTCGAGCGATGGATATATTCACGCTCTTAATTCAGTGCATAATGGAACCACATCACACGCAAGGAGTGAGGACAAAGAGTATATTCATAAGCAACAGAAAGCACTCTCGCGCTTCTGCAACTCGATTTATCCGTATTGTATTCAGATTCGATATATTGATGACTGCCATCAATACGTTATATGCCACCTATGTGGTTAAGACTTGTAATGCGCTTTCGCCCTATGCCTAGATTTTTTCCAAATGCTCTTCTTTCAGACTGCTGGTCATCCGCCGGCAATGTCACATTCTATCACAGGAACGGCGTCTGCTATTTCCGGAGCAAGGCTTTTTCTGAATTTGTGGGAACTGCCGAGCAACTCGAACAGAAAGGGCTTCACCATCGAGCGATTCTTGCGTGGCAGACATTAACCCCTCGACAACAACAGGAATGGAGAAGATTTGCCGTTGGTGTGGCTGCACACCGTCCTCCGTTCGGTGACGGCAACCATATCAGTGGCTACAATCTGTTCGTGTCGGCCTATCACGGATTCGCACAGCTGAGCAATGAGCACATTCCTGTCCCGAAACCGTTCGTGCCGTTCCCGATATTCAGTCTGGATTATGTGACTTGCTTGATGACTTCGCTTTTCGATATGGAACTACGGTTCAGATTGACAATGTGCGGAACGGATGTACCGTCAAGATACCGAGTGCTCGGAAAGATCCAAATTGAGGTTCCTAGCGCTGGGCGCAATCCTGGAATGATGAGGAACTACCTATCGGAATCTGTTCCAAACGGAATGGCGTCGGAAATCGTGTTCAACGTTCCACGCAAAAGATTTGACATTGATGTGTTCCAACTGCATTTGCGATACCTGCTGATAGACTCGAAGACTGGGTATAGGTCGCAGTATCATGCACTATCAACAGTGATTAGTGCATCTGCTGATTAAGGACAACCAAATCGAAAAA
>ENA-OYWF01000142-OYWF01000142.1-human-gut-metagenome-genome-assembly--contig:-NODE-142-length-21226-cov-5.937556_pt1 | contig 21226 bp, 19 predicted proteins | sample MGYA00244809_ERZ653394 | MGnify/ENA primary metagenome ERZ653394 (study PRJEB26926, sample SAMN06165151) | human gut metagenome | biome: ENVO:00009003; feature: ENVO:2100002; material: ENVO:00002003...
GAAAAAATCCAAAGGCCCCAAATCGCCAACTAAGCGGTCTGGAGCCTTGAATTATCCTTGTTTCTACAAAATCAAAGTGTCAAAGACAGGAATATAGCAATAATTTGAACAATAAAGGAAATATTACTTCGGAATTTTGACACTTTAGAATCCGAAAAAAGTTAAAAATATTTGATAGAGTTCGTCCAGAACTCTTTTTTTGTCAAATTTATTTCCTATCTTTGTAATGCCTTTGTGATGCTTATTAGGTTTTACAGATATGATTCTAAAGACTTTGTCAATGGGCAAGCAGCCCGTCTATTATGTTCAGAAGAGTTACCGCAACGAAAACGGTAAGCCTTCCACCAAGTACATAGAGCGCCTCGGCACTCTTGAGGACCTGGAGAAGCGCTTCGGGAGAGAAGATCCCATCGGAGAAGCCAAAAAGTACGTTGCCGGGCTCACTGCCCAAGAAAAAGAGAACAGAAAAAAGATAATGCTGGAGCTCAACCCTGCCGCCCTCATTGACAAGAATGCCCAGCGCTGTTATAATGGCGGATACTTCTTTCTTCAGAAAGTATATCACGAGCTGGGCCTGGACAAGATATGCAGAAAGATAGAGAAGCGCCACAGGAACAAGTACGACCTTAACGAGATACTTCAGATGCTGCTCTTCACAAGGATACTCTATCCCGGTTCCAAGTTGTCGTCCCTTGAGGATGCAAAGCGCTTTATAGAGCAGCCTAAAGTTGACATTCATCAAGTATACAGGGCCTTGTCCATCCTCGCGGAGGAAAGCGACGACATTCAGGCGGACGTTTACAGGCGCAGCCTGAAACTTGGCAAGCGGCGCGACAAGGTCATCTACTACGACTGCACCAACTATTACTTCGAATCGGAAGAGGAAAACGGCCTCCGCCAATACGGCCATTCAAAAGAGAACAGGCCGAACCCTATAGTCCAGATGGGGCTGTTCACCGACATGGACGGCATTCCGCTTGCGTTCTGTGTCAATCCCGGGAACACGGCCGAGACCACAACGCTAAAGCCTTTGGAGGAGAAGCTCAAGGAGAAATTCGGTCTGTCAAAAATGGTCGTCTGCACTGACGGAGGGCTGTCGTCGTACGACAACAGGAAGCATGACAGTGTAGGAGAACGCTCTTTCATTACCGTCCAGTCGCTCAAGAAGCTTGAAGGGCACCTGCAGGATTGGGCCACACAGACGACAGGATGGAAGCTGGTTGACTTCAGCACCAAGAATAGCCCGATGCTGTCAAAGGAGGAATACGACCTGACCAAGTTGAATCCTGACGAATATGCGGACAGGCTCTTCTGTCGGGAACGCTGGATAAATACCAAACTCAGCAAGACGGGGGAAGAACTGGAGCAGAGACTGATCGTGACCTTCTCGTTCAAGTACCGCGACTACTTGCGGCATATACGCGAGAAACAGATAGCGAGAGCCGAACAGAGCATAAAAAACGGCACCGCCGGCAAACTTGGCAAAGGCCAAAACGACCCCAAGCGCTTCATCAAGTGCGAGACGTGCACCGTCGACGGCGAGGTCGCCCAGTACAGCAGCTACACCCTCAATCAGGAGATGATAGAGCAGGAATCCCGTTTTGATGGCTTCTACGGCATCTGCACCGACCTTTGGGACGATGCTCCGGAAATCATAAAGGTCAATGGCGGGCGATGGATAATCGAGGACTGCTTCAGACTCACCAAAACGGAGTTCGAGGCGCGTCCCGTATTCCTTCGAAGGGACGACCGTATAACCGCACACTTCCTCACCTGCTTCCTTGGGCTCATCATATACAAGTACCTTGCGAAGAAGGTCAACCGCGCCGGGGAGAAGTTCAGTCCCGACCAGATAATCGGAACCCTCCATGACATGAACTTTCTCAGCGTCACGGGAGAAGGATACATCCCGACATATACGAGAACCGTCCTCACGAATCACCTGCACGGTTCAGCCGGCTTCAGAACCGACACCCAGATAGTGACAAAGAAGGCCATGAAGAGCATCATAGCCTCCATCAAGACTTCAAAGGATGAAAAGGACAATGACGAGGCGTAGCCGACAGGCGGTCAGCCACGGCGGACGTGGCCAGCCCACGGCCTCGGGAAGTGGGAGGTGCCTGCCGGATACAAGTTCTCGCGATAGCGAGGACGCAGGAGACGGTAGGAGGGCCGAACGAAGCAGCGCGGAGTGAGTTCCGCCGTGACGGACTGCCAGTCGGCGTGAAATCACCATTGATGCATTACATACTTGCATAATTGCAAAAGCCCCAGAATCGCCATTACAGCGCTCTGGGGCCTTGATATCTTAAAATCAAAGTGTCAAAGACAGGAATATAGCAATAATTTGAACAATAAAGGAAATATTACTTCTTTTTCTGTTCAGAATATTGCTACTAAGGCTGTCTTGGCGACCGCTGTCACATAATTCAGTGGCAGCCTTTCTTGAGAGCGGCTGGCAGATCGCGGGTTTTGCCCCCGACAGGTGGCGCTCGAGCCGGAAATAATCAGCCAGGCAAGATCAGCCGGAAAAGATAGCCGATGATCACCTTTCCGGCAGGTCGTTCAGGAAGATGGTGCGCCAGGCGTCGGACGGCATTCGCCAGTCACCTCTTGGGGAGAGGGAGACGGAGCCGACTTTCGGGCAGTCAGGGAGGCAGGAACGCTTGAACTGCTGGGCGAAGAAACGCCTGATGAACGTGTTCAACCATTTGAGAATGGTGGCGTCGTCATATACGCCCTCGAAAGCCTTGCGAGCCAGGAAGTAAACCTTCGATGGTCTCGCGCCGAAACGGAAAATGTGGTAGAGGAAGAAGTCGTGCAGCTCGTATGGGCCCACAAAGTCTTCCGTTTTCTGGGTGATGTTTCCCTCGCTGTCGGCCGGCTTCAGTTCCGGACTTACCGGCGTGTCAATGATATCCATAAGTATCTCTCGCACAGAGCGTTTGCAGTCTGCCACGTCACTCTCGAAATGGTTCTCGGCGGCCCAGCCTACGAGGTATCTTACAAGCGTCTTCGGAATGCTGGCGTTCACCGCGTACATGGACATGTGGTCGCCATTGTACGTCGCCCAGCCGAGCGCGAGCTCAGAAAGATCACCGGTCCCCACCACTATACCGTTCTCCTTGTTGGCCACATCCATAAGAATCTGCGTCCTCTCACGTGCCTGCGAATTCTCATAGGTAACATCCTGAACCTCAGGGTTCTGGCCAATGTCGGAGAAGTGTTGCGCCACAGCCTTGCCGATAGGAATCTCCAGGGACGTCACACCTAACGCCGCCATCAGGTCGGAAGCATTCGAATGCGTTCTCGTCGTCGTGCCGAGTCCAGGCATCGTGATACCTATAATCCGTTTCCTGTCCCAGCCGAGCTTGTCGAAAGCCAGAACCGTCACTATCAATGCCAATGTGCTGTCCAGTCCGCCGGAAATGCCGATAACGGCAGTCTGCGAATGGATATGAGCGAGCCTTGTCGCGAGGCCAATTACTTGGATAGCAGTGATTTCTCGACACCTTTCGTCACGCTCAGCAGCATTGCCCGGAACGAAAGGATGCGGGTCTATGTGCCTCCTCAGACATTTTTCGAAATCAGTCGCAGCGCCATCACCGGATGCCACAGCGAAATACCTCCGCGCATCCAGCCCGTCACCCGTGCCGTCAGGTGCCACAGAATGGAAAGTGCTCTCTTTCTGACGCAGCACGGAAAGCTTGTCAATGTCAATGTCAGCGCATATCATACCTGACTCAAGCGAAAACCTCTTGTTCTCCGCCATCATGCTTCCGTTCTCATAAATCAGAGAAGAACCGGCGTAAACCACATCCTGAGTAGATTCTCCATAGCCGCATGAACTATAGACGTAAGCCGAAATCGTCCTCGCAGACTGCTGACTGACAAGCTGTTTGCGGTATTGGTGCTTCATCAGGACCTCATTGCTCGCAGAAAGATTCACGATGATCTGAGCCCCGGCGAGAGCATGATGGGAAGACGGAGGAATCGGTGTCCAAAGGTCCTCGCAGATCTCTATGGCAAAAGTCGCGCGTCCTACATTGAACAGCATATTCGGATAGACATTCACCTTGTGTCCTGCATAGCTGATTTCAGCACCGGCGGCAGGCGAACTGCAGTCCTTGGCATTGTCCTCAATCCGGCCGTAAGCGCTCAGTGTATCAGAAAGAAAATCACAACCGCTTGAGAACCAGCGCGATTCGTAGAATTCGTTATAGGTCGGAAGGTAAATTTTCGGTACAATGCCCTTCAACGACCCATTCTGGATGACCGCTGCGCAGTTGTAAAGCGAGCCCCGCACTCTTACCGGCACGCCCACGACCAGTGTCAATGACTTGCCGCGTGAGAATGTTTTCAGCCTTTTTACGCCTTCTTCAGCTCTGCTGACCAGCAGTTCCTGGGCAAACAAATCACCACAACTGTAGCCAGTGACGGACAGCTCCGGAAAAGCCAAGATGGAAACTTGCTCATTCTCAGCGATTTCCGCCAACCTGCAGATTTCTTCCACATTGGCATTAACATCAGCCACTTTCACTCTCGGTGTCGCCGCAGCCACTCTGATAAAACCGAATTCCATATCTTTCTGTTAAAAAAGTGACACTGCCTGGATGGGCAATGTCACCGTAAATTAAAGTGATTCAATGATTTTGGAGAAGATATATGTCATCTTGTCAGCTGCAGCGTCCGCAGCCTTCACGACATCGTCTCCATCGTTCTTGTAGTCAGCCGCGAACTCCTTCTGTGCGGCATTGGTGATGACCGACATTCCGAAAACAGGAATCTCTGAGTGTCTTGCCACGATTACCTCAGGCACAGTGCTCATGCCGACAGCATCAGCCCCGATAGTCCTGAAGAAATGCCACTCGGCAGGTGTCTCGTAAGAAGGACCTGTACCTGCGATATAAACGCCCTCGCGAAGAGGAATGCCCGCCTCTGCAGCAATCTCCTTGGCCTTGGCAATGAGCTTCTTGTCATAAGGATGCGTCATGTCCGGGAACCGCGGACCGAATTCGTCGAGATTCGGGCCAATGAGAGGGTTCGGCAGGAGGTTGATGTGGTCCTTGATGATCATGAGGTCACCGACCTTGTAGTCAAAATTGATACCGCCGGCGGCGTTGGATACGAACAAGTAGCTGATGCCCAGCACTTTCATCGCGCGTATAGGCAATGTTACCAGATCCATCGGATAACCTTCATAATAGTGGATGCGTCCCTGCATCGCTATCACGAATTTGCCTCCCAGTTCACCTGCGATGTAATTTCCCTTATGCCCGATGGCAGTGGAAACAGGAAATCCGGGGATGTCCTTGTAATGAATTACTATAGGGTTCTCGATCTTCTCTGCAAGCTTTCCCAATCCGCTTCCAAGTACGATTCCGGCTACCGGAACACGTCCGTCGAGCCGCTCCTTGATATAGTCAGCGGCCTTGAAAATTTTTTCTGATCTTGGGTCCATAACTATGTGATTTAGAGTATTTTGATTAGTTGTTCCTTCGCACCTGCAATGATGCCTGCCTCGTCTTTCACCTTGCGGTTCTTCATTACGAATCTGCCGCCTGCAATGACGTGGTCGATACAGTCGCTGTGCGCTGAATAAATGAAATTCGACAAGAATGATCCCGGAGAAATGAAGAAGGTATTATCGGTATTGACAATCAGAATATCCGCCAATCTGCCTTCCTCAATCCTGCCGGTGTTCAGCCCCAATGCCTTCGCTCCGTTTTCCGTCGCGAGCGGGAGAAGTTCCTCCAGAGGCAATGATTTAGGGTCGTTCCTCCAGGCTTTCTGGAACAATGCAGAGGTTTTCATAGCCTCGAGCATATCCAGATTGTTCGATGAGGCGCAGCCGTCAGTACCTATGCAGACATTGGCCCCGGCATCGCGCAACTCATTGTACCTGAACATATAACCTGACGCGAGCTTGGTGTTCGAGTTGATGTTGTGGACGCAGTTCACTCTGCGTTTTCCGAGAATCTCCACGTCATTGTCACTCAGCCAGAGGGTGTGCGCGGCGAGGATGTCCGGTCCCAGAACTCCGAGCCTGTCCAGGTATTCGACAGGGGAGAGTCCGCCGTGCTGCTCCTTGCAGTCTGCGATTTCCTTCGCGGTCTCGCTTACGTGTATGTGAATCTTCAGGCCGTGTTTCCTCGCGAATTCGGTGGCCCAGAGAATCAGTTCCTCGCTTGTGGAGTAGATGGCGTGGATGCCGATCTCGAATATGCCGCCGTCATCAAGCCCGAGTGACTCCTCATAGGTCCTGATGCATTGTTCCTTCTGCCTCTCGCATTCCTCATGGTTCCCGTGGTCGAGGGTGACGTATGAAACCACTGGGCGGATGCCCATCTCGACAGCGGCCTTGCGGGCGTAAGGGGAGAACCAGTATTGGTCATTGAAGGTGGTGGTTCCTGTCTTTATCATCTCCAGACAGGCCACTTTCGTGCCCCAGTAAACGTATTCCGCGTCGATTTTGGACTCTGTCTCCCAGATTTTCGCAAGCCATTCCGTAAGAGGAACGTCTTCTTCGATGCCTCTCATCAATGTCATGGCAGCGTGGGTGTGCATGTTAATGAATCCCGGTACCGCTGTCCTACCTTCGCAGTCCATCACTTCCACGCCTGAGGCTGTCTTCACTTCTTCTTCGGAAGCGATGCCGACGGGAGTTATCCTGCGGATGGTCGTCCCTTCAATATATATATTGGAAAGGACTCCGTTGACTACTATATTCTTAAGTAATATCGAACTCATCTGTTCTGCAAATTTGTTTCTAAAAAACGACGAATCTTGTCGTCAAAGTTCAAATATAAGGATTTTTTTCGTAACTTTGAATCCCGTTATGAAATACGGGTTCGACAACGATAAATATTTAAAAATTCAATCCGAACACATCAGACAGCGGATTTCGCAGTTCGGAGACAAACTTTACCTCGAATTCGGAGGTAAACTTTTCGATGACAATCATGCAAGCAGGGTTCTGCCGGGTTTCCGGCCGGATTCCAAGATGCGCATGCTCAGGCAGTTGGCCGACAGCACGGAAATCATCATTGTCATAAGCGCATTGGACATTGAGCGGAACAAGGTCCGCAATGACCTGGGCATCACGTATGACGTGGATGTGCTGCGGCTTCATGATGAGTTCGAGCGGCATGGCTTCCTGGTCAGCTCCGTGGTCATCACTCACTACAATGGTCAGTCCAGCGCGGAAACTACCGCATCAAGCTGGAGAGGCGCGGTATCAAGACCTATTACCACCACACCATCGAGGGCTATCCGAACAATGTGGCCCTGATCGACTCTGAGGACGGTTTCGGAAGGAATGACTATGTTCCTACCACCAGGCCTCTCGTGGCGGTTACGGCTCCGGGACCGGGCAGCGGAAAGATGGCTGTGTGCCTGTCCCAGCTCTATCAGGAGCACAAAAGGGGAATCAAGGCCGGCTATGCGAAGTTCGAGTCGTTCCCTATCTGGAATCTGCCGCTCAAGCATCCGCTAAACTTGGCGTATGAGGCTGCAACGGCTGATCTCAATGATATGAACATGATCGACCCGTACCATCTCGAGGCCTATGGCAAGATGGCGGTCAATTATAATCGCGACATCGAGATTTTCCCTGTGCTCAATGCTATTTTCGAGAGTATCTACGGCGAGAATCCGTACAAGTCGCCTACCGATATGGGTGTCAATATGATAGGCTACTGCATGTGCGACGAGGAGATCTGCTGCAATGCCGCGAAGCAGGAAATCGTGCGCAGGTACTATGATGCGTTGTGCAGGATGGCTGACGGCGCTGTCAATGATGCTGAAATCAATAAGATAGGCTCCCTGATGAAGCAGGCGAAGATAGACACTTCGTTCCGCAAGACGACTGTGGCGGCGAAGGAGAGGAAGGAGGAGAGCGGCGGTCTGGCTGCTGCTGCCATCGAGCTTGCCGACGGCACTATCATCACTGCCGGGTGCAGCCCGCTGCTGGGTTCAAGTGCCGCATTGATATTGAACGCTATCAAGCATCTGGCAGGTATCGACCATAATATAAAGCTTCTGCCGCGTGATATGATCGAGCCGATCCAGAAGACGAAGGTGACTTATCTTCACGGACATAATCCGAGGCTGCATACCGATGAGGTGCTGGTGGCGCTTTCGCTGCTGAGCATTACGGATGACAAGTGCCGCAGGGCATTGGCCCAGCTTCCTGAGCTTGCCGGCTGTCAGGTGCATTCGACGGTGATGCTTTCGGATGTGGACCGCAGGGTGTTCAAGCGTCTGGGTGTAGTATTCACCTGCGACCCTATAAAAGATTAGGTGCTGATGGGGCCGGTGCATCCCCGGTACATCCCCACTGCGCATATATGACGCGCTGCATATAATAACAAGGAAGGCGACCTCAATCGGGCCGCCTTCTTCGTATATGCTACGGGGTTATACTAGAATACGTCAGAATCCTCTGCCTTTTCATTGACAGAAACCTCTGGCGCAGCCTTTACTTCGGCGGCTCCTTCCGGCGCATCCTTCAGACATTTGGCTCTGATATAGGAAATGACATCCTCAAGTCCTTCTGCGAACTTGTCGAAATCTTCCTTGTACAGGAAAATCTTGTGCTTGTCATAACTGAACTTGCCGTCCTGTTCAACCCTGCGTTTGCTTTCAGTAATAGTGAGGTAGAAGTCGTTATTGCCTTTTGTCGATTTGACATCGAAGAAATAAGTCCTTTTGCCTGCTCTTACCGGCTTTGAATAGATCTCATCGCCGGAGCGATCGTGGGAGTAGCCTCCCTCATAATCATCGTTGTACATATCTCCCTTGCTAAATTTAATTATTTACCAAATATAAGGATAATTCTGAAAAATGGTAGTATCTTTGAGAAAATTTTGTGAAAAAGATACTGATTCGATTATGTTAGGTAGAAGAATTTTGAGGATAAAGGCTTTCAAGGTGCTGTATGGCTATGCATCTGTGGGCAAGATGACATTGGATGATGCGATGAAGGAACTGGAGTTGTCCTGCGAGGCGACACGTGACCTGTATCTGTTTATGCTGTCGATAGTTATGCCATTGACGGATGAGGCGAAGCACCGCATTGACCTTGCTAAGAACAAGTTCAATCCTACGGAGGAGGACCTGAATCCGAATACCAAGTTCGCTGACAATCAGGTGGCTGAAATCCTCAGGAACGATCCTGACTTCAAGAAGATGCTTGAGCGCAAGAACCTCTCATGGTCGCAGTATGACCTGCTCATCGGTTCTGTTCTGGATTCGCTCAAGGGCAAGAAGTATTTCCAGAACTATATGGCCGAGCCGTCCCGTTCGCTCAAGGAGGACTGCCGCCTTTTCATAAAGATATTTGAGAAGGAGTTTGTGGACAATCCGCAGCTCGCGGCCATTCTTGAGGACATTTCACTTTACTGGATAGATGATCTCGCATATTCATTGACCTTCTGCTGCAGGACGATGGAGGATCTGGCCGCAGGCAAGGCTTGGCGTCTGCCGGATCTGTATATGAGCGACATTCTCAGGAAGAAGAATCCTGAAGCTGATGTTCAGAGCGACAAGGTGTTCGTTACCAGGCTGTTGAAGAATGCCTTTACCGGATACGAGGGCTATTACAGTCTCATCACGTCGTCTGTGAAAGGCTGGGAGGCGGACAGGTTGAACTCCATAGATATATCTATTGTGGCGCTCGGTCTGGCCGAGGCGGAGAGTTTCCCTGAGATTCCTCTGAAAGTGACTATCAATGAGTATGTTGAAATTTCCAAATACTACAGTTCTCCGAAGAGCTGCTCGTTCGTGAACGGCCTTCTGGACAAGCTTTGCGCGAAACTGGTGGCTGACGGCAAGATAGTCAAGAGCGGAGCAGGACTGGGGGAGTAGGATTGTCGTAAAAGGAAAATCTTTTATTATATTTGTAGAATAAATTTTTATTGAAAATGAATATTCTTACTTTAATTCTTCAGGCACCGGCTGGTCAGCAGCCTGTAGGCGGCGGTTGGTCAATGTGGGTAATGCTGATTCTCATCTTCGTGATCATGTGGTTCTTTATGATTCGTCCGCAGCGCAAGCAGCAGAAGGAATTGGAAAAGTTCCGCAATGCCCTCAAGAAGGGCGACAAGGTCGTGACTATCGGCGGCATCTATGGTGAGGTGGCTGAAATCAAAGACAGGACTGTCATCATCAAGGTGGACGGTGAGACCAAACTCAGAGTGGACAAGAATTCTCTTGTAAAGGATTTCTCTGAAACTCAGCAGCAGTAGTTCCATAATCCGGACTTCAGGCTATGCGGAACGTGTTCGGAAAAATAACGGAAAAGTTGAATATCAGCGGGAGGGATGCAAAGCTTTTTATTGTCTCTCTCCTGCTGGCTTATAGTATATGGCTGATACATTATCTGTCATTGAACTATACCGAAATCGTCCGTGTGCCGGTTCAGGCGCAGTGCGACATCAACGGTCACGCTTTCCAGTCTTCGAACACGTCTGTGGCTATGGCGAGGTGCCGCGCTACGGGATTTGGCCTTATTCAGCTGGAAAGGGCTGAGAATCAGCGGCCTGTGGTTATCCGTTTCAATTCGTCGGATATGCACCGGAGCAGTGAGGAGATGTACTACATCACGTCTGACGAGTTGAACAAGTACGCTGCGCAGATTTTCGGCACGGGGACCAAGCTGGAGACCTTCCTGGTCGATACGTTGTCCTTCAGGTTTCCATTCGAGAACCATAAGCGGGTGCCGGTCCAGCCGGTCTATTCGCTCAGTTTCAAGCCTCAGTATATCAATGTCGGGAACCTCTCGGTGTCGCCTGATTCTGTTACGATTTACGGCGAGCCGTTCCATCTTTCCGGCATTGACAGGGTTTATACTGAGTCGCTTACGCTCAATGACCTGGACGCTTCGGCTCACGGAGAGGCGAAGCTCGACAAGATCAAGGGCGTGAGGATGTCCGATGCCACGGTGCGTTATCGTCTGAATGTCTCGCGTTTTGTGGAGGTCAAGGTGCAGATACCTGTGGACACGAGGAATGTTCCGCGGGGCAAGTCGCTGATTATCTATCCGTCTGTGGCTGAGGTAACGTTCCACTGCGCGTTCCCGATTTCGTCGGCTCCGACTGACGATGTGAAGGTGTATGTGGATTACAATGATTTTACCCAATCGCTTAAGGGCCAATGTCTTCCGCGTATGGAATCTGTTCCTGTCGGGGTGTTGGACTATACGGTGAGCCCTGAGGTGTTTGACTGTGTGGAGAGCGGGAAATGAAATCATTGACATTGCTCATAACTGGCGGTATCGGCAGCGGCAAGTCGCTGGTCTCCAGGTATATGGAGGAGCTGGGCGTGCCTGTGTACGACAGTGACAGCAGGACTAAGGCCCTCTATGAAGGGGAGTTGCTTTCCAGGCTTGAGACTGCGTTGCGTGCAAGGCTTAGAACGGAGGACGGGCGGTTCGACAAGAAGGCATTGGCTCGACTGATTTTCAGTGACAATGTAAATATGTCCAAGATGGAGCGGGTGGTCTATCCTGCTGTGATTGAGGACTTTGAGGCTTGGAAGAACGAAGTGTCGGGGGGAGTGTCAGAGGACATTGGCAAGTCTGGCGGAAAAATTGTAGCGATGGAGTCGGCATTGGCATTGACAAAACCTGCTTTCAGCGGGATTTTCGACATTGTCCTTGCTGTGAGAGCGCCGGAGGAACTGCGGGTGAAGCGTGCTTGCGAGCGTGACGGTGTAGATGAGGCTGCGGTTCGGGAACGGATCAGAAACCAGAGCGTGGATGTGTCTGCGGCTGATTATATTATCGATAATGACGGGACTCCTGAGGAACTCAGGGCGAAGACCGAGACGGTTTTGCGTGAGATTCAGGTGGTGCTGTCCAAAATGAATGAAATTTAATTTTTTTAGGTTATGAAAACAGATTTGGCAAAAATTCTTTCAGTGTCAGGCCAGCACGGCTTGTTCCTGTATATCGCTCAGGCTCGTAATGGAGCAATTGTAGAGGCGTTGAGCGACAAACGCAGAACTTGTTTCGATATGAAGAGCAGGATCACCACATTGGCTGATATCTCCATCTATACTTCTGAGGGTGAACTGAAATTGAAGGATGTGTTCGAGAAGCTTCACGCTGTGCTTGGCGAGGCTGATGCTCCGTCTTCCAAGAAGGCTACCGCTGAGGAGCTCAAGGAGCTGTTTACCAAGGCTGTACCTGATTATGACGGGGACAGGTTCTATGTTTCTCACATGAAGAAGGTAGTGGACTGGTACAATGAGCTGAAGAATTTCGCTTCTCTCGAGTTCGTGGAGGAAGGCGAGGCTGAAGAAACAGAACAGAAATCTGAGGAATAGAATGTCAGAAAAAAGGTCAATTCAGATAGTTACATTAGGGTGCTCGAAGAACGAAGTGGACTCCGAGCATCTTCTTGCCCAGATCCGTGACGAGTACGAAATCGTGCCGGCAGGGGAGGAACGGGATGTGGACTATCTGCTTTTGAATACGTGCGGCTTTATCGGTGATGCCAAGGAGGAGTCTATCCAGGCCATCTTGGCGGCGGTGGAGCGCAAGAACGGCGGAAAGGTCGGAAAGATATTTGTATTCGGCTGTCTTTCACAGCGTTACATTTCTGATATGCCGGCATTGATTCCGGAAGTGGACGGATGGTTCGGTGCGAGGGACATTGATCCGGTAGTGAAGGCTCTCGGCGTGAAGGTGCATCCGGAAAGGCGGACGGAGCGTGTGAGGACGGGCAAGAAGCTGCCTTACGCTTATCTGAAGATTTCGGAGGGGTGTGACAGGCGCTGTTCGTATTGCGCGATTCCTTTCATCAGGGGTGCGCATCGTTCTGTGCCTATCGAGGAACTGGTGAAGGAGGCTACGGTGCTTGCGTCTGAGGGCATCAGGGAGCTGGTGCTGATAGCTCAGGACACCACTTATTATGGACTGGACCTGTATCACAGGCGCGCGCTGGGAGAGTTGCTCCAGAGGCTGTCTGAGATTGACGGTATAGAGTGGCTGCGTGTGCATTATTCGTATCCGGCTGATTTTCCGGAAGATGTGCTGGACCAGATGGCTACGAATCCGAAGGTGTGTCGGTATATGGACATTCCTTTGCAGCATGTGGCTGACAAGGTGCTGGACATGATGCATCGTCATGTGGACGGGGTCTGGACGAGGGCTCTCATAAAGAAAATGAGAGAGAAAGTGCCGGGAATCGTGCTGCGCACCACTATGATCGTGGGTCATCCGGGGGAGGGTGTAAAGGAGTTCAATGAACTTCTCCAGTTCGTGAAAGAGGCTAAGTTTGAGAGACTTGGAGCATTCAAGTATTCTGAGGAGGATGGGACTTTCGATGCCCTGAACTTCAAGGACTCCGTGATGCCGAAAACCAAACAATCAAGGCTTGACAGGCTGATGGAATTGCAGAATGGTATATCATTTGCTTTCAATTCCAGCCGTGTGGGCTCGCAGGTGAGAGTGATAGTCGATGACTTCAATGATGGGGTGTTCGTATGCCGCAGCGAATTTGAAAGTCCGGAAGTGGACGGTGAGATTATGGTGCGTTACGACAGTTCCGTGATGACTGGGGAACCGCAGGCTTATGTGGGCGGTTTCATGAACGTCAAGATCGTGGAAGCCGGTGATTATGACCTTATTGCCGAGTTCGTATCTTTGTAAATATTATAGATTATGAAACCGATTGTTTCTGCTGCATTGGCAGCCGTGGCTGCTGTCGTGTTGGTATCCTGTGATCCGCAGGCGTTCAGTTTGAATGTGGAGATGCGTTATCCGTCGAAATCCGGCATTGACCTTGCCGGCAAGTCCGTGGCGGTCGTTTATCTTGAGGACAATGCGCAGAGCGATTCGGTGTTCTGCAAGTATATGGCGAACGGTTTTGCCTCAGCCCTGGAGAAGGATTATTTCTCCGGAGAGGAGGCGATTCCTATCTACAAGCGTTCCAAAGACGGTTCTGCAAACTACGCTTCGAAGGAGAGTCTGGTGAATATGGTGATGGAGACGGGGGAGGACATCGTGTTCCTTTTCGATTCTCCTGAGTTCGGCGAACTTTCCGTTGGCGATATGCAGGCGGCTTCCGACGGGCTTTCCGCCCAGTATAAGGTCAATGTCCCTGTGCATATCCGTCTATACGCGTTCGACAGTATGGGAAAGGTGGATACTGTATATACCTGGGCCGGCAGCAAGACGATTTCTGACAATCTGAAAACGGATTTCTATACTGTGCCGGACAATGTCCCGTCTCTTTTCTGGCAGTCCCTTTCCCAGCCTGGCGAGAAGTTCGGCAAGTTGTCGGCAAGGATTTTTTCTCCGCAATGGAAAAATCAGCAGCTGACGGTATTGTATTTCGATTCGCCTTCCCAGTGGCAGGCGGCATCGTTGGCGGCCTATGATTTCAAGTGGAAGGAAGCGATGGAAATCTGGATGTCTCTCACTGACACCAGGAGTATGATGAAGCGTTCCTGCGCGGAGTACAATATCGCTCTCGCTTGTTATATGCTCGGTGACAAGGCGTTGGCTCTCAAATGGTTGGACAGGTCTGACGAGGATTATCCCATCTCGCTCTCCAAGAATCTGAGAAAGCTGATTACAGCATCGCGGTGATTCTGTTCCTCCGGGAAGGCCGTTACGGCATCGCAGAGACGAAGGTCGCGATTTTCGGAGAGGCTGTCACAGCATCGCGGTGACGTTCGCGTAATACCTCTTGGTTACGGGGATGCTGGTGGTCTCCGGTGTGTCAATGTCCGCGAACACCAGTCCGTTTTCGTCTTTTTTCAATATCCTGATATGCGCGGGGTTCACGAAGTATGAGCGGTGGCACCGTACCAGTGAATTTTTGGCGCAGATGTCCTCGATGCTCTTCATGGAGTTTCGCAGGACATATTTTTTCGTCTTGCCGTCTTCTATATAATGTATGTTCACGTAGTTCTCGTCTGCGCTGATATAGTAGATGGACGAGACATTGACCACCAGTTTCAGCATCTTTCTGGAGTCGTAGAACCGGATTCTGTCGTCCGGGCCTTCTTCGGCTTTTTCTGCCTGCTTCTTCCGCAGATGGGCGAGCAATGCCAGGTAGATAACCACGTACGGATAGACGGTGGTCAATGCCATTGTCCCGAAAGACCAGGCTGCTGCGCTGAAATAAGAGATTGCGGTGCGTTTCATCAGCCAGATGTACAGGCCCATGAACAGTGACGCGGATACCATGTCCATCAGGCACCAGAAGAGGTAGGCGGTCCTGTTGATTTTTCTCCTGAAAATGTAGAGAATGCTTCTGCTCAGGCCTTCGCTTGCGGCGATTATGCATGTCAGCATCGCAAGATGGAACGGATATCCCAGTTTCATGTCGCTGAAGTAGCCCTCTGCTCCATATGGTGTGTAGATCATCATGAAGCAGAAGAAAAATGCTGGAATTGCAACAATGTGCACCGTCTGCGGCCAGAATTTCCTGAATATTTCGTTGATGTCGTTCATAACATTATGTTGTGACGAATGCAAAAATACTCTTTTTTCGTCACTATATATCTGTTTTTGTCACTGAAACGCCTGTTTTGTCACAAATCCTATACCGTCATCACCTTTATTTCCCTGAACTGCCGCCCTTGTTTACTTTTGCAGCGTGTTTAGTAATCCTTTAAAAACACTTGGCATTATGATGGGTAACAAGATTGTTTCATTCGGTGATTCTGTCATGAAAGGGATAATCACCGGGAAAAATACAGAAGATAAGGGCAGAGGCCGTTATGTGATTTCGGACTCTGGATTCGCGGCTCTCTGCTCCAAGCGGATGGGTGTTGATATAGAGAATTATGGCCGTTTCGGCAATACTGTAACAGGCGGCATGAAGGATGTGGCCAGGCATACTAGGCAGATCCAGGATTCGCAGTTTGCGTTTCTCGAGTTCGGGGGCAATGACTGCAATTATGACTGGAACGCTATCGCCGAGCGTCCTGACGAGGACCACGTGCCCCAGACTACGCTGTCGATGTTCCGCGAGACGTATGAGAGCCTGATTGTAAAGGTAAGGGAACTGGGCTGCATTCCGGTCATGCTTTCGCTTCCGCCCATTGACTCCATAAAGTTCTACTCCTATATCTGCTCGGGTTTCTGCACTGAGAAGCGGAACAATGTCTTGAGGTGGCTCGGCGGTACTGTGAATACGATAGGGAACTGGCACGAGATGTACAACCTGGAGCTGTACCGTATTGCCGCGGCAGAAGGTGTCAGGCTCATTGACATAACTACCTGCTTTCTTTCCCGCAGGGATTTTACCGAGCTGTTCTGCGACGACGGCATGCATCCGAACGAGGCAGGGCATCATCTCATATCAGACGCCATCTGCGCGTCGTTTGTATAACTCGTAGATGGCGTAAGTATGAATTTTTTGTATCGATTTGTGTTTCAGGCGATTGTGACGCTCTCGATTCTGAGCTGGAATGTTCCTGACGGGGCATTGACATCCACCACATCGCCGACTTTCTTCCCCATGAGCGCAATGCCGATAGGGGATTTGCAGGATATCTTGCTTTCCTGAAGGTTCATTTCGTGCGGACTTACCACAGTGTAGGTCATACGTACATTGGTGGCAAGGTTCGTGAACTCAACCTTGCTCAGGAGCGAAATCTGGTCTTTGGGCAATGCCTTGGTGTCGATGATTCTCGAATACTGCAGTATCTTCTGCAGGAAACGGATTCGGCTTATGGCCTTGGCCTGTGCCCTTCTTGCCGCGCGGTATTCGAAGTTCTCACTGAGGTCTCCCTGGGCACGTGCCTCTGACAGGGCATCCTTTATCCGGGGATACTCCACGTCAATGAGGTTGTTCAGTTCTGCCACGATTTCGTCGTAGCGTTCCTTTGACAGATATTCCACGGCTATTCCTTTTGTTACGTTTGTAATACTATTGCGTTTTGCTCGCTTGCGGGTGGATGACCTTCGCGGCTATCCGTTGAGCTTGGCTGTGGCTTCGAGGTCGAGGGCTTCTGCAAGCACGCTGATCGGGTTCTTCACTGTAAATCCGGTGGACATCTCTATCTGCCATTTGCAGGTTTCGCAGTCGCAGGCCACGAAGTCAGGGGCAACCCGTCCGATCTGGTCGAAGAGCGGTTTTCCGATGGCCTGGGACACTTCGTAATTCTCTTTCTTGAAACCATATGTTCCGGATATGCCGCAGCAGTTGCTGTCCAGCATGATGAATTCCACTCCCGGAATCATCTTGAGCAGCGAGGTGGAGAAGATTCCCCAACCGAGTTTCTCGAGGTGACAAGGTGTGTGGTATGCTATACGTGCCTTGTAGTCTTTCTTGAATGCGAGTTTGACTTTGCCTGAGTCAATGAGGCTGTAGATGAACTTGGTGGCAAGAAGCAGGCTGTCTCTTACTCCGGAGTTGTCTATTTTCAGCAGGTCCTTGTACTCATCGCGCATCGTAAGCACGCAGGTAGATGAGGTCGTGAGCACTTTCATGTCCTTGTCCACGGCCTTCTGGAGCACTTTTACATTGTGCTTGGCGTGTTTCTTGGCGCCCTCGGTCAGGCCGTTCACGATCATTGCCACGCCGCAGCATTTCTCTCCGTCCAGCAGGTTCACTCCGTATCCGAGTGCATTCATCACTGTCACGAAGTCTTTTCCGAGCTGAGGATAGTTGTAGTTCACGTAGCAGCCGTGGAAATATGCTATCTGCTTCTTGAAGGCTGCTTGTTTTCCGGCCGCGTTCTTCTTGAACCAGCTTTCGAATTTCGTACCTGAGTATTTCGGGAATGTCCGTCTGTGGTCAATGCCCAAAACACCGTCAAGTATGGCTTTTACCGGCTTGAGAGGCAGGGTGGCATTGACAATGGGAGCGAACGGGCTGGCCAGTGTTCCCATGAAGTCGGTGCTTGCGAGCATCCTGTCCCTGAGTTTCGGTCCGTGGGTGCTGAATTCTATTCTCGCTTCCTGGATGATGTCGGATATTTTTACTCCTGACGGGCAGGCTACGTCGCAGCGTTTGCAGTTCAGGCAGTATTTCAGCGCCTCGTCGAAGAAGTATTTGTTCTTCAGTCTGAGGCGTTCTCCGTCCGGGCCGGCCTGTTTAGGTCCGGGATATTCGGGTCTTACGGGGGTTACCGGGCAATATACAGTACAGATAGTACATTTGATGCACTGCTCGAAATTGTTTTCATTTGTGATTTTTGCTTCCATATTCTATCTGCCTAATATTGAGTCTGTTACATTAAATGCTGTCATGAGTGCAACGCCTGCTCCGCAACCTTCGTGAAGAGGGTTGAAACCGCCGAGCACTGAGCCTGACGCATAGAGGTTCGTTATGCTCCTCCCTTCTTTCCTGACGTGGAATTTCTCGTCAGTGTCCACGCCGAAGCCGATGTATTCCTGTTTGTGGAAGAAGATCTTGTCGTACCAGGTGTTTCTGTCGGCGTTGAAAATGACGTCTGCTCCGAACACCGGTTCATATACTTTTTCTGAGTCGGAAATCAGTCCGTGTCCGAAATAGCTTCCTGAGGCGAGGATGTAGTTTTCGCCTGTCAGCAGGATGTCGCCCATGTTTGCGGTCCTTACTGCTGACACTTTGTCTCCGTCGAATTCTGCGCCTACTGCTTCGTCGCCTTTCAGGAATGTGCCTCCTGCTGCCTCGAATGCGGTCTTCAATGCCATCTGGTATCTGATTCCGGGTACTGACGGCGGAAGTGTGCCGACGAACAATGTCTTGATTTTCAGATCTTCAGCGATCTTATGTCCTGCTGCATTGTCCTTAAGTCCGAACACGGCCGGAAGTATAATGCAGTCCTCGTCATTGACAAGAGCCTTGATGGCGCCGGTCAGTTTCGTGCGGACTTCTTCCTTGTCCAGCAGTCTTGCGATATTGGTCGCTCTCATTTCGCTCGGATTCTGTCTGAGCCTGCGGATTTCGTCGGTCGTCACGGCTGCGATTCTGCATGCGGTTCCGCGTTTTTCCAATGACTCGGCAATGAAAGATGTGTTGAAGTCCAGGAAGCCTTCCACGTTTATTATCAATGCTTTGCTTCCGATTTTCTCTGTCTTGTCAGCGACTGATGCGATGTCTTCGACTGTCAGCCATGCCGGTTTCAATGCTCCTGATGCTGAAATTATGTATCTGTTCCTGGTGGCGTCGCCTTCTACGGGGATACCGACTTCTTTCAGGAGTGTTTTTATTTCATTGTCATAGGCTGCAATCTTCTCTGCGCCGATTTTGGAGTATGGATGTGCGGCGCCCAGGGACGGGATGGCTTTGAGCGGCTCGTCCACGCGGGTGCCGTCGTCAAGTCTTGACAGGAGCCCGAATCCGCCTGAGAAGAAGTGCATTGCGTTCTGTCCGGCTGCGACTACTGCGCATTTCTGTCCGTTTTTCTGTAGCCTGAGTCCGCATACAAGTCCTGCGAGTCCGCCACCTATTATTATTGTATCGAATTTCATAATGCTGCTGTTTTATTCAAATACAGGTGTTTCAGGGGTTGTGCCGTCTTCAGCCTCGTCACCTATTCCGAGACATTCCGAATATATCCATGATGTGAATTCTGCTTCACGCATGGTTTCGCCCCAGGCTACCGGGAACATTCCTTTCCACCTTTCGTTCATGAACTGCACGAGGTCCTGTTTTGCGCGCTGTGTGCATCCGTGGGCTTTGCCGAGGAGTCCGGCTGCACGGCATGCGCAGAGTTCTCCCTGGCATGTTCCCATTCCGACTCTGGTTCTGCGGCGCAGGTCCACCAGGTTGTGTACGTCGAGATGTTCAATGGCATTGACAACCTCGCTTTCAGGTACTTCCTCGCATTCGCAGACGAGGCTCTTTTCTTCTTCGGTGTCGAATTTCAGTTTGGATGCGAAGCTGCCGATACGTCCGGCTGTGGCTTTCTGTGCTGTCGATGGCTTGGTCCAGATGTTCTTGGCCACTTCCTGCACGTCTCCTTTGCCGGAGCCAGGAAGCGGTGTTTCTCTTGTTTCACATTTCTTGTCAATGTGGAGCTTTTCGCAGACGAGGTCGGTGGCCATTTCCGCCATGAGACGGTATGTCATGAGCTTGCCTCCGGTTATGGTGATGAATCCCTTGATTCCGTCACGTTTTTCGTGGTCGAACAGTACGATGCCTCGGCTGATGTTTCGGCCGCTGGTGTCGCCTTCTGCTGCCACGAGCGGTCTTACGCCTGCGTAGGCTCTCAGGATTCTGGTGTCGTTCAGGCATGGTGCGAGTTTTTCGCCTTCTGCCAGAAGCAGTTTCACTTCGTCCGGGGTTACGCGCATGTCGTCGCACTCTTCGTAAGGTACTCTGGTTGAAGTGGTTCCGATGACGCAGACTGTGTCGCCCGGTACCAGGATATCTGCATTGGCCGGCTTCCTGCATCGGTTGAGAACGATGCTGTTCACTCTATGTGCAAAGATCAGGAGCGCGCCTTTGGCCGGGAACATGCTTATCTGTGCTCCTGCCATTTCGGCAATGTGATGGCCCCAGATGCCTGCTGCATTGACGATTATCTGTGCTCTGTATTCTGCTGTCTCGCCGGTTTTGTGGTCGAGGACTTTTACGCCGGTGATTCTGTCCTGTTCGCGCAGAAATTCTGTAACTTCCGTATATACAAGGACTTCCGCTCCATGGAGTTTGGCATCAACTACGTTTGAGGAGCATAGTCTGAACGGGTCCACTGATCCGTCCGGCACTCTTACGGCGCCGATGATGTCCGGATTGACTGACGGTTCGAGCCGTATGGCTTCTTTCGGATCTATCACTTCGGCCTTGATTCCGGCTTTGGTGCATGATTCCACGAACTTGGCCTGATATGCGAGGTCGTCTTCCGGTAGTGTGATGAAGAAGCCTGACGTGTCATCTACGCAGTGGTTGGCGATTTTCTTGAGAATCATGTTCTCCTGGATGCATTCGGCTGCGGATTCCTGATCTGTTACGGCGTATCTCGCTCCGCTGTGAAGCAGACCGTGATTTCGTCCTGTGGCGCCGTCAGCGATGTCGTGACGTTCAATCAGCAGGACCTTGAGGCCTCTCAATGAGCAGTCTCGTGCGGTTCCTGCGCCGGTGATGCCGCCACCGATGACGATGACGTCAAATTCGTTTTTCTGTGTTCCGGACATTGCGATATAATAAAAGTTAAAGTGTAAATCTAAGTCTGAAACGGAGTCGTTTGCCGGCTTTGAGGCAGCGGTGTTTCTCTTGCGTTGAAGCTTGTTCCGCTGAAACTGGTTCGCTTCCCTTGCGTTGAAGCTGTTTTTTCC
>ENA-OYWF01000163-OYWF01000163.1-human-gut-metagenome-genome-assembly--contig:-NODE-163-length-18810-cov-5.928659_pt1 | contig 18810 bp, 15 predicted proteins | sample MGYA00244809_ERZ653394 | MGnify/ENA primary metagenome ERZ653394 (study PRJEB26926, sample SAMN06165151) | human gut metagenome | biome: ENVO:00009003; feature: ENVO:2100002; material: ENVO:00002003...
ATAAGAGACAGATTTAATATACTTCAGCCGGAACTTTTGGAATGTCGTTTTCTGGATCTTTTTTCCGGAAGCGGCGGGATCGGGATCGAAGCTCTGAGCAGGGGAGCAATGGAAGCGGTATTTGTAGAGAAGAATCCGAAAGCCATGGCGTGTGTCAAAGAGAACCTTCAGAAGACACATTTTGAAAGAAAAGGGATGACCATGCAGATGGATGTGATGACAGCACTCTATAAATTAGAAGGAGAAAAACAGTTTGATTATATTTTTATGGATCCACCGTATAATCATGAACTGGAAAAAAGTGTGCTGACTTATCTGGCAGAATCATCGCTGCTGGCAGAGGAAGGAATTATCATTGTAGAGGCTTCTAAAGAGACAGACTTTGATTATGGTACAGATGAGAAGCAGGTAGCGGCTAAGGTTCTTAATGCTAAGTGGCTTTATTCAGATGTAATTGATAAGAATAAGAAGCCAGTTCACTCTTATGTGAACCCTGCATCTGTTGTTACCTACAAGATGAATCCTTCAACTGCTGACGTGACCGCAGAGACCCCTCTTACGTTCATTTCTGACGACAAGGAGTTTGTCAATGTCAACACTAAGACCAGCGTTAAGAATCCGGCTGCGAAATTCGTTTCTGCCGAGAATGGCGAGCTCAAGGTTGACCTGACAGCTGTTGGTCAGGCTGCTAATAGGAAAGGTGAGGACGGTTATGTTTCCATCTTCGCTCTTCAGGCTACCGTAAAGAACGGTGAGGGTCAGGACACGACTGTCACCTCAGACTTCGCCCGTCTTTACACCAACTCTCTCTACTTTAACAGTCTTGCTTTTACAAAGGCTGATTACACCTCTACGCTTGATTGCGGCGCTCAGGATCATATTTATGCTACATTGAAAGAGGCTATCGAGAACGCTCCTTCAGTAAAGGTTAAGTACGATGAGACTCTTGACCTCCAGACCGTTGTCACCAACCACTTCACTTCAAGGAAGCACACTTCACACGCTGACTATGCACAGGTTTACCCTAACAATGACTACGGTGTGACTTATTCATTCGATTACATTGATTATCTCCTTGGAACAAATGTTACCTCTGAGACTCAGCACGTTTGGCTGAATGGTGACGTCTTCACACCTTGCGGTGTCACCACAGATGAGGGTACAAGAGACACCAACGCTATTGGTGAGGCTGCATTCACCTCTGTAGGACGTCGCCCTATCGTACGCGTTGAGATGAAGATTGATGGCAAGGTTGTCCTCGCTGGTTTCATCAAGTTCGAGATCGTTTAGCAGACAGACTACAAGGTTGCTGATCCATTCGAGTGGACTTACAGATTCTTCTGTAGTGGCGACACTCATGCGACAACTTGGTCTCAGATGGAGAACAATGTAATCAAGGTTTCTGGCAACACTAAGGAAGAGTTCTGCAAACTGTATAAGCTTCAGACTGTTGACGGTGAGGTTGGTTCTGCTGCAGTTCAGTACACTAAGGGTGCTGACGGTAAGTTCCATGCCCTTCCTTACACTGTTGGAACTGGTAATAATAAAGTAACTTATAATGAGTACGGTACTGCTACTGAGATTAAAGATCAGGAGCCTGGAACTACAACTGACATCATCAGCTGGACTATAGGTCTTAAGGATCTGTCTGAGATTTACAGAGCCAAGGATCATAAGGTTACAATTTGGGTTAGATACATTTACAGCACTGTTGAGACTCCTACCACTGAGTACGAAGGAATCTATGTTCCTCTTACCGCTGTTGTTGACAAGCCTGTTTCAAGCGTAAGCAAGAAGCTCACTAACTACTGGTTCAACGACCTCACCAGCGCCAAGATCAACGTCGCTGTTCCTCATGCAACCACAGTTGCTGATCCTACCAAGCCTTGGATCACCAACATCAATCAGGTCTGGGAGAAGAACGTACCTCAGTTCAACTTCGGTGCTCCTTACACTCAGGCAAAGGATGGTCAGGTTTACCGTTACAAGTACTATTTCGCTCCTGAGCAGCCTTCTTATACAATTGGTGATTTGACTTATCAGTTCTATGTTGAGAATAGGTTTATCAATGACGCGTTCATCGGTCGTCAGCCTGCTAATGTTAAGCAGTTCATCACCAAGAACGCTGATGTCAAGACTTATGAGTTCAACTTTGCTGCTTCCGTTGATGCCGGTATCTATGATAATACTGTACTGTATTGCAATGTTCTCAAGGGTGGGAAATCTCAGAAGACATTCACCGTTGCAACTATTGATGTAGATAACAACACCGTTCAGTATGAAGAAAACGAGGATGCTAAGTTCCTTCTCAACTACTATGCATCTGTTCCTTCTCAGTACACAGAGGCTATCCTCCGCGCTAACATCGGTGTGACCGCTTACTGTGATGAGCATGTTGCGATGCCTCTTGAGGGTGCCATCAACCCTTACCACTTCCTCCGTCCTGTCAATGCCGTTGCCGCTACAGACAAGTTCTTCGTTGACGGTGCTGACCAGCACAAGGATGAGTCCAACATCAATGTATTTGATGCCTTCTCATTCAACGACTGGAGAGGTGAGGCCTTCTTCAAGCCAGCTGTAGGTGAGACTCCTGCGGATTACTCAAACCTCTGGTACTTCAAGTACTACCATGTCAGCGCTATCGAGGTTGATCTTAAGAATGTCACAACTACCCTTGACGGTGGCACTCTCGGAACAACTCTCCTTACCGCCAAGACAAAGGACATCAATCTTGAGCACTGGTCTGGTGACAGAGTAACTCCTGATTTCAAATCTACCGTTGCTGCTCAGCGGGCTCTGCTTGTAACCCTCATCACTCCTGCAAACCCTACTGAATGGGCTAAGGATGCTGAACATAAGTACGAATTCCTTGTTAAGAAGTTCGGTTACATCCACTACCACAACAATGGAACACCGATCGAGACTCCATTCACTCTTAGAGTCCCTGTTAAGTTCACTTACACATGGGGTACAATCAACTCTTCTGTTGACATCTTGGTGAAGAACCTCTAGCATTAGTTCTATAGCATGAATTTGAGGCGCGTCGGAACTCGATGCGCCTCATTTTGTAAAGAGAATATGATTACAAATATGAAACAGACACTGACAAAGACTCTTGCCGCCTTGGCTGCTATCGCTCTTGTCGCATTTGCACTGTCGTCCTGCGGCAGCCGTGGAGGCAAGACAACGGCCCAGGACGAAGGCGAGGAATATCTCATGTCTCTGACCAAGGCCGACACCGTGTCCCTCTTGTCGATGGCCGACAGCTGCATGACCCTTCTGGTCTCCGGAGAGTACGAGAAGGCGCTAGCCGGAGTCGGCTATGTTGACGGCGAGACGATCGAGGCGATGACCCCTGAGATGATCGCCCGCACGGCGATGTCGTTCAAGAACCTCGGGGTACACGGCTTCGAGCGCAGCGGATTCGAACTGAGTCTCTCGGACAAGAACACGGTAAGCTATCGCCTTAAGATTGGTGGCCCTTCTGCAGGCTCAGGGACCGACGCCATCACCCCGACCACCGGCTTTGCCTTCAACGCCTACCGCATTGACGGCCAGTGGTACCTCACTCTCAAGCAATAGAATCTCCGCTTCCATATTCATAAACATGTCCGACCCACCCTCGTGAGCCGGGCATGTTCGTCTTTCATCGGTTTTCATCAACATTTTGAGAATCCATACATATTTCTTGAAAATAATTGTGAGATTATTGACAATAACCGCTATATTTGCCTATGATTAATCAATAAAATTTGAGATTATGGATGAGGGTCGTGTCTTAAAGAGGAAAATCTATGAGAAAATGCTCAAGTGGAAGGCTGAAAAGGACGGCTCCACAGCCCTGTTGATTAAGGGTGCCCGCCGGGTAGGAAAATCCACCATCGCGGAAGAGTTCGCAAGGCAAGAGTACTCTTCTTACATCAAGGTAGATTTTGGTGATGCCTCGGAAGGAGTATGGAAAGCGATTGATAATATTTCTAATAGGGACCACTTCTTTCTGCAACTTCAATTTTTATACAACGTTAAGTTGGAAGAAAGGAAGTCTGTTGTGATCTTTGATGAGATACAAAAAGCTCCTAAAGTAAGGGAAGCCATAAAATATCTGGTCAAAGATCACCGATACGACTATATTGAGACAGGCTCCCTTCTTTCAATAAAGAAGAATACGGAAGGGATTGTTATCCCAAGTGAGGAGACACGCATTGACATGTTCCCGATGGATTATGAAGAGTTCCGATGGGCAATGGGGGACAATGCGACAATTCCATTGATGAAAGAACTATTCGATTCCAGAAAAGGCATCGGCGATGCTGTAGGAAGAAAACTTCTACAAGATTTTCGTTTGTACATGTTGGTGGGTGGGATGCCTCAAGCGGTCAACGCATATCTGGAAACCAGAAACTTGAGCGCTGTTGACACCGTGAAAAGAGAGATTATCGAACTGTATGCAGATGATTTCAGAAAGATAGATCCCACAGGAAAGGCCACAAGGCTCTTTATGGCCGCGCCATCACAGTTGACAGGCAATGCCGCGCGCTATCAGGTGGTGTCGGTTTTAGGGCGAAGCCAGAATAGGGATGAGATGGAAGAAATCATTCAGGATATGGAAGACAGTATGGCGGTAAACTTCTCTTATCATGCCAATGATCCTTCTGTGGGGCTTGCTCTTCATGTGAATATGTCGCAGTACAAAATGTTTGTAGGAGACACAGGCTTGTTCATCACACTTGCCTTTTGGGACAATGATGTGACTGATAATATTATATATCAGAAACTTCTGAGCGATAAATTGTCCTCCGATCTCGGATATGTGTACGAAAATGTTGTCGCGCAGATGCTAAGGGCTTCTGGAAACAGGCTGTTCTATCACACATGGCCGACAGAAAGCGGCAAGCATAATTATGAGATAGACTTTCTGCTTTCCAGAGGCAATAAGATTTGCCCGATTGAAGTCAAATCATCGGGCTATAAATCACATACATCTCTTGATGAATTTTGCAAAAAATATTCCGACAGAATCAGTTCAAGATACCTTATATATACCAAGGACCTGAAAAAGGATGGCGAAGTTTTGCTCGTCCCGGTATATATGACACCATTCTTATAGAGACCGTATCCGCCCAATCGGTCAACCCTTTCGCGTTCAGATATTCGACAAAAGTGAAAGGATACAGAGTCAGATAGTCAATTCTTCCCACCAGGAATGAAACGCGCTTCTTCGTCAGCACTTGCAACCTGCTCTCTTAATTGGTATATTAAATCCCTCTTGCGTATAAGTGGGTAATTTCCAGGCACTAATATAAGAAATGTTCCGAAAACATAGGCATTTCGATGAGGGAAATTTCCTAAAACATAGGCATGATTGAGGAGAAAGCCGCCTATCCGTTAGGTAGCGACTGTCGTGGGTTCTCGATTGGTCCTATTAATATAAGGTATAACACCTCATTTGGCCGGTCGCTGAGCCTGTTTCCGACTGCAGAGCCATTCCCGGTCGCTGAGCCTGTCGAAGCGACCGCCCGATCCCATCTCCCTCTCCCGCTCGCTGAATCGGTGGTTCGACAAGCTCACCAACCGCCGGAGACAAAGCCGTCCCGCGTCTCCAAATATAGCGAAAATTCACCGGAAACGCATGCAAAATGTACGTCCGCTTTGTCGGCGGATCCTGATGAATATGCACTTGAATGGATTGTGAGGAGGTTTAGCCGCGCGAAATGGGTGTCACTCCTAGTAATAAATATGTTTTCGAGCCCCCTCGAGGGGGTACTCCATAACACAACGACAAATATATGGGTTTAATTTTTCATAAACAAGATTTTTGCTAAAGAAATTGAGAAAAAAGGGGCAAAAAGCCATTTGTCACTAGGAGTAACATGTTTAACTTTTTTTATTAACAATTATCCTTTATGAAAAAATTTTTTAGATTGGTTTCGATGCTAGCCGTAGCCGGCCTAGCATTCGCGTACACCAGCTGTACGGACTACTCTAAGGACATCGACGAGAACTCGAAAGAGATCGAGTCCCTGAGTGGCAGGCTGGCGACGGCCGAGCAGCAGCTCGCATCCCTGAAGACGGATGTGGCGAGCCTGCAGACTGCCAAGACAGAGGCCGAGAAGGCGATCGCCGCCCTCCAGACCTCGCTCACGACCCTTCAGACGAAGCACGACGCTGACGTGAAGAAGCTCGCCGAGGACTACGCCAAGGCGGACGAGGCGTTGAAGGCCGAGATCCAGAAGAAGATCGACGAGGCGAACGCCGCCCACGAGAAGGACGTCGAGGCTGTCAAGACTCTCATCACCGCCCTTCAGACAAAGGTTACTGACCTTGAGACCGAGGTGGGCAAGATCAACGAGACGATCAAGACCCTCGCCACCAAGGAGTATGTTGACGCCACCTTCGCCACGAAGGATGCATTGGCCTCCGCCGAGGAGAAAATCGGTGCCCTCCGCACAGACCTCACCGCCGCCGAGGGCAAGATCACCGCACTCGAGGGCAAGTATGACGAGAATGTGAAGATCTCCGAGATCCTTGTCAAGATCGCCGCCGCCCAGAAGGCCGCCGATGTAGCTGACTCCCTCGCCAGGAAGTCCCTTGGAGACGTTGAGGTCATCAAGGACGTCCTCGGAACATTTACAGAGAAGGGCTCCCTCGATGCTAAGATCGACCTCCTTGACGAGGCTGACTCAACCCTCAAAGCTGAGCTCGCCACCAAGTTCAACAGCTCTGACTTCCAGAAGACATTCGATGAGGCCCTCAAGAAGGCCATCGAGGCTGATGGAATCGTGGGAGTGGAGATCGCAAAGCAGATCACCGCTGCCAAGACTGAGCTCGAAGGCAAGATCTCTACACTCAGAACCTATGTTGACGGCAAGTTCAGCAAACTCTTCTCCATAGCCAAGCAGCTCAAGAGCCTCGTGTTCGTTCCGGATCTCTATGTTGACGGAATCGAGGCCACTGAGTACACCTACGCTGATTACACTAAGCAAGCTGTTCAGGCGGGTGCAGCGACTACTGTGACTGATGAAAAAGGCGTAACTTCAACTATTTTGGCAGTTGCTAAAGATAAGCCTAATTGGTGGAATTATAATGTTGCTACAGGCAACGATGCCCGCCAATACATCAACGTCGCTCACGCTGTGACTTATAAGATGAATCCTTCAACGGCTGAAGTTCCTGAGAACCTTGCATTCGTTTCTTATGAAAAGCAGGTCATCACCAAGGCAATTGACGCTATTCCTGTGACAGCTGAATTTGTCAGCGCTGCTAACGGTGATCTTAAGGTTAACATGAATCCTGTTGGTCAGAAAGTTTCAGGCAAAGGAATGGCTTCCATCTTCGCTCTCCAGGCAACCGTAAAGAATGCTGATGGACAGGACACCACTGTTACCTCTGATTTTGCGAATCTTTACGCTTCTAAGCTTACTTTCAACGCGGTTGCTTTCTCAAAGGCTACATATAAGGCTGTGCCATGTGGCACAACAGGTCTTTACGATCACCTCTATACAACTGCCCAAGCAGCTGTTGGAAATAAGCCTTCTGTAGTAGTTCGTTACGACAATGCCGAGGGTCTTGACCTTTCTGAGGTTGTAAGGACTCACATCGCCATTGCGTCAAATAGTGCTAAGAATGTTGCTCATGCTGATTATGCCGTGAAATTCCCTAACAATGACTACGGTATAAGTTACAAGTTCGAGCTCATTGACTATACTTCAGGTACGTACACTACCTCTGAGAGCCAGCATGCATTCTTGAAGGATGGTCACATCTTAGTTCCTTGTGCATCTACTGCTGGTAAGGCTGATTTGGAAGCTACCGGTGAAAAGGCTGTTACCGCTGTTGGAAGACGTCCACTTGTTCGTGTAACTGTTCAGAAGGGTGACAACATCATCCTCGTTGGCTTCATCAAGTTTGAGATTACAAAGTACACTGACTATGTAACTGCAGATCCATTCACTGATTGGACTTATAAGTTCCAGTGTAACGGTGATGTTAAGACTACCACATGGGATCAGATGGTAGACAATGTCATTAAGCATTCAGGTCTTACAAAGGAAGAGTTCTGCAATGTTTATGTCCTTGATACACTTCCAAATTCTTTCGCTGTTCAGTATAAGTATGCTTCTGACAAATTCTCTGTAGCTAATGCAAACGAGTATTTTGGTAATGTTAAAGAGTTGAAGGATGCTGTTCCTGGTACGACAACTGATGTTATTAGGTGGACACTCTTTGAAGATGATCTTTCTGCTATTTACAAACTCTCTGGACACACAAAGACTATTTGGGTAAGATACATTTATAAGGGTACTACTCCAACCTCTGAGTATGAGGGCATCTATGTTCCTCTTACTGTTAAGGATGTTGTTAAGCCTGTTGGTTCAGTGAGCAAGAAGCTTGAGAACTACTGGTTCGGTGACAACATGGCAAACGCCAAGATTAATGTCGCTCGTCCTAAGGCCAATGGCTCAACAATTCCTTGGAAAACAGACATCAATCAGGTTTGGGCGGGTAATAGACCTGTCTTTGCACCGACCACTGGTTTTGCTGACGCTGCCGCATCCTATAAGTACTATTTTGCTCCAATTCAGAGCACTTATACCATCAATGGTGTCAAGTATGTTCTCTCCGTTGACAGTAATAAAGTTTACGACAAGTACGAGAAACCTACTGTAGGCATTGAAGTTAAGGATAACGCCAATATTCAGACTCTTGAGCTCAATAATGCACTTGACATTACAAAGGGTATGTATACAGACTCAGTTCTCTATTGCAAGAAGGGTTCAGAGCCTAGAGTAGCTTTGGCTATACTTAATCAGGAAACGGGAGTTATCTCTTACCCGGAGAATGCCGTTGCTAAGGAACTTCTCAACGCTTACGAGTCAAAGCCTTCTAAATTTGAAGCTGCTGAGTTGTTCGCTAACATTGGTGTGACTGCTTACTCTTCATGTAACACTGCTCTTTCTCTCTCAGGCGCTGTAAATCCTTATTACTTCCTCCGCCCAATCAATGCTGATGGTGTTGTAGGCAAGTTCTTTATTGATGGTAAGGATGATCATGTTGACGAATCTAATATCAATCTCTTCGATTTGTTTGATTTCGTTGACTGGAGAGGTGAGAAGTTTGTAAAGGCTCCTGGTGACTACACTAACTTGTGGTACTTCAAGTATTACAATGTTAATGGAATCACAGTAGATCTTGATAACGTCACTACTACCCTTGACGGTGGTGTACTTGGGACGACAAAACTTTCTGCTAAGACTTCTGAGGTTGAACTCTCTTATAGATTTGGTCCACGTACAGCACCTACTGCTGATTACAAGACTACAACAGCAACTCCAGTTGGTGTTAATATAGTTGCTGCAGCTGAACCTAATTGGGGAATTGATCATTACAACGGTCTTATCGAAAAGTTCGGTTACATTCACTATAATAACAATCAGTCAACTGTTAGCGAAGACTTCACTATCCGTGTTCCTGTAAGCTTTACTTACGATTGGGGCGTTGTTAACACTCACGTTGACATTCTTGTTAAGCATATTTAGTCTAACACTATAGCATGAATTTGAGGCGCATCGGAACTCGATGCGCCTCATTTTGTAAAGGAGAATACTAATATGAATCAGACACTGACAAAGACTTTTGCCACCTTGGCTGCGGCCTCGCTTGTTGCTCTGGCGTTGTCGTCCTGCGGCAGCCGCGGAGGTAAAGCAGCAGTTCGGGACGAAGGCGAGGAATATCTCTCGTCTCTGACCAAGGCTGACACCACGTCCCTACTGGCGATTGCCGACAGCTGCATGACCCTTCTGGCCTCCGGAGAGTACGAGAAGGCCCTCGCCGGAGTCGGCTACGTTGATGGTGACATGATCGAGGCCATGACACCTGAGATGATCGCGCGCACGGCGATGTCATTCAAGAGCTTGGGCGTCCACGGCTTCGAACGTTCGGGCTTCGAGCTGAGCCTTTCGGATAGGAACACGGTAAGTTACCGCCTTAAGATCGGCAGCCCTTCTAAAGGCTCAGGGACCGCAGCCGTCGTCCCGACCACCGGCTTCGCCTTCAATGCCTACCGCATAGACGGCCAGTGGTATCTCACCCTCAAGCAGTAGGATTTCCGGTTCCATTAGCAGAACTGCATTGTCGGCTGTTTATGCCTCTCTTAATCAATGGAAGTCCAGCTCCCTGCAATGACGTTCAAACCGCTCCAGAGCTGTTTATGCCTCTCTTAATCAATGGGAGTCCAGCTCAAGTTAACAGAGCGCAGCCGCGAAAAAGGCTCCCGGAGTGGGAGCAAAGCACTTTGCAGGGCCGACTCTACTTTAAAACTATGGTCGGCCCTGTAATATTGCTTATAATGATCTCTATGGCACATCGCGCGGCCATGTTGTGCAAAACTGAGAACATCGCCCAAATCCTGAGGCCACCGAGCTGGTCGTTCACTGCCCTTGGTGTTCGATTGAGCTCTCAACCATCAAAGATTCCTCTCGAGCAACGAAATTGTCCCGAAACGTCGCCCAATGACTTCACTTGACCCTCTCCGGCGACGAAATCGTTTCGAAACGTCGCTCGTGAAGCTTTGCCGGTCACGATGATGGTGAATCTTGAAAGTCGCATGATCCGAAACGAGGCGATAACGGTGCTTTTGTGATATATTTTGCAGATTGGAAAAAATGTCGTAATTTAGCATCGCTAATTATGCAATTAATTCATTAATGTTATGAAACGTATATTAACTGTTATTGCAAGCTTGGCGCTTGTCGCTTCTCTGTCAGTTGCGAATGCGCAGAAGAAGGACTTTGATCCTTATTGGTTTATGCAGATTCAGGGTGGTGCTGCCCACACTGTCGGTGAGACCGCTTTCGGTGATCTTCTCTCTCCTTCAGCCGCTGTTTCACTTGGCTATCAGTTCTCTCCGGTTTTCGGTGCAAGACTCAATGTGAACGGATGGCAGGGTAAAGGTGCGCTCACTGGACCTACCACTGTTTACAAGTACAATTATGTTGAGGGTGGTCTCGACCTCATGGCAGACCTCGCTGCTCTTTTTGGTGGCTATAAGTTCGATCGCACTCTCAATCCTTACATCTTCGGTGGAGTCGGCCTGAACTACGGTTTCGGCAACGATGAGGCAAATGATCTCAAGCAAAGATTCCCTGACGGAGCCAAGTACCTTTGGGATGGCGGTAAGGCAATGCTTGCCGGAAGAGCCGGTGCCGGTCTTAACATCAGACTCACTGACGCTCTCGCCCTCAACCTTGAAGGCAATTGCAGCTTCATTGACGACCACTTCAACTCTAAGGAAGGCTCAAAGGCTGACTTCCAGATCAAGGCTGTAGCCGGTCTTACTTTCAGCTTCGGTAAGGCTAAGCCAGTTCCTGCACCGCTTCCTGCACCGGCTCCTGCCCCTGTAGTTAAGCCGGAACCGGAACCAGAACCAGAACCGGAACCAGTTGCTGTTGTTCCTGCATTCGAGTCTCTCACCCGCAATGTCCTCTTCGTCATCAACAAGTGGGACATCCGTGAGAGCGAGCAGCTCAAGATCGATGAGGTTGTCGAGGCTCTCAAGGCCAACCCTGACACCAAGGTTCGCGTTTCCGGTTACGCTGACAAGGCCACTGGTACAGCCAAGAGAAACAAGTTCCTCTCCGAGAAGAGAGCTGAGGTTGTCGCTGAGGCCATCGTTAACGCCGGCATCAACAAGGACAGGATCATCACTGAGTATTTCGGTGACACCGTCAATCCATTCGAGACTCCTGAGGAGAACCGTGTCGCTGTCTGCCTCGTTAAATAATCTGGCGTGATAATTGAAAGAATATAAAGGCTGGGTTTCAACCCCCGGCCTTTTTTTGAGACTAAAACAGTAAGTTAATAAATACATTATTTTATTATGAGAATTGTACGTGTTACTGGCAGGGAGATTCTTGATTCAAGAGGAAACCCTACAATCGAGTGTGAAGTTGAACTCGAATCCGGCATCATCGGTGTCGCTTCCGTTCCATCAGGCGCATCAACAGGCGAGAACGAGGCTCTTGAGCTTCGTGACGGTGACCCTAAGCGCTACGGCGGAAAGGGCGTTCTCAAGGCTGTCGCCAACATCAACGAGAAGATCGCTCCAGAAATCATCGGAATGTCCTGCCTTGAGCAGAGGGCTATCGATGAGGCTATGATCAAACTCGACGGCACCGCCACCAAGAGCAACCTCGGCGCAAACGCCATCCTCGGTGTTTCCCTCGCTGTCGCTCACGCCGCCGCCAACTACCTTGACATTCCTCTCTACCGCTACATCGGTGGAACCAACGGCCACGTGCTTCCTGTTCCTATGATGAATATCATCAACGGTGGAGCCCACTCAGACGCTCCTATCGCTTTCCAGGAGTTCATGATCCGTCCTGTAGGCGCCAAGAGCATCGCCGAAGGTGTAAGAATGGGTGCCGAGGTGTTCCACGCTCTCCAGAAGGTTCTCAAGGGCCGCGGACTCTCTACCGCTGTCGGTGACGAGGGTGGTTTCGCTCCAAAGCTGGGCGGCATCAACGATGCTCTCGACTGCATTATGGAGGCTATCGAGAAGGCTGGTTACAAGCCAGGCGCTGATGTTACCATCGCTATGGACTGCGCCGCATCAGAGTTCTGCTTCAAAGAGGGCGACAAGTTCTTCTATGACTACAAGCAGCTCAAGACCGGTATGGCCAAGGATCCAGAGGGAAAGAAACTCTCTACCGAGGAGCAGATCGCTTACCTTGAGGAGCTCATCGCCAAGTATCCTATCGACTCCATCGAGGACGGCCTCAGCGAGGAAGACTGGGAAGGCTGGGTTAAGCTTACCGCCGCTATCGGTGGCAAGTGCCAGCTTGTAGGTGACGACCTTTTCGTTACCAACACCAAGTACCTTGAGAAGGGTATCAAGATGGGCGCTGGTAACTCCATCCTCATCAAGGTTAACCAGATCGGTTCCCTGACCGAGACCCTCGACGCCATCGAGATGGCTCACCGTCACGGCTACACCACCGTTACCTCTCACCGTTCAGGCGAGACCGAGGACACCACGATCGCCGACATCGCTGTCGCTACCAACAGCGGTCAGATCAAGACCGGTTCCCTCAGCCGCACCGACCGTATCGCCAAGTACAACCGTCTGATGAAGATCGAGATGGAGCTCGGCGAGACAGCCCAGTATGGCTACAAGAAACTTAAGTAATTTCGATAGCAATTATCGAATATATCAAAAAGTCTTAAAAAAGGCGGGTTCGATGTTAAAATCGGCCCGCTTTTTTGTCGTTTGGGGGAATTTGTGTAAATTTGGCTTGGATTTTTCAGCAGTGAGATTTCGTCGCGTGAGCGACACGTTAACAACCATATTCAAAATGGCAGAAAAAGAAAACATAGGGTACATTGCCCAGGTCATCGGACCTGTGGTGGATGTCCATTTCGATGTGACTGATGAGGAGGCTCAGCTTCCGCGTATTCACGACGCTCTTGATGTCGAAAGAGGCGAGGGAAAAAGGCCTTTGGTCATTGAGGTTCAGCAACATATCGGTGAAGACACCGTAAGGTGTGTCGCTATGGACTCGACAGACGGTTTGAGACGCGGAATGAAGGCTGTGAACACTCACGCTCCGATCTCGATGCCTACCGGGGCGCAGATCAGAGGCCGTGTCATGAACGTTGTCGGGGATTCCATTGACGGACTCGGCGATCTCAACGAAGACAATTCCTTGCCTATACACCGTGAGCCTCCTAAGTTCGAGGATCTCAAGACCTCGCAGGAAGTGCTTTACACCGGCATCAAGGTCATTGACCTTCTGGAGCCGTATCTGAAAGGTGGTAAGATCGGCCTTTTCGGTGGAGCCGGAGTCGGTAAGACAGTGCTCATCAAGGAGTTGATCAATAATATAGCCAAGAAACATAACGGATTCTCAATCTTCGCCGGAGTAGGGGAGCGTACCAGGGAAGGTAATGACCTGCTTCGTGAGATGATCGAGTCCGGTGTCATCAAGTATGGTGACGAGTTCGTGAAGTCGATGGAGGAAGGCCATTGGGATCTCTCCAAGGTCGATCGCAAAGAACTTGAGAAATCCCAGGTGGCGATGGTGTTCGGCCAGATGAACGAACCGCCGGGAGCGCGTTCCTCAGTGGCCCTGTCCGGACTGACCCTCGCCGAGTCTTTCAGAGACAGTGACAAGGGTGACGGCCCGAGGGACATCCTCTTCTTCATCGACAACATATTCAGGTTCACCCAGGCCGGTTCCGAGGTGTCCGCCCTTTTGGGACGAATGCCTTCCGCCGTGGGTTACCAGCCGACACTTGCCACGGAGATGGGCCAGATGCAGGAGCGCATCACTTCGACGAAGAACGGCTCTATCACCTCAGTCCAGGCTGTTTACGTGCCGGCGGACGACTTGACCGACCCTGCTCCTGCGACCACCTTCTCCCACCTCGATGCAACGACGGTGCTCAGCAGAAAAATCACTGAGTTAGGAATATACCCGGCCGTGGATCCGCTTGAGTCCACTTCCCGAATCCTTGACCCTAACATCGTGGGACAGGATCACTACGACACCGCCCAGAGGGTGAAGCAGATCCTCCAGAGGAACAAGGAGCTTCAGGACATCATCGCGATCCTTGGTATGGACGAGCTTTCGGACGAGGACAAGCTGACCGTGAACCGTGCCCGTCGTGTGCAGAGGTTCTTGTCACAGCCGTTCGCTGTGGCTGAGCAGTTTACTGGCGTGCCGGGCGTGATGGTGGACATTCAGGACACGATCGACGGCTTCCGCCGGATTCTCGACGGTGAGGTGGACTACCTGCCGGAGCAGGCGTTCCTCAATGTCGGGACCTTGGACGATGCGATCAAGAAGGGCGAGGCTATTCTCGCTCAGGCGAAGTAGGAATATACCGGAGAAAGTTTTAGGAATATGTCAGAGAAAACCTCAGAGATGATTCTGGATGTCATTTCACCTGAAAGGACATTGGTTCACGCTGCCGTTGAGGCTGTGGAGCTTCCCGGCACGAAGGGCCGTTTCGAGGTCCTGCTGGATCACGCTCCGCTGATCTCTTCGTTGGAGAAGGGCGTGATTGCTTATCGTAACGGTGAGGGCACGGACAAGGTGGCGATTTCCTCTGGCTTTGTGGAAGTTAATGATAATCACGTTGTAGCTTGCGTGGAACTGTGATGAGAAAGTGGATCTACATATTCATTGGTCTTTTGCTTCCGTTGTCTTTGGCCGCGGAGGAGAAGGGTGGTAGCTTTGATATGGATGAATATCTCTACGGCCACGTCCGCGACTCCTACGAGTGGCACATCACCACGGTGAAAGGCCATCCGGTCAGCATCCCTCTGCCTGTGATAGTAGCCAGCAAGACCGGCAACGGCTTCCATATATTCAGTTCCAAGCATTTGGAGCACGGGGAATATGAAGGATTCTACATCGCCCCGGCTGGAAGCAAGTACGAGAACAAGATCGTGGAACGTGCCGCTGACGGCTCAGAGATAAGGCCGTGGGACTTTTCCATCACCAAGAATGTGTTCGGCCTGATGATCAACTGCGCTCTGCTGCTGTTCATCGTGCTCGGAACCGCCAAATGGTACCGGAAACACGACGCCCGTGAGGAGGCCCCGAAAGGCGGAGTCGGCCTGATGGAGATGCTCGTCACGATGATCGAGGATGATGTCATAAAAAGCTGCGTTGGTGAGGACTACAAGAGATACTCGCCTTACCTGCTGACAGCGTTCTTCTTCATATTAATAAACAACCTGATGGGTATCGTGCCGTTCTTCCCTGGTGGAGCGAACATCACCGGCAACATCGCCGTGACGCTCGTGCTGGCACTGTTCACATTCTTCATTGTCAATATATTCGGAAACAAGCATTATTGGAAGGATATTCTTTGGCCGGAGGTTCCGACCTGGCTGAAGGTGCCGCTTCCGTTGATGCCGGCGATTGAGATAATCGGAATATTCACAAAGCCTTTCAGCTTGATGGTCAGGCTTTTCGCCAACATCCTCGCAGGACACTTCATGATTCTTGGAGTTGTGGCTGTGATATTCCTGACCGCTGAGCTTGGAGCCGCCTTGAACGGCAGCCTTACGGTTGTGGCTGTCCTGCTGGGTGTGTTTATGGATTGTCTGGAATTGCTTGTGGCGTTCATTCAGGCCTACGTCTTCACGATGCTGTCGGCCGTCTTCATAGGACTGTCGCGGCAGAGACCGGAGGCTTCGGAATAATTTTGGAATATTCAGAATAATTAATTTAAAATCATAGGATTATGTTACTTTCTACAATGTTGCTTCAGGCCCTCTCTCTGGGTAGAGTAGGTGCGGCTCTTGGTGCTGGTCTGGCTGCTTTCGCCGCCGCTTTCGGTATCGGTAAGATCGGTACGGCTTCCCTTGAGGCCGGAGCCCGTCAGCCGGAAAAGGCTGACCACTACAGGATGACGGCTATCATCGTCAGCGCCCTCATCGAAGGTGCCTGTCTGTTCGCTATCGTTGTTTGTCTTATCGCGAAATAGCAAATGTCACTCATCACTCCTGATTTCGGATTGCTTGTGTGGATGACGCTGATCTTCGGCATCGTCTTCTTCGTGCTGGCGAAGTGGGGCTTCCCTATGATCACCGGCTCGGTCGAGAAGAGGGCGCAGAGGATAGGTGAATCCATCAAGGCTGCCAAGGAGGCGGAGGAGAAGCTTCGCAATCTGGCTGAGGAACAGTCCCGGATGATCGAGGAGACCAGGCAGGAGCAGAGCCGGATTCTGAAGGAGGCCGCGGCTTCGAGGGACAACATCGTCGAGCAGGCGAAGGTTCAGGCGAGGGAGGAGGCTTCCCGCATTCTGGATCAGGCTCGCACGCAGATCGCCGCCGAGAAGGAGAGCGCTTTGCGGGATGTCCGCAAGGAGGTCGCGCTGCTTTCTGTCAGCGTCGCCGAGAAGGTGCTGAAGGCGAGCCTTTCGGATGGTGCTGAGCAGTCGGCTCTGGTTGATAGGCTTGTGGATGAGGTTTCCTCGTCTAAGGACTTGAAGAATTGATGCTATGAACACAGGAATTATCGCGACACGTTACGCCACCGCACTTCTGAAGCTGGTCGAAGAGACCGGCTCCGGTGAGTTGGTTGCGGCCCAGGTGCAGGTCATTGAGAAGGCTCTTGACGAAGTGCCTGATTTCCGGCGTGCCGTGGATGATCCTGCGGTTGCGGCGGTTCAGAAAATCTCGCTTTTTGAGGCTTCATTGAAAGATTCGATGGCTCAGGAACTGCATAAATTCCTCGAACTCTTGATCCGTAACGGCCGCATCGGTGATGTAAGGCTGGTTCTGACCACCTTCGTCACTGAATATTACCGCTCACGGCACATCAAGCGCGCGCGGCTTGTGGTCGCTGATCCGGCACTGCTGGACCCTGAGCCAACTCCTTCGGACCCTGTGCCTGTCGAAGGGCCGCTTCGACAAGCTCAGCGACCGGCATTGGAGTCCCGTCTCCGTGATTTGGTCGAGAAACAGACCGGCTGCAGGCTGATCCTGAAAACCGAAGTCAACCCGTCCCTCATAGGCGGCTTCGTATTCGAGGTCGAGGACACCGTCCTGGACGCTAGCGTCTCCCGCCAGCTCGATTTCATCCGGCGTCAATTCATAGAAAAGAACAGAAGAATAGTTTAGTATGGACAACATAAAACCAAGTGAAATCTCCCAGGTGCTTCTGGAACAGCTGAAAGACATCGACACCTCCATCCGGTTCGAGGAAATCGGCAAAGTCCTTCAGGTCAGCGATGGTGTGGCCAGAATGTACGGCCTGACCAACGCCGAGGCCGGAGAACTGCTCGAATTCGAGAGCGGAGTCATGGGTGTCGTGATGAACCTTGAGCAGGACAATGTCGGTGCCGTGCTTCTCGGCCCTACCGATGAGGTCAAGGAAGGAATGACAGTCCGCAGAACCGGACGGATCGCCTCCATCAAGGTCGGTGAGCAGATGCTCGGAAGAGTGGTCGATCCGCTTGGCGTTCCGCTTGACGGACTCGGCAAGGTCGAAGGAGACCTGACGGAGATGCCGCTGGAGCGCAAGGCTCCCGGTGTAATATCCCGTCAGCCCGTCACCGAGCCTCTCCAGACCGGAATCATGGCGATCGACTCGATGATCCCGATTGGCCGTGGCCAGAGGGAACTCATCATCGGCGACCGTCAGACCGGCAAGACCGCCATCGCCATTGACACGATCATCAACCAGCGCGCCAACTATGAGGCCGGGAATCCTGTCTATTGCATCTATGTGGCTATCGGACAGAAGGGTTCCACCGTGGCAAACATCGTGGAGACGCTCCGCTCGAAGGGTGCGATGGACTACACGGTTGTCATCGCCGCCACCGCGGCCGATCCCGCCGCCCTGCAGTATTTCGCCCCGTTTGCCGGAGCCGCTGTGGGGGAATATTTTCGTGACACAGGCCGTTCCGCCCTTGTTGTCTATGACGACCTTTCAAAGCAGGCTGTGGCCTACCGTGAGGTTTCGCTGATCCTGCGCCGACCTTCCGGTCGTGAGGCCTATCCGGGCGATGTCTTCTACCTGCACTCACGGCTTCTGGAAAGAGCCGCGAAGATCATTGACCAGCAGGAGGTCGCTGAGCAGATGAACGACCTTCCGGATTCGTTGAAGGGCAAGGTCAAGGCCGGCGGGTCGCTGACAGCCCTTCCGATCATCGAGACCCAGGCCGGCGACGTGTCCGCCTACATCCCGACCAACGTGATTTCCATCACCGACGGTCAGATCTACCTTGAGACTGACCTGTTCAACCAGGGCCAGCGCTGTCTCTTATACACATCTGACGCTGCCGACGATAAGGCTC
>ENA-OYWF01000177-OYWF01000177.1-human-gut-metagenome-genome-assembly--contig:-NODE-177-length-18005-cov-6.598607_pt1 | contig 18005 bp, 15 predicted proteins | sample MGYA00244809_ERZ653394 | MGnify/ENA primary metagenome ERZ653394 (study PRJEB26926, sample SAMN06165151) | human gut metagenome | biome: ENVO:00009003; feature: ENVO:2100002; material: ENVO:00002003...
AGCCTTATCGTCGGCAGCGTCAGATGTGTATAAGAGACAGAATCATTGCCGAACAGGAAACATAGTTGACAAGGAAGGACCGCGTCATCTGGGAGAAGAACAAGGCGCTGGAGAAGGACAGCATCGTGAACTGCGATGAGACGTGGAGCAAGGTGAGGCGGTTCAACAAGTACATGAAGAAGTACATGTGGGTTCTGGTGAACAAGGCCGAGAGGATAGTGATCTTCTTCCACGATGAGGGGTCAAGGGGCCGGAAGGTCCTCACGGACTTCATGGGCGAGGCCGAGGTGAGGGCTATAATGACCGACGGCTACACGGCGTACAACTTCCTTGACGGTAAGCTGGGAGTCGACCACCTGATCTGCATGGCGCACGCGCACGTGAAGTTCAATAAGTCCCAATGGAACAGGCGCTGAGCTACTTCGACCACTTCAAGGACGGCCTCTTCCTCTACTGCAGAGACGGCAGATCCCCGATTGACGACAACCTCGCGGAACGGTAGGTGCGACCGTTCACGCCATTGCGGAAAGTGATCCAGCACTACGGCAGCAACGAGGGTGCGGAGACAGCGGCGGTCTACCTGAGCGTGGTGGGCACGGTGAAGCTTGCGGGCGTGTCGGCATGGCGTTTCCTCGGGGACTTCTTCGAGGACGTGGTGACAGGCGGACGGAAGCATCTTGGTCATCTGAGGCTGTCGCACGCATAAAAAATCAACAAAAAAAATAATGGGTGCTCTAGCTACTGGTCTGGTTTTGACTATGTGCATGTGCTTGACTTTGATAAGGAAACAAAATTGACCACTAGCTTACCTTATTAGGGAGAACAACAATATGTCATCTCATCGTATTCGCAACATTTCTAAATCAGTCAATCCTGTTTTTAAGATAGGTCAGTTGTTGAAATTGAAAGAACTGTTTGACAAGCATCACTGGCATATTGATGAAAGTTTAGAATTATCATATTTTGAGCGATATGTTCGAACATTGTCACGACTCCAGGAAGAACAGCAAAATTTCATCATCAAATTATCAGAACGGTTTCTTCATCTTCCACAGGCTGACTATCCAATGTGTCTTGTGAAGTCTATAAAACATCTACGGGAAGAACATATGGATGATAATTTATTATTGGCTTGTTGTCTTCCTAAGTCTGACATAGGTAAAGTCAAAAGCAGTATGGCGGTCTTGTATCAGTTCAAAGGAACTACTATCAAATCACAAGTTGATCTTGGCAAACACTATGTAATAGAGTCATTCACTCCTGCTACTATTGCTCATATTAATGTAGATAAATCACATTTTGTTCTTGTAGATGACTTTGTTGGGACTGGGGAAACTGCTAAAGGGGCAATAGATTATATTCACGAGCTTTTTCCAGCATTGAGTGATAATAAACGTATTTCCATATTGAGTATAGTTGCGATGAAAGAAGGCATTGATGCTATAACAGCTACTGGTGCTACCGTTTACGCATCCATAATATGTAAACGCGGAATTTCCGACTATTATAGAGGCGAAGAATTAGTTAATGCAAAAGACACGATGGAAGCAATAGAACAGAGGCTAAAAAAACTTAAACCAGAATTCCATTTTGGCTATGGTCAGAGTGAGGCGCTTGTTTGCATGGAACGTTGTCCAAACAACACTTTTCCGATTTACTGGTATACAAAACACGATGCTCCTTATGAACGATAAAGAAAAAGAACTGCAATTTCTTCAGATTGTACGTGTGAATGGCAATATATACCATCTTACACTATCAAACTGGTCGTATCGTGATATTGTTAAAATGTACAGTTTCTTTTATATGAAAGGAATCGTCGCTGTACATGAGCAAGGGACTTTCCTCACACAAAAAGGAAATGAATACATCAAAAGTTTGTATAGGGATATGGGTATAAAAGGTGTGGGCCGTTTTCTTTATCGAGCCACAGAACACAAGATCGCTCCTCTTTCAAAAGAGGAAATATATGTACCTACAAAACTAAGGGCCATTGAAGAGTTTTAGTTCATGCGAGAATCGCAGGTCGGTGAGTCACCGTCCTTCTTATTAAACAGTATTCAAGCTGCAAAGTATCTTTAAGAATTCCGACTGGAATTCGAAATTCTTGAAGATACTTTTCGAGCAGAGCTCGGATGATAGATCTCTATCATCACATTCTTCTGGTAAACTCATCAGTGGCCCTTTTTATTAATTAATGGACATTTTTGTATATACTCGGCAATTCCGTAATGAGGCCATTAAGGCAGGCCTGAAAGAGGAAGAGATTTCCGTTTTGCTCCATTATGCGGGGGAACTTAACAGCCGTGGACTACCGATTGTCTATGATCAAATTCACCTATCGCTCCTGTTGGGGTATGATTACGAGTTTCTTATTGCAGCCTGTAATGATTCATCGTTGTTTTATAAGCACTATGAGATTCCCAAAAAGAGTGGTGGATACCGTTCTATTGATGAACCTTTACCTTCTTTGAAAGAGATTCAAAATTGGATCCTTACGGATATTCTCCAACCTGCTTCTCGAACTATGGTCTCACCTGTGGCTAAAGCTTTTATATCAGGTAAGTCAATACGTGAGAATGCCAGATTTCATAAAAGAAAAAGGACAGTTGTAGCGTTGGATATCACGGATTTTTTCTCAAGTATCGGTTTTGGAGCTGTTTTTGGTATTTTTCGGGCAATGGGTTATTCCAAACCAGTTTGTGTAATGCTATCCAGATTATGCACACTGCATGGAAAACTTCCACAAGGAGCACCTACGAGTCCGATGCTTTCAAACCTCTTTTTCAAGAAGACTGATGACAATATTTTTCACTATTGCCGAGAACGTGGTATCATGTATACCCGCTATGCAGATGATCTTGTATTCTCGGGCAATGAATTGAAACCACAGCATTTGATTTCATTCGTCAAGATGCTTCTGTCTTCACGGCAACTGACCTTGAATGATAAGAAAACCAAAGTGATGGGGCGTGGTACTCGTCAGAGCGTCACAGGTGTGATTGTGAATGATAAGATGCAAGTGGCAAGAGAGTATAGAGATAAGATTCGCCAAGAGGTATATTACTGCATTAAATATGGAGAGTATTCTCATTTTGAAAGAATAAGAGATGAGCTGCCTAAGTGGATTAATTCTCCTAATCTTTATCTCAGGCATCTTCTAGGAAAAGTTTACTACGTTTTGCAGATTAATCCAAATGATATGCAGTTTGTGAAGTATATGGATTGGCTGAAGGGCAAAATGAAGGTTTGTTAGCTTGCCATGCTACTTTCTGATGAGAAGTCAATGACTAAAAGTCAAGTTGAATAATAACATTAGAACCACTGAAAACAAGATGGCTTGCGATAACCTGCGAAAAAGTTGATACGTACCAAGCTGAGACAGAATTTGTACGCGTCCACTTTTCCGCATTGAGTTCTGAACAAGTCTGCGCATCTTTGTCTCAAACCAAAAACAGAGTCAAAGATGAAGGAAGATCCGACAATCAACTACGCGTTCGCGCTCAAGCACTACAACCAGAACGGCCGTGGCCGCTCGACGAAGAAGTTCTGCGAGGAGGAGTGGTATGACTATGAGAAGTTCATGCAATATTCACGCAGGGGCCAGAAAGATTACAGCGTCCTCAAGGAGGCCGACGATCGCCAGTCGTCTGGCGGGTTCATCCCGCTGGTCGTGGACAGAATGCCGGAAGGAGGTCTCGGCATCCGCGACGTGCGTGTGCGGTTCACGAACGGTATGGAGCTGTCGCAGTGCGAGGGCGACAGCAGCGATCTGTTCGGCATGGTCAGGAAGATGCTTGGATAGTGGTGCCATGGTGACGATGTCAAGTGAATATTCCATCTACCTGTATAGGGAGAAGGTGGACCTGCGCAAGGGAATATCCGGCCTGAGCGGTATCGTCCGCGATGAGATGAGGCTTAATCCGAACACCGCGAAGAGCGTCTACGTGTTCAGCGGCAGGAACTTCGTGCGTAAATCAGAGCGTAACGCCGGCCGAGGCAAGGATGACGAGGGGCTTTCAGTTCGCAGAGAGACTTGCGCAACGCCTTAAGCCGGGGGAACATGGCGGACATAATGAGGAGGATAGAGGAGCGTCTGGAGGTGTTCAGGAAGTCTGGCTTCGCGGGCTGCGACGAACTGCTGAGGAGGTCCCAGAAATATGCGATAGGCGAATGGCCTGCGATGAAGAGGGTGCTTGAGTGTGGCGACGTGGAACTGTCGAACAACCTCAGCGAGCAGATGATGCGTCGGATAAAGATGAACCTGAAGAACGCCGGGAACATCGGAAGCGAGAGGTAGGCCAGGCACAACGCGTTCATGTACTCGGTGATCGAGAGCTGCAAGATGGTGAGGCGTAACGTGGAAGACTATCTGAAATCCCTTTTGAATCGGCTGCGGACGGCAAGGGACGGTGACGACCTGACGAACTGCCTGCCTTGTTATCTGCCCGCATAGCAGAAAAATCAAAATAATCGAAAAAATAAGTTTAAGGAAACCGCTGAAAATCAGCGGCAAGCATCAGCTTGCGGAAAAGTGTACGCGTACACTAACAACATTTCGAATTAGAACATAACAACAGAATTGAATGAAATGAGAAGGACTTATATCATAGTTTTGGAATATGCATCGGAGAGCATTGAGGATGAGAGGCTGGGGGTGCTGAAGATGTTGGAGTCCATTGGTTATACATTGGAACTGTCGGAACATGCCTTCCTGCTGGCATCGTCCGATAGTACGACTGTTGTCAGGGATGCCATAAAAGGCTCGCCTTTTGACATCGAGCGCATCTTCGTTTCAGAAATTAGTTCACCTGCGGCATGGCGTAACCTTGTAGCAGAAAATAATGACATTAAATCTTTCTTGAGAAATGAGCACTAATCAAGCCATACAACCAGAGCCGGAACAGCATCGCAAGCAGTTTGGGGAGGATTTCTGCTTTCATTGCCACTATCAGAGCATCGCCAAAACGCAGAGCGCATACGCCTACTACGAAGATAACAAGCGTCCGCCCAAAGAGTTGTATAAGTCGAGCATCCCCATTGCGATAGATACCAATGTTCTGCTCGACCTGTACAGCATCTCGTTCAAAGAACGGACGCAGTTTTTGAGGTTTATAAACGAAAACGCCCACCGCATCATTATCACCGCTCAGGTGCAGCGTGAGTACATGACGCACAGGCTTGATGCGATACAATCATTCCGGCGTACCCTCAAAGAGTTGGCGGAATTCCCCAAGAAAGCCCAGGAAAACATCCGACAGACTTTCGAAACGGCTTTGAACCAGCTCAAAAGCGAAGGTAACAGGCGTATCGTGGCAAACGATATGGCCGATGTGCCAGCGCAGATTAAGGCCGTGAAGGAGTTTATCGAGCAGCATCAGTTTGGTGAATCGTTTCTGAACGAGTTAGACCAAAAATTTGCACCGTTGATAGAGAGTGTTAAGAAGGGAGTTGACGAGTCGTTAGACAAAGCCGTTTACGAGCTGAACGACCCTGTGCTGGCAACTTTGAGCAAGACAAAGATACTTGACCCAATTACAACGGAAGAAGAGGCCTTTTTGCGCAAGCAGTTTGAAAGACTGTTGGTTGAATTTAACGACAATAAGTTAAACAGCAACAAGAAAGATTTGTTCACCTTCCCCGGATGCGGCGACCGCAAGAAGATGAAAGAAGGCAGAGATTCCCAAGGTGACTTCTTTATCTACCATGAGTTGCTTTCCTACATGTTCCACAATAACAAGGATGTGGTCTACCTTACCAATGACGTAAAGAAATCCGACTGGGTAAAGCAGGATGGTAGACCGTTTAACCACTATATCGTTGACACCTATGTTAACACTGGCCACATGCTTTATATCCTGAATGCTCGCGACTTCACAACCCTGTCATTTGAGGCAGTAGCCGAGGTTGACTCCACTGAGAGTGATGACGCCACCGATGATGCCGCACTGGTACCTCCTGCTGCAACCGATGCCGGAGCTGTCGCCGAGCATACTGTAGAAAGGCCGACTACAGAACCTTCACCAGAGCGCAGCGATACCGAACAGCCACAGATGGCACAAGGCGAAGAAGCCCAACCTACAGAAGTAGATCAGTCTGAAGCAACTGTCACAGAAGAGAGAGGCAATAATTTCTCATATCTCCGGGATGTGAGCCGTGAGCGTTTCCTTCAGGAGCTGGACACCGCACTAATATGGGCGGAGAGCTATGGCGACGGATATGTTGGCAAGGACTACTTCATTTACTCAATCCTAGGTCACAAACGATTCCACTTTAGCAGTTCGCATCGTATGCTTCAGAGCCTTATAGAAGAAGGCTCAGTGATAGTCGTTGACGAAACGCATGACGGACGTGATGTAAAGTGCCTTAAAAAGGCAGCGCAAAGAGATAATTAACAAACATGAGTCGACTTTAAAAAGTGGTATTTTATTGTTAGTGGTCAAATTTTGGACCCGGAGAAAAGCCCCTTACCTTAGCCGGAAAAAACGAGAGCAATGTTCAGCAGCGAAGACTTGGAGAGGTTCTATGTCGAGTACCAGAGCGAGTGGGTGCCTTGCGGCATGACGATGCGGGCGTTCTGCGTCAGGAACAACGTGTACGCGTCCACATTTCCGCATTGAGTTCTGAACAAGTCTGCGCATCTTTGTCTCAAACCAAAAACAGAGTCAAAGATGAAGGAAGATCCGACAATCAACTACGCGTTCGCGCTCAAGCACTACAACCAGAACGGCCGTGGCCGCTCGACGAAGAAGTTCTGCGAGGAGGAGTGGTATGACTATGAGAAGTTCATGCAATATTCACGCAGGGGCCAGAAAGATTACAGCGTCCTCAAGGAGGCCGACGATCGCCAGTCGTCTGGCGGGTTCATCCCGCTGGTCGTGGACAGAATGCCGGAAGGAGGTCTCGGCATCCGCGACGTGCGTGTGCGGTTCACGAACGGTATGGAGCTGTCGCAGTGCGAGGGCGACAGCAGCGATCTGTTCGGCATGGTCAGGAAGATGCTTGGATAGTGGTGCCATGGTGACGATGTCAAGTGAATATTCCATCTACCTGTATAGGGAGAAGGTGGACCTGCGCAAGGGAATATCCGGCCTGAGCGGTATCGTCCGCGATGAGATGAGGCTTAATCCGAACACCGCGAAGAGCGTCTACGTGTTCAGCGGCAGGAACTTCGTGCGTAAATCAGAGCGTAACGCCGGCCGAGGCAAGGATGACGAGGGGCTTTCAGTTCGCAGAGAGACTTGCGCAACGCCTTAAGCCGGGGGAACATGGCGGACATAATGAGGAGGATAGAGGAGCGTCTGGAGGTGTTCAGGAAGTCTGGCTTCGCGGGCTGCGACGAACTGCTGAGGAGGTCCCAGAAATATGCGATAGGCGAATGGCCTGCGATGAAGAGGGTGCTTGAGTGTGGCGACGTGGAACTGTCGAACAACCTCAGCGAGCAGATGATGCGTCGGATAAAGATGAACCTGAAGAACGCCGGGAACATCGGAAGCGAGAGGTAGGCCAGGCACAACGCGTTCATGTACTCGGTGATCGAGAGCTGCAAGATGGTGAGGCGTAACGTGGAAGACTATCTGAAATCCCTTTTGAATCGGCTGCGGACGGCAAGGGACGGTGACGACCTGACGAACTGCCTGCCTTGTTATCTGCCCGCATAGCAGAAAAATCAAAATAATCGAAAAAATAAGTTTAAGGAAACCGCTGAAAATCAGCGGCAAGCATCAGCTTGCGGAAAAGTGGACGCGTACATTGACTGCTGCTTCGCTCAGATTGAAAACATTAAACGACAATCCCTAATTACAACATGCAGAACCTGGACAAATACTTCTTTGAAGGACAACTTGGTACGAGTTTATTGTCTTGATAAGTTTGTTGCTTCGTTACCGCTGATAGAGAAGGAACTATTAAATAGAAAGAATGATTACAAATATACCACCCATCGACCAAATCAAAACTCTCGTCGAGAGCGAAAGTCTCTCATTCTTGATAGGTGCCGGGTTTAGTAAGAACATCAGCACAGTCTTCCCATTTTGGAAAGAGCTGCTTACCGATGCGATATGGGCGAAGTATGGCTCGGGCAGAGAGACAGAACGGAAGCGGAAGGAAAAGGCGTTGGTCAATAAGGTAATACGCGAACAAGGACTGATTGGCGTTGCATCAAAGATAGTGTTGGATGCCGGTTTTCATGAGGCTATTGATGACTACATCGAGCAGCATACGCCCTACCTTGATTTGACGGAAGATGGGAGTGTTGTGCTGAAAAAAGCAGGAAAGGAACTTGCAGACAAGGTTACGCTCGACTGCCACCAACTGCTGAGGCAGTTGAACATAAAGAATATCTACACGTTCAACTATGACAATGCCTTGGAGTTTTGTCTTGGTGACAAGAGGATACTGAGCAAAGAAAAGGCAGAATTGAAAGGCAATCTTGAAAATACTAAGCATGAGAGGGAGGTACTTCAAGAAAAACATAGCATATTCCTTCAAGAAGCAGAGATAACGAAGAACGGATCTTCTGGTCTTACCAGCGGGAGACTTAGTGTGGGAGAGTCCAAATTCCCGGAGAATCTGGAAAAGAAGAATGATGAATATTTGAAACGCCTTAAGGAGTTGGATGCAAAGGTGTTCAATCTTACCAGCAGACTGAACGAGGTGCAGAGGAAATTGGATGATAGTTATCTGGTCATCTCAAAATCGTCGGACATCGCGCAAACGGATGACGGACGGAACATATACAAGATTCACGGGAGTCTGCGTCTGAGCCAAGAAGAGGACTACGGCTTTGATGGGGATAAGCACGCACATTATATCATCACTCGCGAGGACTATGAGAGCTATGAGCAAAAGCATGGCGCGTTTGTAAGTCTTATGCGGATAGACCTGCTGAGAAAACGTTTCTGCATTGTAGGTGTGTCGGGTGGTGATGCCAACTTCTTGGCTTGGATAGGCTGGGTGAAGGATGTGCTGGACAAAACGGGAAATGAGGATGGCTTGCAGCAGAAAAATTCTTTCTTCGTCTATGCGGGAGGGGATGACTTGGGCAGGGATATGAAGCAGATGCTGGAGAATCATTTCATCATTCCCGTCAGACTGAAAGACTACTTCCCGAATGCCGCTGATGATACTGAAAGGGTGAAACTGTTTTTGGAGTACATTCAGCCTAGCATCAACAACATGACGAAAATGGTCAAGCTGTGGAAGGATGTAGACATAGCCAGCCTTGAGCAGAATAGATCATTTTCGATGGACAAAGTCGCTTTGCGGCAGTTGTGCGAGTTATCAAAGACGAATGTGTTCTTCAAACCGTCATCGCCAGTACATTATGCGGCTATTGCTGTAGAGGACTCTTCGTATCGCTATCTGAAAGATGCTGATGATGACAAACTGAAAGTGATGATTGCAGCAGCACGTTGCTCGCTGCTTCCTGTGAGGCCCAGCCTGCTGGCACAGATGAAAGCCTCCATGACGAAAAGCAAAGATACATACATCAAAGAAGGTCTTGGCTATGTAGCTCGCAGGCAGAAACTGTTCTATGCCCCACAGACATTGACAAAAGCTGAAATGGCCGAAGATGGCTATACTACCATTCTAAGACGTCTGTATTTGTATGACTTTCCAAGCGAAAAGGAATGTACGTTTACTTGTGAGACAGGACTTGACCGTATCCGTCTTTATTCCTTGCAACGGATGCTGTTTAGTCGCTCGAAGATTGACTTGCGTGAGGATAGCATTGTTTCGATGTTCGCAAATCCACAGGAGTTGACGCTTGTCAACGATTGGTTGAACTGGTTGGAAAGAGATCTTGAGAGCCCCATCAAGGAGGCAGCGAAGAAATACAGAGAGAATTACAAAACATACCATTTGAGTGAGTATGTGGAGGCTTATCTGAAGGGAATGCGTGAGAAGAAGGAGCCTGACCCATACGGAAACGTTACGGAAACCATTTACCTAGATGGTAGGCTGTTTGGGTATGAGAATGCAGCGGTGCTGCTGAACTCGCTGATAGAGATGGGAGTGACATTTGCGGGACATACTGTGCTGACGGACAAAGACTGGGTGGATCTGGTACACGAACTGATGCCGTACCATCCTTATCCGATGGTATTCTACACGATAGCAAGAGGTAGCAAAGAGTCTGTAATAAAACGAGTGGCACAGGAACTGATGTATGACAGGCATTCATATACTATTGCATCGGATATTCTGAAACGCTTGTTGAAGGCTCTGTGCAATGAGAATGTCCCAGGTTGGATGATGGGTACAATGTCACAATTTGCAAGGTGCCTGTTCGTGGCTGTATCGGTGTCGAAATGGGGTAAGCCGTTCAAAGAGATAATCATCCCTTGTCTGGATTATGCAGACAAAAAAGCAGAGTACAACACGCAAAAAGCTTTATACGGGATGGTCAGTTCTGGTGTGGAATATATTAGAGACAAGCAGATAAAACTGATGCTTCTGAGGCGGGTGCTTGAGACCAAGATTACCGAGCGGACAGACAACTATCTGAATACACTTGCTATTGCGGCAAAAGAGGGCATTACGGCCAATGATTTTGCTCCGCTAACCGGATTGCTGGTTGGCTTTGCGCAAAAGAAGAAAGGTCGCTTGCAGTCGTATATTCTCATCAACCTGTCATCGCTGTTGAGTAAAGATGATTTGCTGAAAGTGTGCGATGTGCTGGGAGCACAGGCCCTGCGTGACAATCAGTTGGCTGTGCCGTATGCCTATCGAATAAAAGTATTTCGTGAGAAGGCATCGGCTTTCAAGACCAAGGTTGCCGAAAGGGAAGATGTGTGGCAGTCTGGAATATCGGCTTCTGGAGCCAGAATGGGAGAAGGCCATGTGAAGGTGAGCCAGGTGGACAAGATTCTGCACTTTAACGATGGACAGGTGTCTCATATCTGGGACGATATGGTGATGGCTTTGAAGAGAGTGAACGACAGGCTGGATCACTCACGGAGCCCGATGGTGGATCAAGGGATGCTGTCGAGTGAAAACACATACCGTGAGATGGTGATGGACATGCAATTGTTTGTACATAATCACGCTAATCAGTTGCAGAACAAACAGAATTATGAGGAAGTGGTGGCCGGTTTGGCGCAAACCTATCATCGTTGTTGCTTTGGTAAGACCATTCTTCAGATGATTTCCGATGACGAAATGTACAGGGCAATACGAGGGGTTATGATTCGGACGGAGATGGGAGGGATAGAGCCTCTGGCTGCTGAGTATAAGGCTTTGGTAAGTTGTCTGCTGGCTAAGGAATCAACATCTGTCAACCACCTGTTCTTGCATCTGTCGTGGGTGATGAAGGAACACAAAGAGTTCTTTAGTCAACAAGAGTTCGTGGCCTTGTTCATTGCTATACTGGATTCGTATGCTAAGTATTTTGTTAATGACGATAGTCAGGAACGTTGGGATATTTGTAGCTGCGAAAAGGAGAAGGCGGAGAGTTGCTTGATGGAAATCTCGAAAGTGTTGAACGAATGGGGCTATAGGCATCCTTTCTGGACAAGGTATGAGAAACAGTTCTTTGTGAAGTAATGGAAGATAAGAAGGACTTGCAACATTTTATCCTTACCCGCTTCAATCTCCTTATCTTCAACAAGGACAAGAAGGGGCAGAAGGTTAGGTCGGCATCGTGGTTGGAGCATCGGTTTGCGCTTTTTGAGCGGTACTGCCTGCCGTCAATCATTGCCCAGACGTGTCAGTGCTTCAGGTGGATAGTACTGTTTGACAGCACGACTCCAGAACGGTTAATGGAGAAGATTGCGGAGTACCAGAAGAGTTGTCCGCAGTTGAAACCGGTGTATGTGATGCCGGAGAGTGGACGCTTCTTCTCACAGATATTTAGAGACGAAGTCGTCAAAAGAGTTCAAGAGGTTAAAAAGTTTGATGGTTTAAGTAGAGTTCTGACGACTTACTTTGATAATGACGATGCGTTGAGTGCGCAGTTTGTGGAGGATGTACAACGGAGGGTAGAGGCTTTGCCAGATGGGACGTTTATTACATACGATAGCGGCTACCAGTTCTTCACGGATTACAACTATATGATGCGTATCAACTTCCCGAGAAATCACTTTATGAGTGTGGTCGAGAGCGGAAATGCATCAATTGTGAAGACAATTTATGGATATGGGAGTCATTATTACATCAACAAGATAAAGGGTGTTAGAATTGAGCACGTGAAGGACTTACCCATGTGGTGCGAGGTGATTCATGATAGGAATATGGGTAACGATGCATACTTCTTGCGGGCTAAGATGGTGAGGGATGCTGATGGTTTCGGTTTAATGGTTCATGGTTCGTCAGGCTCACCAACGGATTCAAGTATCAGGTATGGTCTGAGACTATATCTGTTTAGGTTCTTGCCGAGATATGTGAGAACTTTTGTGAGGAGAATAGGGTACTTTTTCTTTGGAAGGCACTGGTGATGATCAAAAAGAATAAAAACGGATATACATAGTGAAGATACTGTTTGTTTGTCAATACTTTTATCCGGAGGTGTTCAGGGGGAATGACATAGCGTTCCAATGGGCAGAGGATGGGCACGAGGTGCACGTGGTTTGTGGGGTGCCGAACTACCCGGACGAGGTGTTCCATAAGGGATATGGATGGTTCAAGCGTCGTCATGAGGTGATAAATGGTGTGAAGGTAACGCGTCTGCCGATCATACCTCGTGGCAATAAAAAGATTATGCTGATGTTGAACTACTTCAGCTATCTGATTGTGGGCTTTGTGTATATGTTATTTTATGCACTGTTCCATAAGTATGATAGGGTATTTGTGCAGCAGTTGAGTCCTGTGATGATGAGTGCTCCTGGGGTTTTGTATAAGAAGCTCAGGCGCGTGCCGCTTTATACGTGGGTGATGGGCGACTCCTGCCTCTATTATGAACCGATGAATGCAAAGGATGCTGCTGAGAAGTTAGCTCAATTGATAAACGACGAGTCATTGCAGATATCCATGACAGAAAAGATGACAGCCCAGTTGGCTCAATTCGCTGACTATAACAAGCACTTCAATGACATTCTGGAGTTCCTGGTGAAGGTTGGGGAAGGGAGAGTTTGAGAAGTATGTGGGTTGTATGAGAGGATAGAGAAAAGATACGATTTCACTAAACGAATGGAAAGTGGTATATTTGACTTGGAAACTCATTTAAATGGCATTTAATGCAAGTAGGAATGGCAAGCAACGGAAAGATACTGAGCAAGGCTCCTTGTAATGATGACCTGTTCAAAGGTGGAGCACATAAGAAACTGGCCAAGGTTATTGCAGAAGAGATTCTAAATGACCAGGACTGTAGCATTATCGGTATTGATGGTGGCTGGGGCTCCGGTAAGTCAAATCTTGTCGGTATGGTGGAGAAGGAACTGACAGATGCATCTAAGCTGGAACTGCTCGGGAAGTACCATTTCTTCACATACGATGCATGGGGGCATCAGAATGACTATCCACGAAGATCTATCCTGGAGGAATTGACAGCTTTTGTTACTAAGGGAGAAGACTCTATTCTCAACAGTGATGACTGGAGAATACGTCTCGACAATCTGCTTGCCAAGAAGAAAAAGACAACGACTAAAACAGTGCCAAGTCTCAATTACGCATTGGTGGTGTTGGCATTGATGGTTGCTTTAACGCCAGTTATCAATTCTATTGCCGGGAAGATACCAACTGAGGCTGGGAGGATTATCTTTACTTGTCTAGTATATGGAGCGGCGATAGTATGGACTTGCTGGAAGCACTGCCGCAACATGAAATCTCATAACCAACCCATAAATCTGGAAAATTTTCTCACAGAGTTGTTTTTGATATACAAGGACAAAATACAGGAGGACGAGAAATATGAGACAATTTCGGAACGGGAGCCTTCAACAAGGCAATTCAAGGACTGGATGTATGATATAAACAAAGATCTCGAAACACAAGGAAAGTATCTTGTAGTAGTGATAGACAATATGGATCGGCTGCCAAAGTTGAAAGTACAAGAACTATGGTCGGCAATCCATTCTTTCTTCTCGGAGGAAAAGTATGCTAACATTCGAGTGATAGTGCCTTTTGACAGAGCACATATCCGCAATGCTTTTCAATCCGAAGATATAGTAAGCAAGCTAGAAGATACCAATGAGATAGCCGTTTACGGTGATGACTTTATCAACAAGACGTTCTATATAGTTTATCATGTCTCACCTCCGATTCTATCTGACTGGAAAGATTACTTCGTTCGGCAATGGCACTCTGCCTTTGGAGATGAAGCGGAGGTGGATAATGCTGTGATGATGGTGTACGACATGATGACTAAGGAGCATACACCAAGGAAGATAGTGGCTTTTATAAATGAGTTTGTCACGATAAAGAATGTTGCGGATGAGGCTATCCCAGACAAGTATATAGCATTGTTTATATTTGGAAGGGCTAAGATAGGGATCGACCCTATTAAGGAGATTCTTACGCCTTCGTATCTTGGATCGCTTGACTTTATTTTCAAAGATGACAAGCAATTGCCATCAATTATGTCCTCGTTGTATTATCAGTTGCCGCAAGATGAAGCAGTAGATGTGGTTTATACCAGACAATTTGCCCGAGAACTGGATGAGAATAATCTCGATAGTGTAAAGACAATGAAGACGTCTGGTAATAATAGATTCAATGCTATCATGGAAAGAGCATTGTCGGAAGTGACGAATACCGGCAATGCTGCATTGGCTATGGATGGTTTGTTTAGCGAGGAGAGTAACACGACAATTCAGAATTTCTGGGATACCTTATATCAGAAAGATAAAGAGAAAAGAGGGGATATTACCAAATTCGTCCCATATCATAGGGTCTTGATGGCAAAGATATCAGACAAGACAGGGTATTATAAAGATTTGATTAAAGGATACCATAATTCCTTTGTAGCGGAGTCGTCTGTTGAGGACTATATGAAAGGCATTGACGAACTTGCTAGTGTTGAAGGAATAGACATATATGGCAGAATGTCTAAATTGAAGAAGGGGATTACAGCCAAGCAGTTTGTGGAATTGGTAGAGAGAGGAGGTAAAAGGTATAAACAATATGGTATGACCTGCCCTGATAGCACTCTGTCGGATTACCTTGCAGGGTTGGAAATAAGTGACTGGCAAAATATGATGGTCGTACCAATCCTTGACAGAAAGGAATATCCGCTTACTTCCTTTAAAGGAAAGATTGAAGAAGCAATACGCGCTAATGCATCCGATGCGGCTATTGAGAAGATATTGTTCGCGAGATTGAAAGAATTGGAGATAGATATTATTGACTGCGCTAAATATCTGAACGATAATCAGATTGCTCAACTATTTAACTCTGCAGACGAGGAGTTTAAGGCAGACCTGACTGCTATGCGTATATCGCGATTTGACGCTTATGCTTCTCCATATGCTATAAACTTTACAAGCCATTTGAACGAACCTGCAGATAGTTTTGTTGAGACAGTAGCGCAAGTTTTTCATCGTTATGGCTCATATGGGGAGATGTTGATAAAGTTAGAGACCTTTCAGAATGAGCTCGTGAAAAAGGTATGCAAGATTATAACATTAGGTAGTCCTCATACGCAAACGATGAACATTCTGGCTGTCGCCGAGAGTTTTGATATAATTATTGCAAATTCAGAAATCACTCCTGAAGAATTGTTCAACAGGATGAATGATTGGAGAAACAGTTGGGATAATATAAAGAAGGAGAGTGTTCCTTCCATTCCGCTCCTTTTCTTTGAGGCGGCTAAAAAAACGAATAGTGAGTTTTCAGCATACATATTGAAACTTGTTGAAGGTTATATTAGTGGCTTGACACAAGAACAATGGGTTAATAACCTTGTAGAAGAGAACAATACTAATCTTTGCTTGCTTAAGATTCATCATGTTTCGCAGTTGCCGCCTTTCTTTGATGCTTTCAAGCAGTTGATGAAAGGGTATGCAAATGGGGAGAATGATGCTTTGGCAGCGGTGAATGTGAACTTTGCGATAGAGATAGCTCTTGACCTTAAACATGATATTCAGCGTTTGTTCAGAGATATTCGCGATATTTTTATGTCAACAACGATTTCTTCTCAGAAACTTCTTTTTTTCGGTGAATGGTTGTTCCAGTATGGAAATCTTGACCACAAGAGCGGATGTTTGGAACGGATACTTCCTTCGGAAATGTTGGACAATGACGAGATAATAGGGCTGATAACCAGGAATAAAGAGGTCGTAAAAGTGATGATGGAAAAGTCGGAGGATAGTTCTGAATTTATTTCTACGATGCGTTCAATGTTGACTGGTACTCGGAGTTGTGATGAAGGATTCAAAGTGCTTTGTGATTTCTTGGAAATAGAAGCAGTGAAGGAAGATGTGGAAGAAAGAGAAGGCGATTAATAACGGCTGTGTGGGTAAATCCAGAATTGTTTTAGAATTTGGTGAATGGTTAGTGTGAAATGACAAAACGATAAAAAGGTATGGTTGAAGAATTTGGTAACTATGAGAGCTCGTATTTCATTTTGAATGTGCCGACTGAGGCCGATTTGAACATACGGGAAATGGAGGAACAGGATTTCGCTGTTTTCTTCCATGAGTATGTCCATTTCCTTCAAGACATTACCTCTTTCTATGGCTATATGGGGATATATGCTCATGGCGAGTACATGAGGCGTGCGATTAACGACCTGTATGCTATGCCCCAACAAGTCGAAATGCCACTTACATTAGAAGAGAAAGGTGATTATGTCCAGTTGAATAAGGATATATCTACTTTCTCATTGGGCGACAAAGGCGACCTGGTTTTTGTAGAGATCAACAATGCTGACAGGGATATTTTCATAGAACAGTTTCCTCTTACTGACTCATTTAACCTGCCAGAGCTGCACGTTAAGGCGGCAACTAATCGTGGACAGGAGGAGATTGTTGTGGGTGCATACGCTATCAGGGAGAATATGGCGTATCTTCTAGAACGAAAATGCACCACAAAATATCGTACGTCAAGAGTTTTTCCGTATCAGATAGTGGAAATTATTGCAAACGCCATGTGCCCTAATAAACTGACAGATGAAGACCTGATTGCGTTATGTGATGTCGCCTTGCAATGCTCAGTTCCAGGGCATGCGTTGTATTTGTTCCTGAATGCTATTGCGGAAGGAAAGATGATTGTGAGGAGGCCAGAGGATATATATGATTTCTTATTCACCATGCGTACTCATTTTTTGGGAATGGATGTCAGTACTTCGCAGGCATTGATAACGGCTGCAGCTATGGCGATGGACCATTTGCTGTCTTACGTAAAGATTGATTTGCTCAATGCTGAATATCAACAATGGATCCTTTACACGCTGACTGCCGGAGTAGAGCTTAGGGTGCTCAGACCTTATTTCTTCTTGGAAATGGCGAGAGGGATGAGGGACAAGAATAATAGGATGCTCCAGTATATAGCAAAGAATATAGGCTCACCTCAAATGGTAAATTCAAAAGGGCTGAGATTTCAGCTGGCTACGGATAGGCCCATTTGCAGATTTGAGTATCTGGAGGCCGTTAAGGAAATTGAAAACCTGTTTGAGAATGGAGAGCGTAAATGTGGTATGAAATCTTGGTGTGCGTTGAGTCCTGATGGCGCACCAATAGATGAACGATGTGATAAAGAACCCTGGAAAAGGTGTAATGATGTTCAGTTATGCCCATACGGATTGTTGTGGAGACACTGGAAACTGGTAGATAAGGTAGTCGTATGAATGAAAATCAAAACGATACTTTGATACAGCATAAATAATAAGAAAAACGAATATATACGATGAAGATACTGTTTGGTAACTACTCAGGTGCCCATGTCCTGACCATAAACCGAGGATGACGCGAGGCTTTCACCATCTCGCTGAGACTTTTTTCAAAAATCATCTTCATGCCGCAAGGTCGTGTTCCCGACCGCCAAAAATCTGTCGTCTGCAGCCTTCTGCGGGTTCTGTAGAGGCACTCAAAAATCTTTCATTCGGTCCTCCACGCGAAGGGGCGCCGACC
>ENA-OYWF01000181-OYWF01000181.1-human-gut-metagenome-genome-assembly--contig:-NODE-181-length-17808-cov-4.695995_pt1 | contig 17808 bp, 9 predicted proteins | sample MGYA00244809_ERZ653394 | MGnify/ENA primary metagenome ERZ653394 (study PRJEB26926, sample SAMN06165151) | human gut metagenome | biome: ENVO:00009003; feature: ENVO:2100002; material: ENVO:00002003...
TGCGGTTCATGATTTTGAAGTTACCCGATAGACCGCTCTTACCATTTGGTTCGATCTTTATTGATGATACTTGCTTGTTCCACTCAGAACCCATATTAGCAGTAGAAGCTGTGTAAGATTTGCTCTTCCCGCCGAATCCATCATTCTCATAGACAACGACTTTGAAACCACTCTTCACCTTCAACGACGATATATCATCGTTTGTTATCCCATATGACTGTAATGAGGACAGCAAAAACTCTCCTTCTGGTAAGTCCACAGCCTTACCTTTGTAGTCGATATCAGAATAAAATGTTGCCACAGGATTATCGGCGTGTTTCGATGGAGGTTGTATCCCAATGAGCACATCTTGATTCATGGAATAGCCGTCTTTTGAACTACTTGCACCCATGCCACTATTGTCGTTAGGGTTCAAAACGGATAGTTTGAAGTAGCCGTTGCACATTCCTCCCCATCCCCAATTGATATGAAAAAGACCGTTTCCATCATATCCATCACATACAAATGCATGTGCTCCACCACTTGATGTGCCTGCATAGAGGACCGGCCGGCGCTCTGCCAATTCGCGATATATCATACTTTCCCATGCTTCGTTACTATAATTGTTACGAAAAAGATGTTGAACATTTCCATCGTAACCGAAGTTGTTCTTTAAGGCATTCTCCACTTCTGTAAAACTTGATCCAGTTCCATCAGGTCCATAGCCAGACTTAATGGCCTGCCCTACATATTGCATGAGTACAGCGACAGCAGTTGCCGAATGATCTGATTGACCATCACGATAACTGTCATTCATGCTTTTCCAATCGAAGACAACAGGTGTTAGTTCGTTTTCCGTGTATCTCCTATTATTATATGTAAACGAATGCTCTGAAATATTAGTGGTAGCAGATTTAGGCCATTGATGATAATACATCACTTGTGCAGCAGCTGTACATACGCAACCTGTGTAGCATCTGCGCCCTTCAACTAACGGACAGCGATCATAATAAGGACTACCTTGATTCCAGGTGCAAGATAGAAGGGGAGAGATAGCGCTATTGGCTTCACGTAGTCCATTATCATATAATGTGGTACTTGACGCTTTGACAGACGATGTGGATTTCAACGAACCTATCACATGGGCATAATAACGAAGCCATTCGCGCATATTATCTGGTATTTCATCTGCATTAAAACGACCTTTATCCGAGTAAGCAAGGATCTCCGCTGTTCGGTCATCTCCCGAAACAATAACAAAACCGTTATCATCATTGGTATTAAATACATAATACGGCATTGCTTGTGCTTTAGTCTTGCCTCTCACTTTAAAAAGGTTTTTTACATCTTCAGCTATAGTCTTACCATGCTTACTTGCAAAGATTACTGCTTTCTTTCGCGCAGTACTCTGTGTTATAGGCTCTGCCCAAAGCAATGTAGCAACGAAGAGTAATAAAATAGTTAATAAGTTTTTAAATCTCATAAGTCTTTAGTTTTTGTATTAAACAATTATAAACGTCTTTATTAGCATCAAAATCTAATTTTGAATATTTCTTGAGCTACCTTTATCACATAAATTCCTGAAGGTTGGTCATAGATGGATATTGAGTCTACGTTCGATAGAACCCTCTCGCAACGTATCAGTCTTCCGCTTACATCATAGATAGTCAATTCTTCGCCTTTTGCACCTGTCACGATGATGGTATTGCCCTCTTTTCTGAGGTTCATCCCAGAGAGACTTTCGGTGTTTACGATGCCAGAATAGACTGACGGACTAACGAATTTCCACTGTTGCGTATTGGTGCCATTGTTGTCATATAGCTTTATCCACTCGCCATTGTCCTTGCTCGAGCTCGGTATCTCTATCACTTTACCACTAAGACGTGAAACAAATTGATAATAACCATCACCCTTTTCGACAACGATGAACTGTTGATTCCTGTTGCCGTTATATTCATAGAGTTGCACCTGGGCGCCATTGTTTTTCGACCAATCGGCTACATCCATACCTTGCCTTTTGTTGACTGAAGTACATATAGAATAAACACCTTTTTCACCACCAATCTCTGTCAATGTCCATATCTGCGTTGCATCTATGTACTCATCATCATATTGAACGATGGCTGTTTTATTGTCTGTGTTGTTGTTGTCCAAATCAAGAAACTTACCACTGTTGCGGTTTTGCAACTTATAGTCACCTGACAGTCCACTCTTTCCGTATGCCTCAACCTTCAACGAAGACATCTTATCATTCCATTCTTCACCAACGAAACTCTCAGAGGCTGTGTATGACTTACTTTTGCCATTGAAATTGTCATCCTCATAGATTGTAACCTTGAAACCAGGAGTGACCTTCAAAGAACTCATATCATTGTCCTTCAGATTGTAAAGCCCCATTCGACTGAGGTTATATTCGCCTTCAGAAAGGGTCACAGCTTTACCCTTATAGCTTGCATCGGTATACAATGTAACTGCAGAAGCCTCGTCGTATCGGTTCTCAACCACGGCCCACTGTTGTGTGTGGGTGCCATTGTTGTCGAAGATTTTTATCCATTCACCATTTCCTTTGCTTGATTGTGGAATCTCTACCACTTTACCACTGTTACGAGCTACAAGTTGATAATAGCCTTCACCACAGTCGTAGAGAATAAACTGTTGATGAGGATTACCCAAATAGTCGTATAGTTGCACCTGAGCTCCGTTATCCTTAGAAAAATCAACGACATCCATACCTCGGTTCTTATTACCATAGGAGCAGATGGAGTAGACACCCTTACCGTTCATCACCTCTGTAAATGTCCACGTCTGAGAGGCATCTACACCCTCGTCATCAAACTGGACGATTGCGGTATTGTTATCAGTCTTGTTATTATCCAAGTCAAGATACTTACCACTGTTGCGGTTCATGATTTTGAAGTTACCCGATAGACCGCTCTTACCATTTGGTTCGATTCGCACCGAACAAGCCTTATCGTTCCAATCCCCACCAACAAAAGAAGCGTCTGTTGTCCAACTCTTTGAATTACCAGTGAAATCAGCATTCTCATAGAGTGTAATCTTGAAGCCTTTTGTGACCTTCAACGATGATATATCCTTAGCACTAATGCCATACATGGCGAGGTCTGCCTGAGTGTAGCTACCCTCGCCCAATGATTTTGAATAACCACGATAGTCGGAATCTGCATAAAGACTTGCTATATTGTCATCGCACTTTTTGGTACCAAACACACGTAGCATCCTCGTTGCCCACTGATTAAGATTCCATGTTTCATCGTTATAAAGCCAAATAAAACCTCCGCTCACTCCATTATTTCTCTTCCATGACTCCATCTGAGCTACGCATGCATCTACACCACCTTCTTGGTAATTCATTCTTCCTGCATGGACAGCTCTGTTACCTAAATGCCAGTCGGACGGATTGTTTCCTGCTCCGCCATCATAACACTGTATAAGTACCCTATCACATCTATCGCCCAACTGAGAAACAAGATTTTCCCAAAAACTACGGTTCGTATATGGCGCGATAGTTGTTTTATACCCCAATTCATACATCATCTGGTGGAATTTAACAGCCGTTGCGACATCGTAGCAATGCTCATCATCGTTGTTTACAGCATCAATCTCTGGAATGGCATTTTTAAGCGCTTTAAAATTCTTATACAAGATGGTACCACTTCCTACACCATGACTATTAATAAGTTCCTTGATGCGACTAAAAGACTCGTTACCCCAACCACCTATACATATTTCTATTCTACTGATGGTTGTTGGTGCCTGTTTTAGTTTTTTTATGTCAGAGACATAGTTGGGTTGCGTGTTACCAAACACATACTGTCCATCTTTGCATACCGTCTCGCCATCTGTAGTCAGTGTACCATCGGGCTCAACGTTGATATTGAAGAGAATGATGTATGTGAAACCAGAATTGCGTAATTTCTCGATGGTACCGGGACGTTCACGTCGGATATGTCCACCTACATACACGCCAGTGGATTGGGCAATAGTTTTGCTCACTCCCGAAAATACGAGAATGAGCAATAAAAACAGAGTTTGTTTCAATGTATTCATGCTTTGTACTTTTTTGAATAACGTGAAATAAAGTTGTTAGTCATTCCAAATGTTTCCATCATCGCTGGTGATCGGACCGTCTTCGCCACCTTCGCCGGCAATATTTTCATCAGGATCGCGTTTGTTGTAATCATAAAGCGATGCTGACTGTAATAAAGCATCATCATTATATATTTTTATATTAATGATTATCGGTTTTATATATTCCTTTTTCATTGTTGCTTTTTTTATTTGACTACATATTTTTTTCCATTCACGACATAAATGCCCTTTGACAGATTATTCAGATCGGCGGCATTGTTTTTCATAAGCACTCCGCTGATGCTATAAACTTTGCCAGAAGTGTCTCTATTCAAGTCATCTTCCTTTATTGTTTCTATAGGAGTGGTAGAACTATCATCAAACAAACTTATAGAAAATTCAGAAGCTTTCGAGTTACTATTATTTGTATTATGAAACCACCCACTGAACCCACGGATACCGTATTTTTTACCATCTGTATAGGGATAGAGTTTCATCGTGCCGTTTTTGGACTGCTGAAAGAAATAATCATCGGTTGTTATTATACCTTGTGAATCCCCCACAGTGCCCGTGCGCTGAACAAGAGAACCTTTAAGCACATATTCATCATAGGATGCCTTATCTTTAAATGGTATCGCATCAGTATTCACTTTACCATCAAATTCCTTTACCGACCGTAACATTTCCTCAGCAGAATATTTATTTGTAAGCGTCCATTCCCCTTCATTTCCATTTGCTCCAGATGCAGACCAGCGGTAGTTCAAATCAACATTTCTAAACGTATAAACACCATTATTATTAATATCTTTTGCTCTCATCTTAACAAGGAATGTCTCACATAAATCAAGCGGATAATCATTAAAATCGGTGTAATGGAGAAACATGAAAGTCTTACCATCTTTCCAATAGCCGCGGTATACACCCATTGTGAAATTATTACTATTAGCCTCGCTATCATTATTGGTAAGCCCATTCACTATGATGCGTGTATTGTAAGCCTGTTTCTTTTTATAATCTTCACCCCACCAACTACAATATCTGTAATTCACTCCAAAAGGCAGACAAATGGTGTTCCAACCCTCCTTAAGTGTTCTGTGCAATCTTACTATCGCATGTTGCTGCGGCACATTAATATATTCTGTTTGATTACTATATAGGTCTTTTGTGAGAAGACGCTGAAACTCAGAGTTATCATTCATATAGGTCAAAAAACCAGTTGCCTCAGTTTCCTCCCATCCTTCTGCAGCATTTTTAAAGATTACAGTTGTCATATTTGGATCCAGCCCTTCAAACACTTTTTTATTTTTAATTCCTGCATATTCGTCCGTTTCCCCTTGTAGGCACTCAGGAGCCACCCCACGGTTCACTGTGATAGTTTCCAACTTTATTTCAGCATCACCACTAGAAGCAAATGCACCATCTCCTATTTGAGAAAACTTTGCAGGAATAATCAAATCGGTAAAAAAACATTTATTTTTATTCGCATCCTTTCCATCATGTCCATCTTGTCCGTTGCAGCCATAAAACAGATAAGCAGGAATCTTCGTTTCCTCACCATTGTCTGCATAATTCTGTAACACACCATTAACAAATTCGTTGGTCATGGATCGACAGTCACCAAATACACCAGTTTCAAGATAGGTTATCTTAGCTTTATCCAAGTTTTCAAAGGCATTCAACTGTTTGCAGCCCCTAAATGCATTTTTATATATTCTAAGTTCTTTATTATCCGGAGTTATATTATCCAGAGTTATATTTGCCAGTTCATCACATCCTCTGAATGCTTCAAAACCAATCTCCAAGCCACCATTTCCGTGAATATTCAGTCCGGTAACTTTCACTCGATTATAAAAAGCCTGATTTCCTATTTTCGTTACTGAGTTGGGTATCTCAATAGCCATTTTATGGTCTGCTACTAAGTCAGAGAATTTATCACGATTTCCTTCATCTGCGCGAAAAGCATTGTCTTTTATCTCTGTAACATCCTTTATCAATCGGTTTATATATTTGGTACTCAAGCCATAACAATTGGAAAACATAAATTTTCCAACTCTATCCAGCAAGAATTTACCCTTTACCGCATCATCTGTTATATCTACGTAGTCTATAGTTATTTTTTTCAGATTCCCAGCATTAGCGAAATAAAGTTGACAATCTTCATCACCATTTCCTACATTCATACCATCTTTAGGCAATTCCAACTCTTTAACTTTAAACATATTCATGAAATAGCCCGAATTAGTATATGTATCAAGTTTATACTCGTGCAAATCGAGATATTTGATGTGAGTACGTATCTGCTCCCACGCTGGAAAATCACCTCCCTCCATTATTTTTAAATCTCCACCTTTACCTCTTCCTTTCCCATTGGCAAATTCAATACCATAAATTCTATTCAGATCTACCTCATGATTGGCGTTTAGCAATGTATATTCTTTATTATCTTCATCCTTTACAGTCTTTCCAGCAACAAGCTCTCTCAGTCCGTTAACCCAATCTCCTTGCTTTTCATCATGGCTTACCACAATATAATTAGACCATCCTTCCGGCTCACCCTTCTCATTGGAAAGCTGGATTTTGAAGTAATAAGTGTCCGCTGAAGCCTGTATCAAGCACAAAGCGAGCAAGATCATTGATAAAAGTATATTTTTTTTCATATCCATAATTCCGCAACACTATTATTAATTAAACTTTTAAAAGACCTTAGCAACAAAAAGTTGCCCAGGATTATGTCATGTCAGAAGTTTCACTTATCTTAGTGTTGCATTTAAAAAACAAATAAAACTCTGAATGACATGGCAAAAATTCAAATAAAATCTGAGAAACTCACTCCTTTCTTTTTAGTTATTATTTAAGTTTGTACGCAAAGTTATAATGTTTGTATGTGTTGTTATTCCTAATCTGTGCCAATGATGTTCTGAAAGAACTAAAAGCTACGATATATTTTTACGCGTTCATCTTTTATAACGACGGCCATAGACAAGTGACTTTTTGGGTGTTACCAATCTGATAAGTTACTTCCAGCGTATTGGCAGCATGCACAAAAACAGAAAGCATGCTAACCATACAGAAAAGTAACAATTTGTAAATTCTCCTATTCATAAGCATAGTTTTTTTAATTACACAATTAAGTTATTAAGTTTTCGCTTGCAAATTTACTCTTTTTATCGTTTCGCTTTTCGGCTGTGGGTAAAAAAGTGGCTTCACGAAGCAACAAAAAGAGCATAAGTAACTGATTATCTATTGTTTATCTATTTCTTCGTTTTGAAAAATATTAAGATAAAAGGGGGCATTTCATCTTGAAGAAACGCCCCCTTGTACCTGATTTATTGAACTTTCTCATGTGCGGAAGTTAGAGAAGTTATCTTAACTTCCCCATTTGAGAAAGTTGTTTTTACTTTTTTACCCTTTTACTTTTTTACCTTTAAATATTACTTTTTTACCTTTAAATATTACTTTTTTACCTTAAAGTTTCCCTTGTTGGTTCGTACGATGTAAATGCCACCAGCATTCATATCACTGACACGGCGGCCAGTGAGGTCGTAGATGCCGAGCACCTTGGTTTGCTGCTTCTTATCTGCAGTAGAAGCCTGGATACCAGTAGTAATCTTCTTGTAGAAGAAGACACCGTCGAGATTCACCTCTACACCGTTGGTTCCGCCAGCAAGGACACTCAGGATGTTACTTTTGTAAGAACTATTACCCAAGAAGGCTGGAGCGCCATATTTCTTGATTTCTGTCATTGGGATGTCGAAGCTGTACCATTCGCCGTTGCGATAGAAATCGCCAAGTACTGCATATTTCTTACCTGCATCTTCGAAAGGAGCAGCGCCAATGGTGAAGTGAGCATTCTCGCCAATGACGATGGCATAAGGAGCGCTCTTGCTGATCTCATTGGTTGTCTTCATTGAGAAGTGGAGCCAGTAACTGTCGTCTATCATGCTCATATCGGTGGCTGCAGCAGGAGCATAGCCTGCACCCGACCAACCTTTTCCGCCAACAACCTTCACGCAAGAGTATTCCTCGTTGTAGCCGAAGCTGTTGGTGCCTGTGGCTGTAGCACCTGTCATGGTGCCCTCCCAGAGGTTGAAGTTATAGCGACTATTGTCGACATTGTAGTCGGCCTTTACCTTGCCTGCGTCCTTTACTTGATTGGCAAAGGTGCTGCCAGTGGCGATGAGTACGTAGTCGGAACCCGATGCAATGTCGAAAGTCGACTGGTTTTCGGCGTTGAGCGACTTGGATCCAAATTCTCCGAGCGTAGCGTCGACATCAGGAGTCTCGCTGCCACCCTGCTTCTTATAGAAGAACACGTTATCGAAGGTAAGTTTTGTGCCTGCATTTCCACCACTGAGCGCGCTGATAGCATTCTCTCTATAGGCAGCAGCACCACCGTCCTTGTCGGGGAACACAGTTCCTGCCATCTTCTTGAGCTTGCTGAAAGGAATGTCGAAACTGTACCATTCGCCATCGCGTTTGTAGTCGCCCAAAATCATGCCCTCCACAGGGTTGTTGCCGATAGTGAAGCTGGCCTCACCTACACGAATCGCATGAGAAGCATGCAAGAGAGCATCGTCGCCCTTCATCGAGAAATGGAGATAGTAGCTGTCGTCGAGCATGGAGAGGTCTTTCAATCCGTGAAAGCCCAATCCTGACCATCCTTTTTGGGTAACGGTAAAAACAGAGTAATCCTCGTTGAGTCCGAAGGAATTGACACCTGTCCCAATGCTTGGCGCATAGGTATTCTCCCAGATATAGAGGTGCTGCTTGGTGTTGTCTACCGAATAGTCGGCTTTGATTTTCTCACCCATCTGCTGCATTACACCGGTGGAAGCGCTGATAATGACGTAGTCTGAACCTTTAGAGAAGTCGAAAACCGACTTACCTGCAGCATCGAGCGACTTGTAGCCATATTCTCCTAACTTGGTGGTTGTGTCCTCGAAATTTGTGTCCTCTTTCATATTATCGACAGTTTTTCCGTTGACGGTGTAGCACTCCTGTCCCTCCTTCTGGTAAAGGCGAATATAGTCTACATACATCTTCTTCTCGCCAGAATTGAGGGCAGTAACGGCTGCTCTATCGTGCACGCCTGTGAAGTTGCCGCCTATCGCCAAGTTGACGAGCATATAGAACTGCTTGTTGAAATAGTTGCCTGGCGATGTATTCAGACTTCTGTCGCTGATGTCCATGCTATAATAAGGTTTAGCAGCGTCGTCGAGATACATGTTGATGACATCGGGCGTCCACTCCAATACAAACTTGTGGAACTTGCCGTCCTGCAGGCTCGTAGGTGAGGTAGTGAACTTGCAATAGTTGGGATAGCTATTATTCTGATAAACACCCCAGTGGCAGGCGCCGCTATAGTATTTCTCCTGAGTGCCGTTCTTGATTCCGTCAAAATGTCCCATCTCCAAAACGTCGATTTCACCGCACGAAGGCCATGTTCCCGTGTTGCCAAGCAGCCAGAAGGCAGGCCACAAACCATTGGCAGTCTTAGGGATCATGATGCGTGTTTCCAACTTACCATATTTGAACGACACCTTGTCCTTGGTGAAGAGTCGTGCCGAAGTAAGATCAGGCTTAGCAGAGATGATGAGTGCCTTGGTGGTTCCGTCGGGAGCGAGACCTACGGTGGCGTTGGCTTTCTGATAGCTTTCCAATTCCCAGTTGCCAAATCCCTGGTTATAGTTTCCAATCTCATAGTTCCAGGTTTTTTCGTCTACTGAACCTACGTTGTTGAACTCGTCCGCCCATACCTGTTTATAGTCCTGACCATAAGCAGGCGCCACGAACATCATGGAAGATGCAAACAGAAGTAAATTCAAATGTTTCATACGCATTTAAGTTTTTAAAGTTATTAAAAAAATCAGATTGTTGCCGCAAAATTAAGCAAAAAATCCACCCATTTTTCGGCATAAAATGGAAAAGTGGAACAACAGAAGCGCCATAAGATTCACAAACCACTAATAATCAACTGTTTAAAAGACAATCAAAGATAAGAAGAAAGTGGACAACATACGAACAGAAGCAAAATCGCACAAAAACACAATTCTACTTTTTGTCAACACACAAGAAGGATGAAAGCGCCCTTTTCTCGAAGTTCAGCTTTATAAAGCGTCCACTGATTTCAATCTTCAAGTTTCTCGCACAGTACTGATAATCAGAAATATAAGAAAAACTTTCTACTTTACAAATCCACTTTTATTTATCACTGGGTTGTTACCAACTATTTTTTTTAGTACATTTGCAAGCGGAAAAACGAATGCTTCGGTAGAAGACGAAAAAGTCGTCCACCTACATCATACCTAATAATAACGAGACACAACAATAATAAAAATCTAAACATTTAGCTTATGAAACCAACAAGGTTATTAATGGTGATGCTGACATTGTTTGTGGCAACCATCATGCAGGCGCAACAGATTACCTGTAAGGGTAACATCGCCGACGTGAGTGGCGAACCCATCATCGGTGCATCAGTAGTAGTAAAAGGTACCTCGCAAGGTACAGTTTCCGACTTGGACGGTAACTTCACGATCCAAGCCAACCCCAACACAACATTGGTCGTATCTTATATAGGATATGTGACTCAAGAGGTGAAGGCTTCCGACAAGCTGAAAATCACGCTGAAGGAAGACTCACGCACCCTCGAAGACGTAGTGGTAGTGGGTTATGGTGTTCAGAAGAAGAGCGTCGTAACAGCCTCTATCGCCAAGGTGAGCGCCGACGACCTCGACGGCAAGGCGGCAGTACGTGTCGACAATGCACTGAAGGGTTTGGCCTCAGGTGTTACCGTCACTTCCTCATCAGGTCAGCCTGGTGCAGCCTCTCAGGTTCGTATCCGTGGTATCGGAACCATCAACAACAGCAACCCTCTCTACATCGTTGACGGAATGCCTATCGAGGGCGGTATCGACTATCTGAACCCCAGCGACATCGAGAGCATCGAGGTGCTGAAGGATGCTGCCTCTGGCGCCATCTACGGTACACGTGCTGCCAACGGTGTCATCCTCGTCACCACCAAAGGCGGCGAGAAGGGCAGAGTACACGTGAACTACAACTTCTCTTACGGCTGGCAGAACCCATGGAAGCACCGCGATGTGCTCAACGCCACCGAGTATGCTGTGATGATGAACGAAGGTCTTGTCAACGCAGGACAGGCTCCTATCTATGCCGATCCTTATCAGTACGGCAAGGGCACCGACTGGCAGGACGAAGTGTTCAACGACAACGCCGGTGTTGTCAACCATGAGGTGAACGTCAGCGGCGCTTCCGACAAGATCAACTATTACCTCTCTATGGGTTACTATCATCAGGACGGTATCGTAGGCGGCAACTACGACCGAAGCAACTACAGCCGTCTGTCGCTTCGCAGCAATACCAGCTACACGCTCTTCGACGACACCAAGGACCGCGACTGGCTCAACAAACTGCAGATCAGCGCCAACATCTCTTACTCACGCGTCAAGAGCAAGGCCATCGATGCCAACTCTCAGTATGGTTCTCCATTGGGTTCAGCCCTCTACCTCTCTCCTATCCTCACTCCTACCGTGAGCGGTGCAGCAGCCGAAGCTCAGAGCAATCTCTATGGCGAGCAGTACATGCTCTACGATGGAGCCGGACGTATGTACACAGTTCCTGGAAGCAGCTATCAGGAAATGAACAACCCATTGGCCATGCTCTCGCTGCCTGGCGACTTGGGCTGGAGCCATAAGTTTGTAGCCAACTTCTCTGCCGACCTCAACATCGGTTACGGCGTGAAATACCGCATCTCTTACGGAGCCGACCTCTCATTCTGGGGAAGCGACGGCTACACACCTCTCTATTATCTCTCTGGAAACAATAAGGCCACTATCACCAACGCCCACCAGTCGAGCAACCGCGGCACTGTATGGCAGTTGGAGAACGTGCTGACTTGGGACAAGACCTTCAACAAGCACACCATCAACTTGGTGGCAGGTCAGAGTGCGATGCAGAATACAGGCATGAACCTCTATGGTGCATTGCAGAACCTCAAGGACATAAACAAGCCTTTCATGAACAATACGAGTGCCGCCCAGAGCCGTGGCGAGATGTCTGCCAGTGGAGGACCTGCTTACGAACACACACTGAGTTCTTACTTCTTCCGTGCCAGCTACAACTACGACGAGCGCTACATGGCACAGTTCACCGTACGTCGCGACGGTAGTTCGCGCTTCGGTGCCAACAACCGCTACGCCACCTTCCCTTCCTTCTCTTTGGGATGGAACGTCATCAACGAACCTTACTTCCATGCTCCTGACTGGTTGAGCAACTTGAAGATTCGCGGTAGCTGGGGTAAGAACGGTAACGACAACATCGGCGACTTCACCTATGCAGCCTGGACAGCTTCGCCTTATAACACCATCCTGGGCAAGGGCGAAACCGTTGTCAATGGTGTACAGGCAGGCTCACTTGCCAACCCCGACCTGAAGTGGGAGGAGAGCGAGCAGACCGACTTAGGTATCGACTTGGGATTCTTTAAGAACGCCCTGACATTCAGCCTCGATTATTACATCAAGAAGACCAATGGCATGATCATCAGTATGCCTATCCCTAACTATGTGGGAGCCGGCGCTCCTCTTGGCAACGTGGGCGATATGGAGAACAAGGGTCTTGAGCTCGAAGCCAGCTACAAGTGGAACATCGGTAAGGCCAAATTCCACGCCAAGGCTAACGCCTCTTATCTGAAGAACAAACTGAAGAACCTCGGCAACACCTCAGGCTTCTTGGAACTCGGTGCTATGCAGAACACCGGAACCATCACACGCGGTTCTAACAACGAACCATTCCCATACTTCTACGGCTACAAGACAGCCGGTATCTTCCAGACCATGGACGAGGTGAAGGCATGGGTCAACAAGGACGGCGAGATGTTGCAGCCTAAGGCTGTACCTGGCGACGTGCGCTTCGTCGATGTAGACGGCAACGGAGCCATCGATGCTGCCGACCGCACCAAGATAGGTAAGGGAATGCCCGACTGGACCTTCGGTTTCACCCTCAATGCCGAGGACAAGAGCTTAGACTGCATGATGATGTGGCAGGGCACTGCCGGCAACGACATCTTCGATGCCACACGCCGTACCGACGTGCAACCAGCCAACCTTCCTTCTTATCTGCTCAACCGCTGGACAGGTCCAGGCACTTCCAACAAGTACCCACGCTTCGTTGTCAACGACGGAACCAACTGGCAGAGCAGCGACCTCTACATCACCGACGGTTCTTACATCAGACTCAAGAACATCCAGCTGGGCTACACCCTGCCACAGTTCATCACCAAGAAGTTCTTCGTCAACAAGCTGCGCCTCTTCGTAGCAGCCGAAAACCTCCTCACCCTCACCAAGTATGCAGGCTTCGACCCCGAAATCTCATCAGGCGACAGCACAGGAGCCACTTCGCTGGGTGTCGACTATGGTGTCTATCCTCAGAGCCGCACCATCACCGTGGGCTTCAACCTTGGATTCTAAACCTCTAAAAAACTTATCATTATGAAGACAAAGAAAATATATAAATATGTATTGATGGCAGCGCTCATCGCTCCCCTTACATTGACAAGCTGCTCGGATGACTTCTTGGACGTGACTCCTCCCGACAAGGCCACCCTGCAGGAATATTACAGCAACAAGGAGCACATCATGGAAGCTGTGGCTTCCACCTACAACCCCATGCGCCAGTACGACTGGAACAACGTGCAGTATGCTCCGCTACAGCTCTGCAGCGACATCATGGCAGACGATGTGTGGGTAGGCGGCGGAACCAGTTCCGACAACCTCTTCCTACAGAAGATGTCCAACTATGCCAGCACCCAGAACCCAGGCGATGCCCTCACAGGCATCTGGGATCAGAGCTACAAGGGCATACGCAACGCCAACGACGTGCTCACCTATATAGAGTGGGCCAAGGCTGCCCTCACACAGGCCGACTACAACACCTTCATGGCCGAAGCCAAGGTGCTGCGCGCCTTCTACTACATGCAGGTGTGGAAGTTCTATGGCAACATACCTTTCTACTTCGAGAACCTCAAGTCGCCTTACATCGGTGAGCAGAAGAGCGCCGACGAGGTGTACGAGGCTGTCATCAAAGACCTCGAAACCGCCATCGACCTCAATGCCCTGCCTATGAAGTGGGACGACAAGAACCTGGGACGTATGAGCCAGGCTGCCGCCTACATGATCTATGCCGAGATGGTGATGTATCAGAACGATGAGAGCCGCTACGCCAAAGCATTAAGCTATATGCAAGAGATTATCAACGACAAGCAGGACTACGACCTCAACCCCGACTACGCCAACATCTTCCTCGAGAGTGGCGAGTGGACCAAGGAGAGTATCTTCGAGATAGGCTACATGGACGACGGAGCCGTGCGTGCCTGGGGCGGTGGAGTCATCAATGCGGGCGGAACCGTCTATCCACGCTTCATCTCTCCACGCGACTACAAGGAGAGCGACGGAGTGGACAATGGATGGGGATTTGAGCCTGTAAGACTCGAGACCTTAGACCTCTTCGACGAGGGCGACGTGCGCAAGGACGCCACCATCTTCGACAGCCGTGACAAGAACTGCGACACCAAGAGCTGGCAATACACCGGACTCTGGCTCAAGAAGTATATCGCCTATAAAGAAAATAACAAGGACCAGAAAGCCGACGGCGACCTCAACTTCAACAACAACCTGCGCATCTACCGCTTCGCAGAGACCCTGCTCAATGCAGCCGAGCTCATCGTGCGCACAGGCGGCAACATGGCAGATGCCGAGGAATACCTCAACATGGTACACCACCGTGCCGGACTCACCGACAACAAGGCTGCCACTATCGACAACATCATCGACGAGCGCCACAAGGAGTTTGTAGGCGAGGGCAAGCGCTACTGGGACCTCATCCGCACAGGAAAGGCTGCCACCACACTCGTACCCGATGCCTACGGCTACCGCACCAACACATGGACAGAGAAGAAGAAATATCTTCCTATTCCTTTGAGTGAAATCGACGCATCTCACGGCACACTGACACAAAACGACTATTAATATAAAGACTCAAGCAATTATGAAACATAACATATTCAGTAAGGCACTCCTCATCGCTGCCACAGCAGGGTTGGCACTCAGCGCGTGCAGCCCAGAGGACTTCGACGGCGTATCAGAGGCAGGACTGCCACTGGCAGAGAACGCAAAGGTGACTACCAGCGTCGACGACGAGACCAACACAGTAACCTTCCACATGGAGGGCGACGGCATCTACCCCATGTGGTACATTCCTGTTGACGGCAAGGAAGTAACCAAGAACCCCGTCTACTCCACCGTCAACCCACTGCAGAAGATATGGGTCAATTCGGGCGACTATAAGGTTTACTACCGTGTGGGCAACCGCAACGGTATGTCGCAGGGCATGGGCGAGACCACATTCCACGTCAACAACACCCTCGTCGACTTCAACGAGATCGTAGGCAAGCTGTCGGGCAAGGAGTGGCGCATCGCCGCCACCGAACCCGCCCATCTGGCGTGCGGACCTTCAGGAACCGACGGCACTGGGGATTATCAGGCTGGACCCAACGAGAAGGCCGAGTTCGGTGTGTACGACGACCGACTCACCTTTGGCGCAGACTACAGCTATACCTACAACCCAGGTGCTGGCGGAACCATGTATGTCAACAAAGGCTGCTCCCTCTTCCCCGACCATCATCAGGGCACCGAAGACTACATGGTGCCTGTCAGCGAGCAGCACAGCTCTTACAAGCTCAGTGTCAAGGGCGACAACCTCTACCTCGTCATGCCTGCCAACACCTGCTTCCCCTACATCCCAGCCGACGCAGCCTATAACGGCGAGCTCCGTCTGCGTGTAGAGAGCATTACCGGCAGCACCATGGTGCTCGTATGGGACGATGGCAACATAGCATGGCACTACATCCTCACCTGCGCCAGCGAGGGCTTCCAGGGCTTCAACTCCAACAGCGACTGCAACTTGTGGAAGAACTGCCATTTCACCAACGAGTTCTTCTATGCACCGGGATGGGCACAGATAGACGATCCGACTGTCACCGAGAAGAACGGTGCCTACACCATCGAGCTGCCTACAGCAACCACCGAACAGTGGCAGGCACAGGTCAAGTTCCTCACCGACATGACCACTAACGCGGTTACCAAGTACGACTTCTCTTGCAAGCTCGTTTCCACCACCGATCATCCAGGCGTCACCCTCAAGCTCGTCAAGACCGGCGACGACGACAGCTACTACTTTATGGAGCGCATCGACCTGAAGGCCAACCAGGAAGTTCTCTTCTACCGCAGCGACATGGATGGCATCGACATGGACAACGTCACCTTAGTCGTCGACGGCGGAGGCAATGCCGACAACACCAAGCTCACCATCAGCAACATCGACTTGCAGGAACACAAGTGCGACGGTGTGGAAGCACCTGCCGAGGAAGAAGATAAGACCGTATACAACTACAACAGCGCTTCCAATATCTGGAAGAGCCACGTAGACGACAAGGGCGACGCAGGCTTCACCACCTTCTTCTACTACGCTCCAGGATGGACCGAGATAGCCGCTCCCGATTTCACTGCCGACAAGGGCCATTACACCGTTGAGCTGCCTACAGCAACCTTCTTACAGTGGCAGGCACAGGTTCACCTCATCACCGATATTCCTGGCGAGGCCGACACGCCTTACGACTTCTCGTGCAAGTTCCTGGCTAAGAAAGACATCAAGGGCGTAACCGTGAAGATAACAGACACGAGCAGCGATGACAACTTCTTCTTCATCAACACCTACGACCTCAAGGCAGGCGAGGAATATCAGGTTAAGGTTCCTGCTACCGTCCTCAAGGAGGGAGCTGCACAGAAACTCAAGGTGGTATTCGACTTTGGAGGAAATCCAGAAGGCGAGAAGGTAGAAATCTACGATATCATCTTCCAGAAAACTGCTCAGTAATTTCATCAAAACTCAAGTTTCTCAGGTGAGGAATTCATGGGAATTCCCCCTGAAAACTTGAACAATAAACATACTAACATGAAAAAGATAATGATTTTTAGCGCAATATTCGCTGTTGCTATAAGCCTCAGCGCTTGCAGCAACAACGAAACCGACATCAGCTACGCTTCGGCCGAGACCATTACCCTCTCTTCCACCACGCTGAACTTCGAGAATGCAGGAGGAACACAGACCGCCGAGGTGGAGAGCACACACGAGTTTGCCGCCTATTCCAACGACAGCTGGATCAAGGTGACACCCACCAATCCCGTAGGCAAGAAAGCAACCATCACCGTCACCGTGGGCGAGAACCTGGGCGCTGAGCGCACTGGCAACATCACCATCTGGTCGGGTGGCTCACGCCAGAACATCACCGTCACCCAGGCCAAGGGCGGACAGAACATCACCTGCCCTATCGAGGGCTACAACCTCGTATGGAACGACGAGTTCAGCGACAACGAATTGGGACCAGACTGGACTTACGAGATCAAGCCTGCCGGATGGGTGAACAACGAGTTGCAGACCTACGTACGCGAGGACAAGGTGGCACAGGTTTCCAACGGAACACTGAAGATCAACCTCCTCGACGATGGCGGCACCATCAAGAGCGCTCGTCTCTACGCTCGTGAGTCCACAGGTTGGAAGTACGGATACATCGAGGCAAGCATCAAGCTCCCTAAGGGCAAGGGCACATGGCCCGCATTCTGGATGATGCCCTGTCTCTTATACACATCTCCGAGCCCACGAGACTAA
>ENA-OYWF01000194-OYWF01000194.1-human-gut-metagenome-genome-assembly--contig:-NODE-194-length-16898-cov-5.690732_pt1 | contig 16898 bp, 18 predicted proteins | sample MGYA00244809_ERZ653394 | MGnify/ENA primary metagenome ERZ653394 (study PRJEB26926, sample SAMN06165151) | human gut metagenome | biome: ENVO:00009003; feature: ENVO:2100002; material: ENVO:00002003...
TTAAATATCAGCATCATAAGGAAAATGTTAGCCAACTCCTATATAATTTCCAAAATAAAAGTCAAATGACATTGGCACGAGTTGCTTGATTTCCATATTCTCATTCGTTTTCTGGCGACAAAGTTAATGGGTGCTTCAGTAAGATTCCGGCAAATACACTATTTTTATATTCTGCCATTATTTTGCCGAAGATATTGCTATCTTTATGGTCAGATATGGCAAAGAATTACTTCAAATCCTACATCTGGCTGCTGGAAACACTCCAGAGCCGCGGGCCGCTTACACTGGCTCAAATCAGGCAGTTGTGGCGGCGTAGTTCAGTGAATGAACTTGGAAGTGAGCTTCCCGCGCGTACGTTCGCGAATCATATAGAAGCAATCTCCGACATCTTCGGTATCGAGATTGTCTGCGACCGTAGGGACAACACTTACAGCATCGTCAACGAAGAAGATATGGACGGGACAGGCATCCGCTCCTGGATGCTGAACGCCCTCAGCTTGAACTCTCTTCTGAACGAGAGTGCTGGTATGAAGGACAGGATATTCTTTGAGAATGTACCCTCCAGCCACCAGTTCCTAACTACCGTTATCCAGGCTATCCGGGATAACCGGAAATTGAAGGTACGATATCAGGGTTATCGCATGAATGAGGAGCGGACCTTTGAGCTGGAGCCGTATTTCATCCGGGAGTTCAAGCGCCGCTGGTATCTATACGGCCACAAGGATTACGACAAAGACTTCAAGCCGCATATGTACGCCCTGGACCGCATGCTCGAGGTAGAGATACTTCCCGACACATTCAAGATCCCGGAGGGCTTGGATGCCAAAGCCTGGTTCCAGTCCCTATACGGCATACGCAAGTACGATGATATGAAGCCGCAGCAGGTTCTCTTGAAGGTCTATGGCAAACAGGTCTGCTATTTCCGATCCCTGCCGCTTCACAGTAGCCAGGAAGAGATCGAAACGCACCGCGACCACAGCATCTTCGCCTACGATCTCGCCCCAGACTATGACTTCAAGCAGGACATCCTGTCGTTTGGGGATTCGATTGAGGTCCTGGAGCCGAAGAGACTACGTGAGAGTATTTCAGAAGTGGTTAAATCTATGAGCAAAAAGTATCAGTAGTAAATGAATAAGGATCTTAAGATTGATTATTTGCGCCGTCTCTTTTATCCTTTCAAGAAGGATGGAAAACTCGACAGCTTTGTATTTCATTATTTACAAGGTAGTGGCAACGAATTGAAAGAGACGTTTTGGAGTCCCAGAAGCTCTTCCAGACTCTGTTTTGACCTGTACTCATGGATGGGTTCTGATGATGGATACTCGGTAATTCAATTTGAGAAGAAACTACCTGGGATTAAGTCAGGGGCTCGCCAGATTTCCCCGAATATGGATGTGTATTTTGAAAGTGGCAATGAGATTGTCTTTATTGAGAGCAAGTATACAGAGACGGCGCTCAATAAAAACTATTTGAAAGATCTTCCTGAAGCATATTGGAATACAGATCAAGTTTATTTGAGTGTCAGTGGCAAGAAAGTAAACTATTCCATTGGTGAAAGGTATCATAATAAAAAGAAGGTAATGGATGAGTTTGTTTCCTTCATTAATAGCATTAGTGCCCTTGCCGAAAAAGAAGAATCACCTTCTTGGTTTGATGCCAAACAGGAAACGTGTCATCTGCTTGGTATTGTTCTCTATGCATTAGAGAAGAAACCTACAGGGCATATTTATTTCAATAATGTCGCGGCAAATTACGATGACAATCAGTTTGCCACGCAGTTCAGTATCTTGGCAGAGGAAATGGTCAGAAGGATTTTATCCGCATATTCAATAAGCGCTTCTTTTGACTATCAGCTATGTAGTGTAAGAGATTACTTCGGTAGCTTGCTGCTGCTGGATAAAAAAGCATATCAATCAGATAAGACGGTCCGTGAGATAATCTCGGATAGAAAACTTTATAAGGAACCAGTCTTGTGATATCTCTTAATGATAAAGTCATCATCGCATTCTCCGACACCCATGGCAACCATCGCCGCCTGCAGGTGCCGGAGGATGCGGATATTGTCATCTGTGCCGGAGATGCCGTAGAGGATGACCTGAAGGGTGGAGAGTATGATGACTTCATAGCTTGGTTCGGGGCTCTCCCAGCCAAGTGGAAACTCTTTGTTCCCGGTAATCACGAATTATCTTTCAGCCGTATCCGATATCAAACAGTTGTCCAGAAGTTTGAGGCGGCCGGCATTATTGTTCTTCAGGATGCTGTGGAGGAATGCGACGGAGTTGTCATTGGCTCTATCTCCAGAGATGCCAGGATTGCCGATGAAGACATCCCAGACGATACTGACATTCTGGTCACACACTGGCCACCTTACGGCATCCTGGACAATGACCTGGGGTCTCTGAATATTCTGAACTTCGTCCTGAAGGCCCAGCCCTGGTGGCATCTCTTCGGCCACATCCACGAAACTGAAGGGCAGCAGTTCCAGCTGGGCAGAACAATCTGCCAAAATATTTCCGTTTTTAACGCAATTTCTTAGCTTCTGCCGAATTTCTGCCGAAGGTCCGGTTAATTTTGCAGAAAAACTTTCGATATGGCAGAATTCATCAATCAAATCCCTGGTTACGAGAAGGGTCGTGTACAGCGTATCACCGCCACTGACGAAGTGAGCGAATCCTTCATCGTCGCCCAGATGGCGTCCGATCTGCGCAAGAAGTGGAACACATCTGTCCTCTGCATTTCCCTGGACGGTCACAAAGAAGCTATAGAATCCTTGATCCCTCAGGAGAAGGCTGTCGGTACCGTCTATGTCCTGGACCAGAAGAATCCCGAGTTTAAAGTTGTTCTTCGCAAAGCCACCGGCATCATCAACCGCCGCTTCGTCCGAGCCCTCATCATCAGCGGTGCCGAGCGCCTCACCGCTAAATACTTCCAAGATCACCCGGAGAAAGGTAGAGAATGGATAGCCAGTCGCCTTGAAGGACTGTCCAGAGGCATGGGTATCCCCGTCATCCTGGTGAGAGTCCACGAAGATCAATCAGAAGTATAATACTCCCGGATTTTAATACAGGTGCTTTATTTAAAAACAATAACTTCGCACCATAAAGCATTGTGGGCTGGAGCCTGCACAACTCACTCGATACGTCAAACTGCATAGATGCGCTCAAAAGTGCCATTACAAGGCACGGAGCTCCGGAGATAATCAACTCTGATCAGGGATACGTATTCCAGACCATGGTCGGCCACTAATTTACCTCATCATTTCAATAACTTTTTCCGGCAACATCGCATTCCCGGCATCATCTTTCGGAGCATTCTTAAGAAACAGCATAGGAACAATAGTGTAGCTCTTGGCAAACGGCAGCAAATTAGCTTTACGGAGAAGTTCGGCTGTCAATTGTTTCCCATTCTCCCCTGTTGTCCACTTGCATTCGCCAACAAGCAGATATTTTTTGTCAAGCGATTCGGCCATAACATCGAACTCGACCTGTTCCGGCTTCTTATCCTCATTGAGAATAGAACCCCACCAACGTTTTGCCTTACCGTAAACAATTCCATTGACCATATTTCCCGTTACAGCATCCCTGCATAGTTTTTCCCAATGAATACTCACATACTCCGAAAAATGGGCTGTCAGTGCCTGTTCTAATGGTAAGCGACGGCCAAGCTCGATAAACGAGCGATTAGGAACGACAAACTGATAGTAGAATGCCATAAAAGGGTCTGCAATCTTATATAGGCTCTTTTTTGCATTCTTTTCGTCGATTCCGAAAGGAACATCTTTCTCTAAAAATCCTAGGTCTATAAGTTTCTTCAACGGACGCGACAGATTGGTTGCCGGCTCATCGCATCGTGCGGCAATTTCGGAAAGCCGGTTTGCGCCAGTCCCGATATAAGACATGATCGTTGAAGTCTTGACAATATCCTTGACATCATCCTGAAATAGTTTTATCGGCTCTTCATAAAGAGTTCCATTTACCGAAAGGATATTGCGCCACAGGGCATCATCAAGCGAACTTCTGTTTTCCCTCAGTTCCCAATAACGCGGCACACCGCCCCATACGGCATACTCTTCAATGGCATCCATCGCATTAAGATGCAAAGCCTTTTGAATATACGGCAAGTGTATCGGCGTAAGTCTCATAATCTCATCAGCACGCCCATATAGAGGTGCGGTAGAATCAAGGAACAACCCATACATCATATTTTGTGATGAACCGCAAAGCACAAGGTTATACTTCAATTGCTTCTCATCAACAAGTTTCTGCAATACAGACGGCAACTCTGGCGATTGCTCTACAAGATACGGAAATTCATCCAAGCACAAAGTAAAACGTTTGTCTGTCCGATAATTGACCGCACGAAATATAGATTCCCAATCCGGATATGTCAGTTTGTCGAAATCCGGGAAGATTTGTGCTATTACTTTTGCAAGCAATACTCTCTGATGTTGCTCTTCAGAACGGTCTGCAAGGAAGTAAACATCATTTTCTGACAACACCCTTTTAATAAGCGTTGACTTACCCAGCCGTCTGCGACCGTACATCACGACTAACGAGGACGTCTCTCTTGCAAGTGCATCCTTTAATCGTGCAGCTTCATCTATTCTATCAACGAATTTCATATATCCTGTTTATTATGCATTGCAAACATAATGTTTTTGCTGCATAATACAAAATTTTAAACAATGTTTTTTATTCCAACAGAACAAATCGCCTCTTTTGTATAACCGATATGGATCGAGAAGTACAATTCCTCCTGTACTATATGCCGGAAGACAGCGGCAAAGTGCAGGTCGTCATAAAAGATGAAGCGATATGGTGTACCCTAATTACGGAATATGTTACCTCAAATACTTTCATCTGAGACGGACTCTGACATATTCAAAAAAAGATTGCTTTACTTTGCATCGGGAAAATGATAAGGTTGGTGATTCTGAAGGATTGCCTAAGAAACTAAATAAAGGAATTTGATATGTACTTGGAAAAAATCAACGGCCCGGCCGACATCAAGAAGTTGAGCGTCGAACAGCTCAACGTCCTTGCTGATGAGACCAGGCACTATCTGATCGAAAAGGTCAGCAATCACGGCGGCCACGTCGGCCCGAACCTCGGAATGGTGGAAGCCACTGTGGCTCTGCACTATGTGTTCAACTCCCCTGTCGACAAGATCGTCTTCGATGTCTCACATCAGAGCTACGCGCATAAGATCCTGACTGGCAGGAAGCAGGCGTTTATGGATCCGGCCCACTACAATGACGTGACCGGTTTCAGCGAGCCGTCCGAAAGCGAGCACGATCATTTTGTCATCGGCCATACATCGACCTCGATCAGCCTTGCCTGCGGACTTGTCAAAGGACGTGACCTGGCAGGTGGAAAGGAGAATGTCATCGCTGTGATCGGCGACGGATCATTGAGCGGCGGCGAAGCCCTTGAGGGACTGAGCGTGGCAGGGTCTGAGCTTAACAGCAACTTCATCATCATCGTCAACGACAACCAGATGTCGATAGCGGAGAACCACGGCGGTCTGTACAAGAACCTTCAGCTGCTTAGGGAGACCAACGGAAAGGCGGAGGTCAACCTTTTCAAGGCGATGGGGCTTGAATATGTCTATGTGGGCGACGGTAACGATGTCGCCACTCTCATCGATGCCTTCCAAAAGGTCAAGGACACCGACAAGCCGGTTGTCGTGCACATCAACACCCTCAAAGGCAAGGGCTTGAAGTACGCCGAGGAGAACAAGGAGAAATGGCATTTCGGTGGTCCATTCTATGTGGAGACCGGTGAGCCTAAATTCAAAAGCACAGCCGAGGACTATGGTGATCTTACCGGAAAATATCTGCTGGAGAAGATGCAGTCAAATCCTGAGCTTGTCGCAATCACTTCCGGCACGCCTACCGTGTTCGGGTTCACCCAGCCTCGCAGGGTACAGGCCGGGAAACAGTTCGTGGACGTGGGAATCGCCGAGGAGACCGCTGTGGCGATGGCATCCGGTATCGCAAAACGTGGCGGAAAACCTGTCTGGGGAGTTTACAGCACATTCATCCAGAGAACATACGACCAACTCTCACAGGATCTCTGCATCAATGACAACCCGGCCCTGATGCTCGTGTTCTGGGGCGGAATCGAGAGTATGAACGATGTGACCCACACCTGTTTCTACGACATCACCTTGCTCGCAAATATTCCTAACCTCATTTATCTGGCACCGACCTGCCGTGAGGAATATTTCGCGATGCTGGACTGGGCTATCGCCTACAGGGAGCATCCGGTAGCCATTCGTGTGCCGGTTAACGGAGTTATCTCACGTCCTGAGGTCAAGGCTGAAGGTGTTGACTGGTCTGCGGCCGAGTACGAAATCACCCACAGAGGCAGTCGGGTGGCCGTTCTTGGTCTTGGGGCTTACTACCAGCTCGGAGAGAAGACCTGTGAGCTTCTGAAAGCCCAAGGCGTTGACGCGACGTTGATCAACCCGAGAATCATCACATCCCTCGACACGAAGACCCTTGAGGCACTCAAGGCCGATCACGAACTCGTAATCACTCTTGAAGACGGTCAGATTGACGGTGGCTGGGGCGAGAAAATCGCCAGATTCTACGGCGACAGCGATGTGAAAGTCCTCGTCAGAGGCCAGCGCAAACAGTTCGAGGACAGCTATGTGGTCGAAGAACTGCTGAAAGAGAACCGCCTCACTCCTGAGCAGATCACCGAGGATGTCCTCCTGGCCCTGAGCAAATAACGGAAAACTTCATATTCAAAAAAGATCAGGCCGCCATTAATGCCGCGCGCCTGATCTTTCTTTTTATGTCTTTATCTGCCCGAACTTTCGTTTTATCTGAGAATATACCCGTGGTGAATCAGGTCCTCCCGGCTTTTGATCGGGAAGGTGTAGCCGTCACGTATTATATAAAGGTCATCCGTTATTTCGATGATGGCATCGTACAAGTGGTCGGAAACAATGATGCCTTTGCTCTTTTTCCGCTCACGGATCAGTTCCTGCATACGTTCTACATAGACCGGAGCTATGTTGGAGAACGGCTCGTCGAGGATGTAGAAATCCGCCTCGCTGTTCAGCACAAGGAACATCTCCGCGACTCTGGCCTCTCCTCCGGAGACTTCTCTGAACATCTTCCGCTGAAAAGAGTGGAATTTCGGGTCAAACCTCACGAGCTCATCGTAATCCACGCCATATAACCTGAAAGCCTCGCCCAATGTGAATTTCCCTGGAACGAACAGATTCTGAGGCAGGTACTTGACACGCTCCCCTATATGTGCATAATCAGTCTTCGGCTCATCGTTGAAGCGGACGAACATATTCTGTGGTTTAAGGCCTCCAACTATACATTTGAACATACAGGATTTGCCGGTACCGTTACGTCCAAGCACTCCGGTCACCCTTCCGCTTTCGGCGGTCAGAAAAGCGCTCTGGAGGACAGTGTGGGAGCCAAACTGCAAATGAACGCTGTCAACAAGCATTCTGTTTGTCTTATCTGATTGCATATCCTATGTTCCAGGTTATAATCATAATAAGGACAAATGCCACAAACTCCACAACAATCGGCATCAAGAAAAACTCGTTACGGCTGATTCCAAGGTTTATGTAGAAATATATTGTCCCCTCCTTTCTGAAAGAATGGAACAAGTACAAGATGACCGGAACGCTCAAACTTTTCAAAAGGACGCAAAGCGAGATCGAAGACGGCGAACCGACTACCAAGGCGGCTGCGGCAAGCGTGACAACACCTGAGACAGCGTATAACGCAGTTCCATATTTCCCCGAAAGCCGGATTTTCCGCAAGATATTCATTATGTGGTGCTTTTGTCTGCCCTCAAAGTTACAAAATTAATATGATATCGGTGCGCAAAAAAGCAGGATTGACTCACGAAAGCACCTACGGCAGCCTCTTTGTGAGTGAAAGGGCATCCAACACGCACAGACTTTTTGCTGGGAAGGGTGCACCGACACTTCGACAGGCTCAGTGCACCGCAAGTTCAGCGACCGGGAACACTGTCAGCAATACGGACGAGATAACGGGATTGTCCACATAGACACGAGACAAGATATTCATTGATTGACATTTGGAATCGCATAATGTCCATACGTCATCTCGAGATTATCGGATTCTATTATGTAACTTTGCAGACGAAACAAAAAAGGGCAATCTTCAGGCGCAAGCCAAAAGTGCATAACGTCGAATAACAATTGATTAACACAAGAAATTATGAGCACATACAAGAAATTAGACCTTGATACCTACTACAGAAAGGGCGTTTACGAGCGGTTCACCAAGATTGCGAGATGTTCCGTCTCAATCACCGGCAGGATCGACATCACCGGGCTTTATGAATATTCCAAAAGGACCGGCACGAAGTTCTACATCAACTTCCTCTACCTGCTGGCGAAGGTGATGAACTCGCGGGAGGACTACCGGATGGCGTACCTTTGGCAAAGCGACGAGGTCGTCGTCTATGACCGCATCAACCCGTGCCAGTACGTCTTCAACGAGGCCACCGAGACCTGCACGCCTGTGTACACTGAATATTCCGATGAATATTCCACTTTCTATGCCGCTTGCAAGAGGGACATTGAACATACCAAGGCACATCCTGAATATCATTTCGATCCGGTGGGACATCCTAACTGGTTCGACGCGTCATTCATTCCGTGGATCTCATACGATTCTCTGAATGTGGAGCTTCCGGACGGCCATCTCTACTACCAGCCAATCGTCAACTGGGGAAAGTTCCGTGAAGAGAACGGCCGCAAGATGATGCCTGTGACTGTCAGGATGAACCACGCCGTCGCTGACGGCTATCTGATCTCCAAGGTCTTCACCCTCCTCGAAGCCGCCATCGCCGATTTCTGCGCCGGTCATACTAAAGGATAGAGCAAACACTTTAGTTTCTGGAATTCAAAGCGTGGAACGCCACTCGCTCTTTTACAGAAAGTTACAGATTGGTGACGGGACGTTTGGGAGGGCAGAAATTCAGAGTTCATTGATTCTCTGAATATTACAGGACACGAGCAGTCGCTTCGACAAGCTCAGCAACCGGAAAGGTAGCAGGCCAGCAGCCGAATCGGTCACTGAGCCTGTCGAAGTGACCTCTTGACAACAATAAGTTGCCAGTAGAGCAGAGCCAACAGGACAATCAGTCCGCCGGCGATTCCGATGAACGAGATCGACAGATGCGTGCAGACCATTCCACCGATCAAGGCCCCCGTCCCTATGCCGAAATTGAATATTCCCGAAAAGATTGACATAGCGACCGAGGTCTGCGACTGCGGAGTGTCCGTGATGATCTCTGACTGCATCGCCACATTGAACGCTGTCGCCGACATTCCCATTATTGTGCAGACAGCGATTGTGACTGGAACACTGAATGCGGAAGGTAGCAGGAGCACGACTCCACCGATCAATCCAAGCAGCGTGACATTGATGAATTTGAACCTGTATTTAGGGAAATACTTTGAAAACAGCATGCTCCCTATGATTCCGGCTCCACCGAAGAGCATCAGCGTCAGCGTGATCTGGTTCTCTGTCATATTCCCTACCTGTTGGAGGAATGGCTCAATGTAGCTGCACGCTGTATAATAACCGGTGGCAAAGGCAGCGGTGGTTATGAATATTCCGATGAGTATCTTGTTCTTCAACATTGTAGGCAGGTCATGGGCAGTCATACCGCCTCCGCTCGGCACCTTCGGGAGCAATGTGAACAGATAGAGGAACACAACCAGCGCGACCGCACCTATGCTCAGGAACGTAATTCTCCAGCCCACGCTGAGCCCGATGACGCGTCCGAGTGGCAGACCGAGAATCATCGCTATTGATGATCCTGTGACTATCATACTTAGGGCTATGGGCTTATGGCTCTCCGGAACGATCCTGACAGCGATGATCGACACGATTGACCAGAAGATCGAATGGGCGCAGGCCACACCGATTCTGGAAACCATCAGCATCCCGAAAGATGTTGACAGATAAGACATAACCTGGAACGAAGTGAACACCGCCACGACTCCAAGAAGCAGCTTACGCATCTCCATCTTCGATGTCATCAGCATAAGCGGCATCGAAAGGATCATCACGACCCAAGCATAGACGGAAATCAGCATTCCTGCCTTGGCCTCCGTCAATCCGAAATCCCTGCCGATGTCTGTCAGCAGCGCGATCGGAATGAATTCCGAAGTGTTGAATATGAACGTCGACAGCGTCAGCCCCACCAGGGCCATCCACGTTTTCAAGGACATCTCAGGTTCCTTGATCTGATCTGTCATCACCATATTAATATTCCTTCTAACTAACCGGACGCAAATTTAGAAAAGAATCTGGATTGTTGTACCTTACTGCGTGATATAAAACAATTTACATATTCGTTGAAATGTTTTGGGCACTTAGGAATCTGCCTTCGTTTGCGGTTATATTCGCAGACATATTCATAAAACAAAGTTTGCTTGGATGGCAGAATATTCCTATCTTTATGCAGATTAAACTGTTCGCCTTATGACAAAGGATGTTGCATTGGTGCTTTCAAGCGGCGGGCCGAGAGGTTTCGCATATATTGGTGCTATAGAAGAGTTGGAGAGAAGGGGGTATAACATCACTTCGGTGGCAGGCTGCTCCATTGGCTCGCTCGTCGGGGGTGTCTATGCCGCTGGAGGTTTGGAAGAGTTCAAGAAATGGCTGTTCGGCCTTGACAACTCCAAACTTGTCTCGCTGCTTGATATATCGATCAGCAAAAGCTATCTTGTCAAGGGAGACAAGGTCATTTCGGCCATCAAAGAGGTTGTCCCGGATGTGAACATAGAGGACCTTCGCATTCCTTATAGGGCCGTGGCGACCGATCTATATACCGGTGAGGAAGTCGTGTTCAAGGAGGGGAAACTTTTTGACGCGATAAGGGCCTCTATCTCAATCCCATCGCTATTCCGCCCGGTGAAGTACGGGCGACATACATTGATTGATGGCGGAATCGTGAACACGATGCCTCTCAGCCAGGCCGTCCGGAACGGTCACGACATAGTTGTGGCGTTCGATGTCAACCAGATAGACTCAGAGAAGATAGCCGGCTATGTCACCGCTCTGGACGAAGTCCACGAGGCCGATTCGGAACTTGTGTCCGACACATTTGACACGCTCGGTGAGCTCGTTTCCAGAAAAGGCCTTCCTATTACCGACCGCGTGAGGATGCTGGGCGACGAGGCGCAGAAGGCCTACAAGGAGATGCGCGGCATCGGCCGCAAGACCAAGGAGCTTGAGACGAAGGCAGAAGCCGAAAACGTTCCGATGAGCGACAACTACTACTCGATTCTAAGCAGAACCTTCTCCCTGATGAACCGCACGATCTCGATGCTGTCCGTCCAACTCTACAAGCCCGATGTCCTTGTGAATATGAACTTCGACTCCTACGGTGCCATCCCCGACTACGCCAAAGGCGAGGAGATCGCCGCCAAAGGCCGTGAGCTGATGTCCGGCGCCCTTGATGAATATGAAAGCCGCGCGACCAGTCCAGCATCGCCGGCATAGCCCCTCGACTATTTTGTCCGGGGAAAAGCCTTTCTGGTGGACAAACTGGTCTATAACAAAGGGTTATCCGGCGAGAAGCCCTTTTGGGTGGACAAACCAGTAAATAACAAAGGTTTATCCGGGGGAAAGCCCTTTCCCCAGACAAAACAAATGGAATATTACAATGTTAGAGACAATACTAATTGCTGTTGTAGGCACGACAATCGGGATAGTGGTCCATTCGCTCAATGCAAATGTACTCACAGGCAACCTTTCCTGACGGATAAGGCGGATTTCTATTTCGATGAGATGTATTCCCGATATGCGGCTCAGAAGAATCCCAAAGACTTCACAGCCGAGGATGAGAGTATTATATGGGAATATGCGTCAAATCACATAGCGATGTTCCTTACTTGGGTGATTGACAATGGATTCTACGGGAATATTCACTATGAGGCCTCTGATGATATCCAACTGGTAAAGGCACGGAAGATGACTGGAACGGAGTTCCTTGCCAAACATTGTGACTATCGGCTGAGCGATGAGGATTTCAGCCCGGAAATCCTGCCGTTTGTGGAATGCTATTACTTTCAAAAATATATTCAGCAATATGACAAGCTGTTCAGTAAGAAAGCGATGGCTCTCCTACACCCTTCTCCGTTTTCTTGGGAGGACTACGATTTGATCGCCAAGCGTATAACAAGAGCTTACAAACTCTGGAAATTCTGCGGATCGGGCAAATGAACGAATCGCGGAAATCCTAAATCACTGAATTTTAGCCAATTGCAATATCCTGCCAGTCAAATCCAGAGGGCAGCATTTACGAATATATTCAATATCAAATAGTTGCATACCACAGCAGAATCATCGGCCAAGGCGGGCGATCTCTCATAGAAGACAGCCGTGACTCGTCCGAATCCGCAAAAAGTGTTGTTTCATCCGAAATTCTTGTAACAGGTATCTTTTACGTTGTCCATAACTTTGCAAAGTCAAAAAAGGACAGATATGAAAAAGAGAATCATTACAGGATTGGTTGCGCTGACATCAATGGTCAGCTCAGCCGCTGCGCAGGACATCCATAGGACTGCGGCAAACGTACCGATGGTACAACCCAACAATGGAATACTGATGCCTCAATTCGGCCTGGGGACATTCTTCCAGCCGTCGGACTCGGTGTGTGAGCAGTCTTGCCTCACGGCGTTGAAGGCCGGCTACCGTCACATCGACACCGCACACGCCTACAATGACGAGGCCGGGGTCGGGCGCGCGGTGAAGGAAAGCGGAATCCCTCGCGAGGAAATATGGATCACCAGCAAACTCTGGCCGACAGAATACGGGGAAGGAAAGACATTGAAGGCGATAGACGAGATGCTGGGACGGCTTCAATTGGACTACATTGACCTTCTGTATGTGCATCAGCCTGCGGGCGACTTTGTAGGCGCATGGAAAGACATGGAGAAGGCCGTGGCGATGGGCAAGGTCAGGGTATTGGGAATCAGTGATTTTGACGCAAGCGATGAGGTCTTCGACAAGATAATGCATGAGTCTGTCGTAAAGCCGGCGGTCCTTCAGATGGAATGTCATCCATACGCGCAGAGACTGGCGATGAGGGAAAAGGCGAAGCGATACGGAATATATGTCACCAGCTGGTTCCCTCTGGGCGGGGCTATGAGCGAAGGCGCTCTACTCAAGGAGGAACGCTTCTTCAATATGTCGCTTGAAGAGAAGGAGCGCGCCTATCTCGGAAACATGCAGATCCCTGCGGAAAGGAAGTGATTATGTACGAAAAGACATTAGGTCTGAGCGGTCTGCGAGTCTCAGCGGTGGGACTGGGCTGTATGGGTATGAGCCACTCATACGGTGCGCCAGCTGATGAACTGGAGATGACGGAGCTTCTTGCCGATGCCGTGGAGATGGGCTATACTCTCTTCGATACCGCCGAGGTATATTGCACGCCGGATAGTCTATACCATAATGAGGAACTGTTGGGAAAGGCATTGCGCCCGTTACCGCAACGAAAACGTCTCACTTGCAGACCTCCGTGCGGCCAACAGTCAGCACCGGTAGATAAATATCATTACGGCTCATTTCTGGCAGGCAAACCTTTACCCTGAACGATTCCGCAGCATTTCACAATATTCAGTAGGAGTTAGAAGCTGTTTTGAATTGTTTGTTTGAAGGTTTGAGAGTGAAAAACTTCAGTTTCGACCGCTTCTTCCAAGGAAGATAGCGGTGCTATCTGACTGAAGAAGCGGGAAGAAAATGAAGATTTTTCACCTCAAAGAACATTTCAAACAATTCAAAACAGCTTCTTATTCCCGTCTGCTTCTTGAACAGCAGTCTTCTAGTCAACAACTTCTTCAAGTAGCGATCGCGGGCATAAAGATCATCCGAGAACGACATCGAGGACCATCATCAAGACAAAGCCGATGGCGAAACCGATGGTGCTGATGTTGGAGTGCTGGCCTACTGAGGCTTCGGGAATCAACTCTTCGACAACGACATAGAGCATCGCGCCGGCGGCGAAGGCGAGGAAATACGGCAGGATCGGGGTCATCAATGAGGCCAGAAGGATCACCAGAACCGCGCCGATTGGCTCGACGATTCCGCTCAAACCTCCGATCAGGAAGGATTTGCGGCGGGAGTTGCCGGCGGCGCGCATCGGCATCGAGATGATAGCGCCTTCAGGAATATTTTGGATCGCTATTCCTATCGCGGTTGCCATAGCGGCGGCGGGGGCGATTCCGATCCCGTCCTGCAATGAACCGGCGATCACCACACCGACAGCCATTCCCTCAGGAATATTATGGAGCGTCACCGCCAAAATGAGCATCGTCGTCTTCTTCAGGCGGCTCCTCGGCCCTTCCGCCGTTTCCGCGTTCATGTGCAGATGAGGAATAATGTGATCCAAAAACAGAAGAAACGCCACACCCACACCGAAACCGATCACCGCGGGAAGGAACGCCCACCGCCCCATAGGCGCCGACTGCTCCAGTGCCGGAAGGAGCAGACTGAAAAACGAAGCAGCCACCATCACACCCGATGCAAATCCCGTAAGGCCGCGCTGAACCGATCGGTGCAGCCGTCCCCGCATGAAAAAGACACACGCCGCACCCAGCGTCGTACCAAGAAGGGGAATCATAAGCCCCCAGAAAACATCTTCCATATATGTCCCCTATATTTTATACTCTGATTTATATTATTTTACCGCTTTTCTGCCAGCAAAAGTATCTTTTCTTTCCCTGTATAGAAATATTTTTTCGGATAATGACAGCAATCAGTTTCCCCCTGCGCCGAAAGGATTTTTTCCGCCCCGTTCATCTGCGTCTTTCCGCCATGATAAAACCGCTCCTCCGAAGAAGAGCAGTTTCCTTACTGCAGCCGGATCTGCATATTATCCGTGATATATTCCAGCGCGCCGGGATACTCTGCGGCATACGCCCGGTAAAGGTACTCCAGCGCCTTGTCCCGATTGATTTCCGTACCGAGACCCTCGGCATAGCAGATTCCCAAATGGTACCAGCTGGCCGCCTCTTCCATTTCAGCCCCTTTTTCATACCAGCGGAACGCTTCCGCCACATTCGGAAGGATTTCATTTCCCACAAGGTACATCGTTCCAATCTCATCCGCTGCAAGCCCTTGACCCAGGGCAAATGCCCGCTTGTACATCTCCACTGCGGCTGCTTTATCTTCAGACACGCCCGCGCCGTAGCGGTAGCACTGGGCAAGAGCGGAATACGCCGCCGCCAGATTCATACCCGCCGCCTTCTGATAGAGGGCGACCGCCTTTTTTTCGTCCCGCTGCACACCGATGCCGTGAAGATAACTTTGTCCCAGCGCCCACATGCCCATGGGATAGCCGCGGTCCGCCGTTTCCTTAAAGCAGTCTGCCGCTTTCCTGTCATCCTTCTCTACCGCGCCGCCTTCCATGTAGCAGCGGCCCATCATGAAGAGAGCGTCCAAGTCCCCTGCTCCTGCCGCCTTCCGGAAATAGGAAAATGCTTTCCCTTCATCAAAATCCACGCCCTGCCCTGCATAGTACATAAAGCCGATCGATGTGAGCGCCTCCCTGGAATGCATTTCTTCCGCCTTCCTGTACAGGGAAAGTGCTTTTTTTCCATCTTCTTCCACTTCTTCCCCCAGGCGGTACATATCGCCGAGAGCATTGAGAGAACGCCAATATCCTTTTTCTACGCCTTTCTCCAGCCAGAAGACAGCCTGCTTCCCGCTCTTTTCCACACCGAACCCGTACAGATACATATCGCCCAGCTCATCAGCAGCCACGATATCCCCCGCTTCTGCCGCCTTCACGACAGACGGAAAATACCCGCGGCAAAGCACCGCCCTCTCCTCAGAGCGGGGATCCTCCATGTACGCCAGATTCAACTGGGACAACAGTTCGCCGACCGCCGCGCCTTTCCCGTGCCAGTAGCGGGCCTCCGTTTCATTCCTGTCTTTAATCGAGCCGAGACCGTGATTGTAATACTCACCGAGGAAGTACATCGCCCGGCCGCAGCCTGCCCCGGCAAGCTCCATAAATAAAGGAAACGCTTCATCAAGCCGGCACCGGATGTAGAGCGCTTCCGCCTTATTCAATAACTTTTCGTCAAACATACGAACCTCTCTCATTACCTGTGTACCTATTGTAACACAGTCGGCCTGTGTAAAAAACATCCAACGACGCATATAGGAATATATTGTATAAGAAAAGATGATATATGCCGTAACGGAATATGTTTAATACATTAGACATCAGGCACCAGCTTCTATTTTTCCAGCCCACAAAAGGCGCCCCGGCTTCCATTTCCCCCACCACGGCAGCAGATCCTTCACATTCGTTCAGGATGACGATTAACGTTTCCTGTCATTCTGAATGGACGCAAGAATGCTGTGTGAAAAAGAAGGGGAAACGGGATGGTGACACAGAATGAAGAATCTATTACTTTGATGACGCCTTACCGCTTTCCCTCATTACGGTAACAGATCCTTCACATTCGTTCAGGATGACGATTAACATTTCCCTCATTATGACGTCTTGCCGTCCGCCGTCATTCAGCACTTTTAGCTAACGGCTCACAGCTCACAGCTCACAGCTGATAGCTTTTATCTTCTTACCGCTTTTTCCACCATGAGTACAGATTTTTCACACAATTCTGGCGGACACCCTGCCATGAGTTTCACTTTTACTGAAAAACGAAAAAGGAGCAGGCACCATCAGCAGTGCCTGCTCCTTTCTTACTAAAAGTTCCTTATTTCTTGGCAGCGAGATCTGCTATCTGTGCCTTTAATTCTTCCAATTCGGATTCCATATCATTAATCCTCTTATTCTGCGCTTCAATACGATTCGCCATTTCCACTTTGGAGTAACGGGTATAAACGTCGCCGCGTCCCAGCTTCA
>ENA-OYWF01000201-OYWF01000201.1-human-gut-metagenome-genome-assembly--contig:-NODE-201-length-16547-cov-5.558149_pt1 | contig 16547 bp, 9 predicted proteins | sample MGYA00244809_ERZ653394 | MGnify/ENA primary metagenome ERZ653394 (study PRJEB26926, sample SAMN06165151) | human gut metagenome | biome: ENVO:00009003; feature: ENVO:2100002; material: ENVO:00002003...
CTTTAGGGACGTGTCGCCGGTGTGTCCGTGCAGAATGTGTCGGGAACGTTCGGAACAGCTCCTAAGATCCGTGTCCGTGGCGCCACTTCCATCTACGGCTCATCAAAGCCGCTTTGGGTTGTCGATGGCGTGATCATGGAGGATGTTGTGGATGTCAGCGCAGACCAGCTTTCTTCTGGTGACGCCTCCACTCTTATCTCTTCGGCGATCGCAGGACTCAACTCCGATGACATAGAGTCGTTCGATATCCTCAAGGATGGCTCCGCCACCTCTATCTATGGCGCTAGGGCTATGGCCGGTGTGATTGTCGTCACGACCAAGAAGGGCCGTGCGGGATCGTTCAGACTCAACTACACAGGCGAGTTCACAACAAGGCTCAAACCGTCTTACCGCACGTTCAACATAATGAACTCGCAGGATCAGATGGAAATCTACCAGTAACTCCAGCAGAAGGGTTACCTTAATTATGCTTCTTTGGCAAACGCCTCAGACAGCGGAGTCTATGGTAAGATGTACCAGTTGATCGGTCAGTATGACAAGACATCCGGACAGTTCGGTCTCGCGAACACGGCGGCTGCCAGGGCTGAATACCTCAGGGCTGCCGAGTACAGGAACACTGACTGGTTCGACATTCTCTTCAGCAACGGTCTGCAGAGCAACCATTCCTTGAGCGCTTCCGGTGGTTCAGAGAACGCCACCTATTACGCGTCTCTTTCTGTGATGCAGGATCCTGGTTGGACAAAACAGAGCTCCGTCTCTCGTTACACCGGCAACCTCAACACGACGTTCAAGTTCAATGATATATTCACTTTCAACTTCATCAGCAACGCTTCATTCCGTAAGCAGCGTGCGCCGGGAACCCTTGGACAGACGATGGATGTGGTTTCGGGTGAGGTGAAGCGTGACTTCGACATCAACCCTTACTCGTACGCGCTCAACACCTCCCGCGCGCTTGACGCCAATGAGTACTACACGAGAAACTACGCTCCGTTCAACATCATGCATGAGCTGGACAACAACTACATAGATCTCGGCGTGACTGACGTGCGTATTCAGGGAGAATTGAAGGCCAAACCTTTCAAGCAATTGGAACTCAGCGCTCTCACTGCTGTCAAGTACACGGCATCATCTCAGGAGCATAATATTCTTGACGATTCCAACCAGTCCCTCGCATACCGTGCGATGGACACCGCCATCATCAGGGACAACAACCCGTTCCTTTACAAGAAGGATCCGGACAACCCTTACGCGTTGCCGATCTCGGTTCTGCCTAAGGGTGGTATCTACGAGAGGACTGACAACTCGTTGCTCGGTTGGGATTTCCGTGCCACAGCCAATTACAGCGAGACATTCGCCGAAAAACACATCGTCAATCTTTTCGGCGGTACCGAGGTCAACAGCACCGAGCGTCATGGAACATGGTTCCGCGGGTGGGGTATCCAGTACAGCATGGGCGAGACTCCTAACTACGATTACAAAGTGTTCAAGAAGGGCAACGAGGAGAACAGTGACTACTACACCATGACCAACACTCATGTCCGCTCCGCCGCGTTCTTCGCCAATGGTACATATTCTTATATGGGCCGCTACACCCTGAACGGCACAATCCGCTACGAGGGTACCAATAAGCTTGGAAAGAGCCGTCAGGCCCGCTGGCTTCCTACATGGAACATCTCTGGTGCGTGGAACCTTCATGAGGAGGAATGGATGAAACCGCTCAACGCGATCTCTCACCTTTCCCTCAAGGCTTCTTATTCACTTACCGCCGACAGAGGTCCTTCGACAGTGACCAACTCGGCTGTGGTGATCTCTTCAAAGAATCCGTGGAGACCTTTTACTTCAGTGAAGGAATCCATGCTTTACATCGCGGACCTTGCGAACTCCGATCTTACCTACGAGAAGAAGAAGGAGTTGAACCTTGGCCTTGAGGCCGGTTTCATTGACAACCGCATCAATTTCACCTTCGATTGGTTCACACGTGACAACTATGACCTTATCGGTGTCATCAACACCCAGGGTCTCGGCGGTCAGGTTGGGAAACTTGGTAACATCGCTTCCATGAAGTCTGACGGTGTCGAGATTTCTCTCACCACCAAGAACATTGTGAAGAAGAACTTCACTTGGACGACCAACTTCATCTACTCTCATTCTCACAATGAGGTGACAAATCTGAAGACGACCATGCGCGCCATCGACCTCATCACGGGCAACGGATTCGCGCAGGAGGGGTATCCGGTACGAGGAATATTCTCCATTCCGTTCGAAGGTCTTAATACTGACGGGTTCCCGACATTCATCAATGAGGCAGGAGAGACGACTGTGAGCGACATCGACTTCCGGTATTCTGATGAGGAAGGACTTTCCAAGTGGCTCAAGTATTCCGGAAACGCAGATCCTACCGATGTCGGATCTCTCGGCAACATCTTCGAGTTCTACGGCTTCCGCTTCAATGTGTTCATGACATACTCATTTGGAAACGTTATCCGTCTTGACCCTGTCTTCAGCAGCACCTACAATGATCTCGACTCCATGCCTAAGGAGTTCGCCAACCGTTGGACTGTCCCTGGAGACGAGAACACCACCAGCGTTCCGGCCATCGCGAGTGTATGGCAGAACAGGCAGGACACCCACCTCAGCAAGGCTTACAACGCCTACAACTACTCGACCGGACGAATCGCCAGAGGTGATTTCATCCGTATGAAGGAGATCTCGCTTTCTTACGACTTCCCGAGGAAGTGGATTGAGAAGATTAAACTTAATTCGCTGTCACTCAAGGCTCAGGCCACCAACTTGTTTCTTATCTACGCCGACAGCAAGCTCAACGGTCAGGATCCTGAGTTCTTCAACACCGGCGGTGTGGCTGTCCCGGTTCCTAAGCAGTTCACATTCACTTTGAAAATTGGTCTTTAATCTGGAGGGAAAGATATATGAAAAACAAATATTCCATAATAGCCATTGCGGCGGTTGCTTTCAGCCTTGTCTCATGCGACAAGTTTCTGGATGTGATGCCTGACAACAGAACGGAGCTTGACACTCAGGAGAAAATCCGCTCCTTGCTGGTGTCCGCTTACCCGGAGACAGACTATCTGCTTGTCAGCGAGTTCTCCTCGGACAATGTCGATGACTTCGGCCCTGAGAACCCTAACACAGATCCTTTTATCGATGAGGTTTACGCGTGGAAGGATGTCACCAACACCGACAACGAGGACCCGGAGAACATCTGGCAATCCTCCTATTCGGCAATCGCGGCTGCCAATCAGGCAATAGAGGCCATCACTAACATGGTCGGTCCGGATGCCGAAGGGTATGAGCCGGAGATGGCGGAGGCTCTTCTTTGCCGTGCCTACAGTCATTTCGTGCTTGTGAATATGTTCTCGCAGGCCTACACTGAGGCGACTGCGGATCAGAAACTCGGCGTCACTTACATGAGCGCTCCTGAGCAGGGACTAAATCCTAAGTACGAAAGGGAGTCTGTGGCTCAGATCTATGCAAAGATCGATCAGGATCTCCAGAAGGCTCTCCCGCTCGTCAGCGACAATTACTACACTGTGCCTAAGTACCACTTCAACCAGAAGGCCGCGTATGCTTTCGCCACGCGTTTCTATCTCTATTATGAGAAACCTGAAGAGGCTGTCAAGTACGCCGACGCTTGTTTGGGAAGCGCTCCTGCGACAATGCTCCGCGACTGGCGCGCACAGGCAAAGATGACTCAGGACGATGAGGTTCTGACCAACCATTTCATCGATGCCACACTGTCGGCCAATCTGCTTCTGATCACGGCGTATTCGAAGATGGGTCTTTGCTTTACAGGGCCGTATTCAGTATATTCAAAATACGCTGCCGGAAACTATCTTGCCACGAATGAGACCGGTATTGCCCTTGCCACCCTTTTGGGAAAGAACAACCAGTCGTTCTTCGCTGTGCCGATGAAGGTTTACCAAGGCACGAACCACGACAAGACCACTTTCTGGAAGTTGCCTTACCTGTTCGAATTCTCAGACCCTGTCGCCCAGATCGGTTATTACAGGACAGTCTATCCGGCCTTTACTTCCGACGAGGTTCTTCTTGAGAGGGCTGAGGCAAAGCTCCTCCTCAAGCAATATGACTCAGCTGTGGCTGACATGAACCTCTGGCTGTCCAACATCTCGAAGACTGATTGGAACCTCAGCGCCGAGGAGATCAACAATCTTCTGAAGGATATTCCTTACTCAACGGCATTGGCTTCAACCGTCAAGAAGAAGCTTAACGCTCCGTTCCTTCAGAACCCTAGCGAGCTTCAGGAGAATCTGATTCACTTCTGTCTGCTTCTTAAGAGGGTTGACACCTACGCCCAGGGACTCAGATGGTTTGATGTCAAGCGTTACGGCATTGAAATCCAGAGACGTGTCATGGGATCTGACGGCAACCCTCGTACCGCTGGTGATGTCCTCAAGGTAGATGACGAAAGGCGCGCCATACAGGTTCCTAGGAAAGTTATTGACGCAGGATATGCACCGAACCCGAGAAACTAAACTCATAAATTGACTGGAATATGAAGAAAATTATAACATATCTCTCAATCGCTGCCCTTTCTGTTCTGTCGTTTTCGGCTTGCCAGAAAGATGACCTCAACCCTGACAGTGTCATCAAGGTTGAGACGGCTCCTGCGACTGAATTGGACAAATGGCTTAACGACAACTATGTCAAGCCTTACAACATTGACTTCAAGTACCGCTTCGAACTGAACGAGTCGGACATGAACTATTACACTGTACCTGCCGATTATGATGAGGCTGTCATCATGGCCCACCTTGTGAAGTATCTTTGTATTGACACCTATGATGAGGTCGCCGGTGTTGACTTCACCAGAGAGTATTTCCCTAAGATGTTCTTCCTTATCGGTGAGTTTGAGTACAGGAACAACGGAACGTTCATTCTTGGAACAGCTGAAGGTGGCAAGAAGATCCTCCTTTCCGGTGTGAATTATCTGAGCGCCATGCTCAAGCAGGGACCGGAGGCTCTCAACCATTACTACATCAAGACGATCCACCACGAGTTCACCCATATCCTCAACCAGATCAAGGATTATCCTACAGACTTCAAGCAGGTCACCGGTTCCGGTTATGTGGCTGACAACTGGAGCGAGGAACCTTACAACAAAGAGTACCTCAAAAACGGCTTCATCAGTGACTATGCCCAGCATTCAGACGGTGAGGACTTCGCGGAGATGCTGTCCATCTATGTCACCAACACGCAGGAGTATTGGGACTCACAGCTTAAGGATGCTGGTTCATCAGCAGACTTCATCCGCGCGAAACTTCAGATTGTCAGAGATTACATGAAGTCTGTGTGGTCCATTGATATTGACGAGCTTCGCTCCGTAATCATCCGTCGTCAGGATGACGTGATGCAAGGCAAGGTTGACCTCAGCGATTTAACGGTAAAATAATTGGTGATTAGATTATGAAATTCAATAAAATATTAACAGTCGTTCTGGCAGGGGTGTCGGTGCTTTCAGCCCAGTCTTGTCTCAAGGATCAGGCGGATGTCTTTGACTCTTCGTCTTCTGAGCGTCTTCAGGCTTACATTGAACAGACCCGTGAGATCTTGACCTCCAATGAAAAAGGATGGATCATGGAGTATTATCCGGGTTCCGGCCAGTCAAAGGGTGGTTATGCCTACTATCTTGCCTTCACAGATGCTGAGGTGACTGCATCCTACGAGCTCGATCCGGAGAATTCCTACAAGAGTGTTTACAAGCTTACGACGGACAATGGCGCCGTGCTTTCGTTCGACTCTTACAATCAGGCTCTTCATCACTTTGCCACTCCATCGTCAACGGAGTATCAGGCTAAGGGCGGTGACTTCGAGTTCACCATCGTGAGCGTAAGTCCTGAAAAGATCGGCCTTCGTGGCAAGCGTTCCGGAAACCATTATGACCTCTATCCTTACGATTCTGATCTGACCCCGGCCGCGTATCTTGCCAAGGTAGCTGATGTGGCTTCAAGCATGCGTGCCGCCATCATCGACGGCAAGGTCGGTGACACGGATGTCACAGGCGAGGTCGATTTCAACAACCGTAGGATAACCTTCAAGTATGTTGATCCGGCCGCCTCAGCCGAGACTTCCGGGGATGACGGGACTGTGGTTGTCGAGGCTCCGTTCATGTACACATCGAAAGGTATCAAGACCTACGAGCCGGTCGAGGTTGCAGGAGCCACGATCAACAGCATGGATTATCATTCCGACAATAACATCCTTACCAACGGATCGATTGTTTTCCAGGGCAAGCTTCCTGAGGACTACACCCAGTACAGTGACTTCGCCGGTGACTTCAAACTCTCTATGTACAACGGAAGGATTACACTTGATGTGACACTCACGCCTGACGAGGAAGGCAACGGCTTTCTCATGAGTGGCTTCGTGTCCGGCGATCACAATGTGTACCTTGGCTACGATAGGGCGCGCGGCCGTCTTACCATGAATGTCCAGTCTCTGGGCGCTGACGGCTCAAATACTGTATGGCTTGCCGCATGGAGCCTTTCCGGCGGCGGAAACCTTACTTGGGACACAACCACTGGATACGGAATGGAGATTGTCCGTGGATCCCAAGAAGGAGAGTTTATATTTGTCGACAACGGCAAGACTGACATGGTAATCGACTCGTTCATCCTTTGGGCGACCGATGCAAGCGGCAAGTCTGCCGGTGAATTCACAGGGTGGGGTGACAACCAGTTCCCTTATCTTCAGACCCTTGTCCGTAAATAACGAAAAGGCTTTATCATGAAAAAGATAATTTCAGCAATATTCATGGCCTTGGCTATAATCGCATCCTCTTCCTGCTCCAAGCAGGAGGTGGATGGGAGCGAGGCCCAGACAATATCCGTCAAGGAAAACAATCTTAAGATTCCCGCCAAAGGTGGCGAGGGTACAATCGAGTTCGTTACCGAGTCTCCTATCGAGGTGACGGTTGACAAGGACTGGTGCCAGGTTTCTGTGAAAGACAATGTGGCCACTGTCACCGCTCCTGCGAATGAAAGTTATGAGTCCAGGTATGCCACTGTCACTGTGAAGTCGGGTGACGCTAAGTCTGATTTCACGGTTCAGCAGTTCGGTTTCTACAGCACTGGTTTCAATCCTTCTGGCATCAATGCTTCCCACAAGGCTGTCTCATTCGATTTCCCTTACGAGTATGATGAGACCATTACTGCGAGTGCGGATGTGGATTGGATCACCGTGACTGTCACCGAGAACAACCTTAACGTCGCCATCGCAGAGAACACCATTAAGGGAACACCTGCTGATATGTCGCGTTCGGGAAATGTCGAGTGGAAGCTCGGCCATGACAGCGGTGTGATTTCCGTGGTTCAAAACAACTTGTCCTACATGAGTGTTGACGCCAACTGGACTGTCCGTTATGGTGGTATCAAGGATTATGAAGGCAAGCAAGCGGCTTACATTTACAATAATGTGGCTGATCCGGCTCTGTCAGGCAAGTACAGCATCTACTACGTCAGCAAGTCTGAATTCACTGAAAGTGGATTGGAAATGGATGATTTCGCAATTGAGGTGGCTGATGCCGTGAGGAAAGAGATAATGTATATTGTTGAACTTTCCAACCAGATGGGATACCCGGCGGAGTTCTCCAATTTCCTTTACGAGGATAGCGATTACGAGGTGTTCGATCCAATGGATGCCGGCGACTACATCGCGTTTGCGATCGGATTCACTGATGATGGTACCGCCACTGGTCACTATGCCTACAGTGATTTCACTGTTACCAGCGGTGGTGGCTCCGCAGAGGGCTATGACGCTTGGCTTGGAGACTGGACAGTCACGAGAGGATCGGCGACTGACACTTGGAAGATCTCCACGCTTGAGAAGGGGACCAGCTATACCATCACCGGCATCGAGGGACAGTCATTCCCTGTCACTGCCACTTATGACTCTGCCACAAAGGGTATTGAAGTCCGCGCTCAGGATGGACTCGGCACCGTATCGACCCAAAAGTATGGTGAATGCACCGTCGGTCTCTTCGGCGGATGGGGAGAATCCAGCTTCGCCACCGGAAAGTATGTGATCTTCACAGGAACCATTTCAGGCAGCACGGCCAAGCTTGCCGCAGGCCATGTGAGCTTCAGCGACGGATCAAGCTATGATCTTGAGAGAGTCCAGTTCGTCGCTGCCACAGCTGATGGCAAATATCTCACTATCAGTAAGGACAAGACACCTCTGCCTACGACTCTCACCAAGAAGGGTGGCAGTGGCGACAATCCTGGCGGTGGCGGCTCGGATGCCTACAAGAAATGGCTTGGGAACTGGAGCATAAACGCCGGGGCATTCGACATCGCCCTCACTCAGAAGGTGGCTGACAAGACCATCAACATGAAGGGCTGGCAGATGGATCAGGATTTCTTCGAGCCTGCCGAGGTCACATTCGACTCAGAGTCGGGCAGCATCGTGCTATACGGCAACGATGATGAGCCTATCGCGGGCAATGTTGACATCGGAGCTTCTGAGGGTGCCTGCAATCTGTACTACGTAGGTAAGTTCATCAACACTGACGGTAAGGAATATTACATCACGTCCGGTGGTAATGGCGCTTACGATGTGGCGACCGGGACATTGCAGAGCGATGGTTCAGTCAAGTTCACCGGAAACTCATTCCAGCTTCAGGGTGGCGGAGACTTTACCTACAACCGTATGGAATTGATCGCTGTGCCTATCTCTGATCCAGACGGAGGTGTGTATACCTTCAAGAGCAAGCCTGACGAGTTCCCTCTTACCGGTGTCAAGTCCGGCACCACTTCTGTCAAGACTATGAGTCTGGACAAGACCAAAGGCACTTGGGTCAAGGTCGACAGGAACAGCTTCAGGACCATATCCGCTAATGGACCATTTGAGTTCTGCACCCCATATAAGGCTCTGCCTGAGGTTTCTCACTTGCTGGGAAAAAGAATTGTAGTAAAGTAAAACCATAAAACAGTCATAATATGAAGGCAATTAAAACTTTGATGGCTGCCGCCATGACCGTGACATTGGCTCTTGCTGGCGGTTGCGCTGACAACGATGATCTTTACGAAAAGTTTGATGACCTTGTTGTGAGAGTTGACGCCCTTGAAAAAACCGTCAACGAGATCAATAAGATAACTATACCTGGAATGCAGTCGATTGTGGCTGCAATCCAGGGTAATATCTACGTCACTTCTGTCACTCCTGGTGACAATGGTTACACAATCACTTTCTCTGACGGTACCACCGCTGTCATCACAGACGGTGTGGACGGAGAGAAGGGAGACAAGGGCGACACTCCTGTTGTGGGTGTTGTCGAGGCTGACGGAGAGTTCTACTGGGCAGTTGACGGCAAGCCGCTTCTTGACTCTGCCGGCAACAAGATCCCTGTCCATTCGGCTGTTCCTCAGCTCCGTATCCGTGATGGCAAGTGGCAGATCTCCTATGACAAAGGTGAGACATGGGCCGACGTGGATGTACTTGGCAATCCTGGTGGCTCCACTATTTCGATCGAGGATGGAGACACAACCGTGACTTTCTTCATCAACGGCGAGGCCTACACCATCCAGAAGGAGCTTCCTTTCTATTTGGTATTCGACGCTCGCAAGGATCTCGGTGTTCCTGTAGGTGGTGACGAATATACTTACCCATATTCCCTCAAAGGTGTTTCAGAAGGAGATGAGGTAGAGGTTGACATCCTCAACTGCACCTCTGGATGGGAGGCCAGGGTGATCTCTCTTCCTAAAGGAGAGGTGCCTGGCTACATCGGAGTGAAGCACAGTGAGAACGCAACAGGAAAAGTCTTTGTCTATGCCAGCAACGGCCGAGGAAAGACCGACATCAAATCTCTTGTCTTTGAGGACGGTGTGCTTACCGCCGAGGCTGACGTCAAGCCTGTCCCTGCGGCAGGTGGTGAGGTCAAAGTTTCCGTGACCACCAACATGGACTATGAATTGTATGTTGACAGAACCCAGAAGTGGATCAGCGTGGCTCCTCAGACAAAGGCAACCCATGTCGATGTCTATACCTTGGTTTGCGAGGCAAACACGACGGGTTCGTTCCGTTCCGCGGAGGTTGATGTCATCAACACTGTGACGGGTGAGACTCCTAATGTCTTCTATGTCATCCAGTACCCTGCCGAGACTGTGGCCACCGACATCGCTTCCCTTGCCAATGTGGCTGACAATACTCCGGTCACCCTTTACAAGGAGACCGTCCTTGCCACTTCTGATAACTCTGCTGTTGTTTCCGATGGAACAAGCTGCCTGTACGTGACAGGAGCCACCTCCGCGCTTCCTGTCGGCAAGGTGATCACTCTGAACGGTGTGAAGAAGACTGATAAGGAGACTGATAAGGAGACGGAGGTCGTTTCGGTTGAGGTCACTTCATACGAAGTGACGGCCGAGACATCCAGTGTGACCGCCCCGACATCTTCCTATCTCGGCTGGGTGACTGAATTCCCTGCGTACGTCATCACTTCCGGCAAACTTGAGAAGGAAGGTGACACATATTTCATCAAGGCTCCGATGGGACAGAAAGTGGTGTTTGAAGCTCCGCTTGCGTCGTTCGATCTCGCTTCCAAGGTAGGAGGATATGTGAATGTCTATGGCTATGTCTCATCATCCGTTTATCCGGAGGGTGAGAAAGCTGAGACTTGCTCTATGATCCTTAACGCCGTTTCCGCGATCGAATTCAAGGAGAACAACGCATGGACGCTTTCATACAGCACTGATCCTGAAGACAAGAAGTACCCTGAGGTCATCACCAACACTGTGAGTGGCTCAACAGTACCTTACACCCTAACCTTCTATTCTGAAGAGGATTATGCGAAACTTGGCGGATCACCTGTGAACGCCGCCTTGCTGCTCAGCGATGACGTGCTGTACTATTTCGATCTGTTTGGCGATGTCTACGGTCGTGATGAAATCTATGATATGCTTGTCCACACCGATGGCTCAACCGGTTCAGACAGCTTTGGAGAGAAGGACTTCGGCAAATATGTGGCTGTGGCCGCGGGAATCGCCGCTGACGGAACTCCTACCGGTGACTACAAGACTTTTGAATTCGAAAAGAAGGAACCCGTCTCTGTCGCTACGTATGCCGACTTCATCGGAAGATGGAGAATGGGTGACAACGTCTTGACCGTCTCTGAGAAAGTTAATGGCAGCACTTACAATGTTACCGGACTTCCAAACCAGGACGAGAACGGATTGGCGCCTGTTGAGGCTGAGTTCTCTGACGGAAAGTTCATCCTCAAGGAGCAGAAGCTTTCAGAGGCATGGAACAATCCGAAATATGGTGACTGTGACATTTATCTTTCCGGAAAGTTCAACTACAATTATAAGGTTTACGCCGCTTATGGATGGTACACCGAAGATCCGTCAGTCATTCTTACTGGTTACGTCCTTGAAAAAGGAGGCGGTATGACCGTTTACGCCGGTTCTTGTGAGAAAGGTAAATTCCTCTCATTCTGCCTGACTTGGCAGATACAGGCCGGAGAGAACGCAGGCAAGGGCAATTTCTGGCCAGAGGTGACAATTACGGACATGACAAAGCTCAAGGAGGCCTCGTCTGCATACAAAGCTTGGCTCGGAAGCTACACCCTCAGCACAAAGTCTATAAAGACAGGTAATGACACAACCTACAATGTTGTCCTTAGGGAAGCCCTTCCTGACGAGACGATCGCTTTGGATGGCATAGGAATCGATGGCATTCCTCTCATTTATGATGCGGAAGGTGACAAGTGCTCACTGGTCTATGGTAACTTCTCTTCAAGTTCATCCTACAATTTCTATGTCTCTGGAATCACCAATGACGATTATGTCTGCACCGGTGATCCTGACACAGGAGAGATCGCCACTGTCACCAAGTCTGCGGACAAGACCATCAAGTTCGAGAACGTGGTGTATAAGCTGTCCGAAGAAAGGCCGGAGGTCTATGCCAAGTACTGGGGTGTTCTGGGGCAGTCCACATCAACTAAGCAATGGTACACTTTCTCAGATGCTGACTACATAGTAAATCCGGCGACGTTGACTCCGTCAGCCGCCTCCAAGTCGGTAAAGAGCCTCTCCGCTCCAAAGACCGGCAAGAGTGTTCGTTTTGACACCAAGTCGCTTCCGTCAAGTATGACCATTGCACGTGACACTAAGTTACGCGATGCTCAAGACAAGAAAGTGGACGCGAGAACCGCGAAATCCGGCCGCGCCAAGCTTCTTGAATTGAAATAATTTATATACCTTTGATTTTTCAAGGGATCCGGATTGTACGGTTCGGATCCCTTTTTTTCGAAAATATGAAAGTAAGTTCACTCTTATCTGCGGCTGCTCTGCTCGCGGCCTCGTCATTTTTGTTCTTTTCCTGTTCCAAATCGGAGCATGTATTGTCGTCTGACAGGGGGAATGCAAAGCCTTCCGGTCTTCAAGAGCAACGCCCCTATACTCAAGACGAGATTGATAAGGCAATTTATATTCCTGGGTCAATGATCGTGAAATTGACGCCTGAAGCCGCGGATGCGATGGAGAAGGGGAGTGCTTTGCTATCTTCTGTCTCAGAGAGCCTTGGTGTCAAGCATGCCGAGCGTCTTTTCCCTGACGCCGGCGAATATGAACCGCTTCACAGAAAATGTGGCCTCCATCAGTACTACATCGTGGACTTCGATTCTGCTCTGCCTCTTGCCAAGGCTCAGGAGATTCTCGGATCACTTGACGGCGTAGAGGCTTCTGAAAAACGTAACATAATCTGCAGGTCCGCTTCCACCAACGATCCTGGCTACGCCTACCTTTGGGAATATTCAGGTCGTTACAGCATCAATGTCGAGGACGCCTGGAAGTACACAACCGGAGATCCTTCGGTCGTTGTCTGTGTCGTTGACGGAGGGCTCAACCTCAAGCATGAGGATCTGGCTTGGAACTGTGGCAGTGTCAACTGGAATTTCGTGAGAAACAGCTCAAATATTACCCCTGAAGACCATGGATGTCATGTCGCCGGCACAATCGCAGGGGTCAGAAACAATGGAAAGGGACTTGCGGGAATAGCTGGAGGTGACTATGCGGCCGGGAAAAAGGGCGTGACTTTGATGAGCGCTCAGGTTTTCCAGGGAAACAGTACTGCCTCAAGTTTCCAAAATGCTATAGTTTGGGGTGCGGACAACGGAGCGGTCATCAGCCAGAACAGCTGGGGCAATGACTATGACTTCGATGGTAACGGTGTGCTTTCCGCCTATGAGAAGGACTATGCCTTGCGGGACAGGATTTCCTCTTCAATGGCGGCTGCGATTGATTATTTTATCGCTTATGCCGGGTGTGACAAGGATGGCAACCAAAAGCCGGACTCTCCAATGAAAGGAGGTCTGGTAGTCTTCGCGGCGGGAAATGATGGCATAGCAAACGGTGTTCCGGCATCGTACGCGCCGGTGATCGCGGTTGGCGCTTCCGGAATGACAGGCAGGCTGTCCTCATTCTCCAACTATGGTAGTTGGGTGGACATCTGCGCTCCTGGAGAGAGCATCTACAGTTGTGTGGCTTCAGGATCTTACGACCGTTACCAAGGAACCTCGATGGCCTGTCCTCATGTCTCGGGAGCTTTGGCTTTGCTGCTCTCTCAATTCGGAGGAGAAGGGTTCACCAACGAGAATCTGAAGGAAGTCCTTCTTGAAGGTGCAAACGCGAGCCTGATAAACTACAATGGCAAGGCAATGGGCCCATACCTCGATGTTATGGGCTCGATGAGATACGGCCTTTCCAAGTACGGGAGAGAGAATAACAATCCCCCGGTCATAGAGACATCCTATACGGGTGATTTCAAATTCCGCCAGTGGGAGAGCGTGTCGATTCCGTTCACCGTGTCGGATCCTGATGGCGACAATGTCGAGGTCACTACAGATTTTGAGGGAAGGGCGAAACTGGTCCGCGGTTCCAAGGATCCTGATGTCTACAACTTTGAGATCCTGTGCGAGTTAGTCTCCGATTTCACACCTAAGAAGGCAAAGATCACAGCGACTGACGTTTATGGCGGCACGGCGGAATATGAATTTGCCTATCAGGTGATCGAGAACCATCCGCCGGTTGTCTCAGAGCCCATCAATGACGTTGTCCTTTCCGGCGACGGAAAGATGTCTGCCTATCTGGACGGTGTGTTCTCGGATCCTGACGACGAGCCTCTGGAATATTCCGCGAAGATTTCTCCTGACGGTGTCGCTGATGTCTCGATCAGTGGCGACGGCAAGCTTGTTGTCGCCAAAAAGCAAAATGGCTTGGCGGTGATCACCGTGACAGCCAAGGATCGCCTTGGCGCTAAGATCTCAACCGATTTCAAGATTGTCGCACGTGATGAAAGTTATGCTGTTGACTACTATCCGAATCCGGTCCGTGATTTCTTGAATGTCCGCCCTGGCAGCACCTCTGCTGTCGATGTTAGTGTGAAGATATCCTCCACATCGGGATCTGTCCTTCTGGACGAAAAGGTTTCGTGCAGCGTGTTCGACCCGGCCAAGATTGACATGACCACCTTTGCTCCGGGAGAGTACAAGCTGGGACTGAGTGTTGGTGCTGATGAGTATGATTATGTTATTGTCAAGAGATAGAATGAAAAGAGTATTGATCGTGGCCTTCGCCGCTCTTTTGCCGGCGTTCCACTTGCAAGCCCAGGATGAGGCGTTCGGTTGGATGTGTCAGAGGAATGATCCTGTTTCAGTGGCCATGGCCGGTGTCTCGCTGGCTCCGTCTTCAGACATTTCGTTTTCGGCGTTCCAGAATCCTGCGGTGATGCCATATTCGGAGAGTCGTTTTGCGGTGACAGCGGCATATTCACCCGCTGTTGGTGACATGACAACCGATGGGCTGGATGTCGGCGTAGGCATGAAGACAGGAGAACGTCTGGGATTTTCTGTCGCCGGTAATTACAATTCATGCGGTGAGTATGAGGTCATAGACGACTCTGGCAACCGCAACGGTATGTTCAAGACATCTTCCATGATGTTTTCCGCAGGTTTGGGACTGAAGGTGATTGACGCGCTGAGTGTTGGCATCAATCTGAAATATGCCGGCGAGAGGCTTGCCTCTGACTCGAACCAAGGTGTGTTCGCGTCAGATGTGTATGCTTTGTACCGTTGGAGGATGCTTCGCTTCAGCGCCGGACTTGCCAATGTGGGCACTTCTGTCAAGGATGCCTCCGGATCGTCTTATCATATACCTTCGTCAGTGCGGCTGGCGGCTGGCTATGGCCAGACTTTCGAGGAAAAACATTCCCTTGAGGCCGGAATGGACGCTGATTGTTTTTTTGCCGGAAAGTTCGCTGTTTCCGGAGGAGTTCAGTACGGATTCAACGGCATGGTGTTCGCGCGTGTCGGCTATCGAGCGTCCGGTTCTGATGTGATCGCGTCCGGAGTGTCAGCCGGCCTTGGTTGCAAATTCCACGGAGTGAGGGTGGATTTCGCCTACCAGAGAGCTTCATCTTTGAATATTTTGGCGTTCTCTTTGGGCTACAGTTTTTAAGTAACCTTCAAAAAATAACCTGCATCATCTTAAGGAATCTTTTCGGTCTATATCTCTTTTCTCATCAGTCATGTGCCACCGGCACACTCCTTCTTCGAAAATAGATCTATCCTCGAAAATATTCTCTTAATCTGAGGCAACTTATTTTTTTCATGTTACTAAATTATGTATCCGTGCCTGATTTTGTTTGCGATTTCGCAAATATTCCGTATATTTGCAATCCATTTCAAGCGCGGGTGGCGAAATGGTAGACGCGCTAGTTTCAGGAGCTAGTGTCAATTGCGACGTGTGAGTTCGACTCTCATCCCGCGCACAGGAACGAGGGTGGCTAAAAAGTATCTTTTTGGCCACCCTCAATCATAATATTCAATCATCGGTCACTTTGTGACATCCCCGGAGGAACACGGGAAAAGGATTCACGGAACCACCTCGGTTCTGGCGGACAATGTTCCCGGTTATACAGATTGGTCCGGCAAGAGGGCTTTGGACGGGCATGTCATAGATTCGCAAAAATGCTTATATTAGTGGAAAATTTCGGAAGAGATGAAGATAGTGTTTTTGGATGCCGGGACGATGGGGACGTCATCGTTGGCTCCGATTGAAAGAGTAGGGGAATTGACAGCCTGGCCGAATTCGACTCCGGAGGAGTCCATCGGCAGGGTAAGTGATTGCGAAGTTTTGATTGTGAACAAGATAAAGGTGAATGACCTGCTGCTGGAGGCGGCGCCGAAACTTCGGCTTGTCTGTGAGGCCGGCACCGGCATAAACAATATTGATGTGGATGCCTGTGCCAGACATGGAGTGATTGTCAGGAATGTCGCCGGCTATTCCACGGATTCCGTTGTTCAGGAAACATTCATGCATATTCTTAACCTTCTGGGCAACGGGGCCTATTTTGACAATGTCGTGAAGTCCGGGGCATATTCACGCAGCGGGTTGTTCACTGATTATTCAAGGCCATTCATTGAAATGACTGGCAAGGTGTTGGGTGTCATTGGTCTGGGCGCGATAGGCTCAAAAGTTGCCAGAATCGGATCCGCGTTTGGGATGAAAGTCATCTATTAC
>ENA-OYWF01000210-OYWF01000210.1-human-gut-metagenome-genome-assembly--contig:-NODE-210-length-15942-cov-4.651917_pt1 | contig 15942 bp, 10 predicted proteins | sample MGYA00244809_ERZ653394 | MGnify/ENA primary metagenome ERZ653394 (study PRJEB26926, sample SAMN06165151) | human gut metagenome | biome: ENVO:00009003; feature: ENVO:2100002; material: ENVO:00002003...
TCTTGTTGGCAGCTACCACCGAAATATTATTCATCAGAAAATCTTTATATAAGGATGCAACTTCTGCACTGGCTGTACAATCCACAAACACAGAGTTGAATATATTCATACCTATAATCTCGTCATGCAACACCTGGGTGGACGAAGGCATTCCTTTCTCTGCCAACTCTTCCTTATAATGTGACAAGTCTACGCCTGCACGGGTAAACAACGCATGATGTCCATCGGCTATACCTACCACTTTCAGCTTCAAACCGCGTTCCTGCATCAACTTTTGTTGCTGACAACGGATTTGCTCTATCAAACTGCCTCCTACCGTACCTGTACCGCAGATAAAAAGGTTCAGCACCTGATATTCGGACAGGAAGAACGAATCATGAATCACATTCAATGATTTGCGCAGTGACTTGGATTCTACCACGAAAGAGATATTGGTTTCCGAAGCACCTTGCGCACAAGCAATCACACTAATGCCGTTACGGCCTAAAGTCCCGAACAGCTTACCGGCGATGCCCGGTGTATGTTTCATGTTCTCACCGACAATGGCAATGGTAGCCAAATTCATTTCGGCAACAACCGGACTGATTTCCCCCATTTCTATTTCTTTGGAGAATTCCTCATTCAGCACTTCACAAGCCAGCGCCGCATCTTGATTACGCACACCGATAGAAGTACTGTTCTCGGAAGATGCCTGCGATACCATAAACACGCTGATGCCGTTTTGTGCCAATGCTTTAAAAATCCGGAAATTCACTCCGATCACTCCCACCATTCCCAGACCGGTAACCGTAATCAAACTCGTATCATTGATGGATGAGATACCTTTAATGGCTTTAGAACCGGAATTCACTTCCTGCTTTATGATAGTTCCCTCGCCTTGAGGATTGAATGTATTCTTAATCAGAATAGGAATATTCTTATGGCATACCGGATAAATAGTCGGCGGATAAACCACTTTCGCTCCAAAGTTACAAAGCTCCATCGCTTCCACATAGCTCAACTCATTAATGGTATAGGCCGTACTGATTACACGCGGGTCTGCCGTCATGAAACCATCCACATCCGTCCATATTTCCAAGCTATCCGCATTCAGTGCCGCAGCTATGACAGAAGCGGTATAATCTGAACCGCCACGTCCCAAATTGGTCACTTCACCACTGTTCTTATCAGTAGAGATAAATCCGGGAACCAATGCCACTTCCGGTAATTTCTGGAAAGTTTCTTTAACCAAGCGAGTGGTCAGTTCGGAATCCAGAATATGTTTGGCATGTTTTTTTTCAGTCTTAATGAAGTTGCGGGAGTCATACCATACAGCCCCCTTTATCAACGAAGCTACAATAATAGACGACAAGCGCTCACCATAACTTACAATAGTAGCCGACGTTTTAGACGACAAGTCCTTTATCAGATAAATTCCCTGAAAAATATCCTTCAGTTCACTCAACAATTCATTGACCTTATCCAATAAAACAGTACGCTCATTACCTGCCGGAATTACGGTATATACCATTTCAATGTGACGATTCACAATTTCACGGTATTCTTTCTCGTATGCGGAATCCCCATTGGCAGCCATCTGCGAAGTATTGATTAACTTGTCAGTTATACCGCCCAATGCCGACACAACTACAATTACGGGCTCTTCAACTGCCTCTACTATCTGTTTGACGCTTAAAATGCTGTTCACGGAACCTACGGATGTCCCGCCGAATTTCATAACTTTCATGCAATTATCTATTTTTATTCCAGCTTCTTTTGCCATTCTGTCCTCCGAGCCATTTCAAGTCCGGTAAAGAATCTACTTTCGTTTCACCCAGCATGACAACGAAAAGAAACTGTATCTGTTTACACTAAAAAAATAAAATTAAAAGCTTGTTTTGCTTACGTCCGTAAGCGTGTATCACGTAGAAACACATATACTATCCTTAACCCCGAGGGGTCATTGTTGTGGATGTGGACATTGTAGTTGTCATGTGCCCCATCCCTAATGTGGTGGTTGTATGGAGATAGTATATCGTCATTTTATTATTGTTCTTCTTCTGTTTTTTATTTGAACGATGCAAATATAAAAACAATTTCCTACAATCTATCACAATTTCCCATTTTTTTGCGATAAAATATAAGAATGCTTTTTATTAAAGCAGAAATAAGACAAAACTTTTTTATCCTGCCCATGTTGATATGCAGAACTATTTCCTTACCTTTGTACAAATTCAGCCTCAAGTTGCGCTGTTTTAATTATCCCGTAAGAATATGGCAAAGGAAAAGACTGTATATGTATGCACCAACTGTGGGCAGGATTCACCCAAATGGGTAGGGAAATGTCCGTCTTGCGGTGCATGGAACACATACGTAGAAGAAATTATACGCAAGGAACCTGCAAACAAAAGACCGGTATCCGGCCTGGAATCCGTAAAAAGCAAGCCTGTCACACTGAATGACATTACCGGAGGGGACGAACCTCGAATTGATATGCACGACGAAGAACTGAACCGGGTATTGGGAGGCGGTTTAGTACCGGGATCACTCGTTCTACTGGGCGGTGAACCGGGGATAGGCAAATCCACTTTGGTGCTGCAAACCGTACTTCATCTGCCTGACAAAAAAGTATTGTATATATCGGGAGAAGAGAGTGCCCGGCAATTAAAACTGCGTGCAGACCGTATCCCGCATAATTCTTCCGACTGCCTGATAGTCTGTGAAACTTCGTTGGAGCAGATTTACGTCCATATCAAGAATACACGACCCGATTTAGTGATCATCGACTCTATTCAAACCATCTCAACCGAAACGATAGACTCTTCTCCCGGCAGTTTGGTACAGGTACGTGAATGTTCCGCTTCTATTTTAAAATTTGCCAAAGAAACAAATACGCCGGTCATTCTGATCGGCCATATCAATAAAGAAGGAAGCATTGCCGGCCCCAAGGTACTGGAACATATTGTAGACACCGTATTGCAATTTGAAGGTGACCAACATTATATGTACCGCATTCTCCGCAGCATCAAGAACCGTTTCGGAAGCACCGCCGAACTGGGCATTTATGAAATGCGCCAAAACGGTTTGCGCCAAGTGAGCAACCCGTCCGAACTGTTGCTTAGCCAAGACCATGACGGGATGAGCGGGGTTGCTATCGCCTCTGCCATAGAAGGAGTCCGCCCTTTCTTGATTGAAACACAGGCTTTAGTCAGTTCGGCAGTATATGGGAATCCGCAACGTTCTGCCACCGGATTTGATTTACGACGTATGAACATGCTTCTGGCAGTACTTGAAAAACGGGTAGGATTCAAACTGGCACAAAAAGATGTCTTTTTGAATATCGCAGGTGGATTGAAAGTGAATGATCCGGCCATCGACCTGTCTGTCATCAGTGCCATTCTATCCAGCAATATGGATACGGAAATAGAACGTGACACCTGCATGGCGGGTGAAGTAGGACTGAGTGGTGAGATCCGACCTGTAAACCGTATTGAGCAACGCATCGGAGAAGCAGAGAAGTTAGGTTTCAAACAAATTCTTATACCGAAACATAATTTGCAAGGAATGGATACATCAAAATTAAAGATAGAAATCATTCCGGTAAGGAAGGTAGAAGAAGCGTTCCGGGCTTTGTTTGGATGAGATAAATAAGAGAAAACTTAATTTGAATAATGATATAAAATGACAAAAGAACAATCATACCCCCCGACCTGCATAGACTGCGGCACACAGAACTGCAAGTTCAAAGAGCGCACTTACCCTGAATTTTGTCTGACTACCCATTTGGAACAAGAAGATTTGGAATGGGCGTTGAAACAATATAACGACAACAACAAGATAATGGCAGCCAGTGCCGAAGTGGAATATGAAGGTTACTGCCGATTAACCCGTGTGGAAGAAATCATGACCTTCGCACGCAAGATGGGATATAAAAAACTAGGAATTGCCTATTGTATCGGACTGGTGAATGAAGCCCGTATTTTTGCCCGCATCCTCCGTGCTAACGGCTTTGAGGTATATTCAGTAATCTGCAAAGTAGCCGGAATAGCCAAATCCTCTATCGGAATCCCCAAAGAATGTGAAAAAATCGGTGCGGCAATGTGTAACCCTATCCTACAAGCACGCCTTCTCAACCAAGCACATACAGAGTTGAACGTGGTTATCGGACTATGTGTGGGACATGACAGTTTATTCTACAAGTACTCTAATGCCTATACTACAACTTTAGTGACCAAAGACCGTGTGACAGGACACAACCCTGCCGCCGCACTATATACCGCCAATTCTTATTACCGTAAAAAATTAATGCCGGAAGGCGAACAATCCAAATAAGAACCATGATACAGGAATTTCAAATAAGAGTCTTGCCTGAACAAGCAGCCAACGAACAGTCACTGAAACAGTTCATCGGACATGACAAGGGATTGGATATACGTACCATCCATGCCCTTCGCATCTTAAAAAGGAGCATAGACGCACGTCAACGCACCATCTATGTAAATTTGAAAGTACGCCTATATATTAATGAAATGCCACAAGATGAGGAGTTCACCCGTACTATATATAATAAGGTAGATGGGAAACCACAAGTCATTGTCGTGGGAGCAGGACCGGGCGGACTTTTTGCTGCCTTGCGATTAATAGAGTTAGGACTCCGGCCTGTCGTAGTGGAACGAGGTAAGAATGTACGCGATAGAAAAATAGATATCGCCCGTATCAGCCGTGAGCACAAAGTTGCCCCTGAAAGCAACTACAGTTTCGGAGAAGGAGGAGCAGGAGCCTATTCAGACGGCAAACTCTATACCCGAAGCAAAAAGCGAGGGAATGTGAACAAAATTCTGAATGTATTCTGCCAACATGGCGCCAGTACCTCCATCCTGGCAGATGCCCATCCCCACATCGGTACAGACAAGTTGCCGCGTGTGATTGAAAATATGCGGAATACCATCATAGAATGTGGTGGTGAAGTGCATTTCGAAACACGAATGGATTCCCTTATTATAGAAAAAAACAAAATCACAGGTATAGAAACAAATACCGGAAAGACTTTCAAAGGACCTGTTATTCTGGCTACCGGACATTCCGCACGGGATGTGTATCGGTGGTTGTATGACAATGGTATAGAGATGGAAACCAAAGGAATTGCAGTAGGAGTACGTTTGGAACACCCGTCCATGCTGATTGACCAAATACAATATCATAATAAAAACGGACGTGGAAAGTATCTGCCTGCCGCTGAATATAGCTTTGTGACACAAGTAGAAGGACGTGGTGTCTATAGTTTTTGTATGTGTCCGGGAGGATTTGTTGTTCCTGCCGCAAGCGGTCCGCATCAGATTGTAGTAAACGGCATGAGTCCCAGCAACCGCGGCTCCAAATGGAGCAACTCCGGCATGGTGGTAGAAATCAGGCCGGAAGATCTGGCGGAAAATAATCTTTTTACAGAAGAATTAAAAACGAAAAGTGAAGAATTAAAAGCCACTAATAAAAATCATGGTCAATGGACTACCGACCATTGTCCATTAACCATGATGTATTTCCAAGAAGCATTGGAGGCCTCCTGCTGGCAGCAAGGCAATATGCGCCAAACCGCACCTTCACAACGAATGGTGGACTTCACCCGCAAAAAACTAAGCTATGATTTACCCGACAGTTCGTATAGTCCGGGATTAGTTTCCTCTCCCCTGCATTTTTGGATGCCTGCATTCATTACCGACCGTTTGAGCAAAGGTTTCCAACAATTCGGAAAGAGCAGCCATGGCTTCCTGACCAATGAAGCAGTGATGATTGGTGTAGAAACACGCACGTCGGCTCCGGTACGGATCCTGCGAGCTAATGAGACACTGCAACATGTCACTGTCAATGGGTTATTTCCTTGTGGAGAAGGAGCAGGTTACGCCGGAGGAATTGTTTCAGCAGGTATCGATGGAGAAAAATGTGCTGAAGCAGCAGCCACTTATTTAGGAGTAATGACAGATTGAACCTATCCGAAAATGATTTACAGCACATATGCGGGCGCATTCAAATGCGCCCCTACAAATAAATGATTGGTGATGTTGCCTAAAAGAAGATTTCTTTGTCTTTATGAATCTGTTTTTTATAAAAGATATGTATCTTTGCACCAAAGAAAACATCATGCATCATCCCGAAATAGCCATAGTAGACCCAAATACCCTCACTTGCCTGGGGTTAAAAAACATTTTGGAAGATATCATTCCAATGGCTACTATCCGTGTATTCCATTCCTTTGGTGAGCTGACGGATGACACACCGGACATGTATGCCCATTATTTTATCTCTGCCCAAATCTATTTTGAACATACTTCCTTCTTTTTACTTCGTAAACCAAAAACAATTGTATTAGCAGGAGGTGACAACCAGCCTCAATTATCCGGTGTTCCCAAACTGAATATCTACCAAGATGAAGGTTCTTTGATAAAAGACATCCATCAATTGCGCCAATATGGACATCAGGCAAGAAAACAAGCAGCAGATAAAGCAATGCACATAGAAAAAACGGAACATGAATTGTCTGTCCGGGAAATAGAAGTATTGATACTTATCACCAAAGGACTTATCAACAAAGAGATAGCCGACAAACTTAATATCAGCCTGACCACCGTTATCTCCCACCGCAAGAACATTACTGAAAAACTGGGCATCAAGTCTGTTTCCGGTCTTACCGTTTATGCTGTGATGAATGGCTACATTGAAGCAGACAGAATATAAAATCCTCATTTATTAGGATTGCACACATATCAGGTTTACCGTTACTTTGCAGCCGGAATCATTCTCCATCATGGATTATACAGAGTGGAATATATAAATTTTCCGCCTGGTAGAAACTTGTAGCAACTCTGGTTATCCGTGATGTATCAAATAAAACCAAACAATAAATATGAGAAAAAACATTTTATTCATTACATCCTGCCTGCTGGCTGCAACAACTTTTGCTGAAGATATCAACACGCTGCCTAAGGACACTACAAAAGTCATTGATATAGAAGAGGTGGTAGTTATCGCTTCACCTAAAGAAACCGGAAAATTAAGGGAACTTCCTACAGCCGTATCTTTACTCTCCCAAAAAGATATGCAAGCAAACCAAATCACCACTTTAAAGAACGTGAGTTCACTGGTACCCAATTTCTTTATGCCCGACTATGGTTCAAGACTCACCTCAGCCATTTACATCCGGGGAATCGGATCGCGTATCAATACTCCTGCGGTAGGTTTGTATGTGGACAATATCCCTTACATTGACAAATCTGCATTTGATTTCAATTTTTATGATATAGAACGTATTGATATTCTTCGCGGTCCACAAGGAACCTTGTACGGACGCAATACCATGGGGGGACTAATCAAGGTACATACCCGCTCTCCATTCTCCTATCAGGGAACAGACGTAAAACTGAGTTATGGAACAAAAAGTAACTACCGCAGTGCTTCATTAACCCATTACCACCGTTGGAGTGACTGTTTCGCTTTCTCCGCCGGTGGTTATTATGAGGGATCAGACGGATTCTTCCGCAATTCGCTCAATGGGAAAAAAGTAGATAATATGGAAGCGGGAGGCGGACGAATACATGCTATCTGGCTGCCTTCAGAAAACTTAAAACTAGACTTCACCATAGGCTATGATTATAATGACGAAGGGGGATACCCTTATTACTATACAGGAGCTATAGACGGATACGACAAAGAGAATGAAAAATATAAAAACTACATAGGGAAGATTTCATACGATCAGGATTGTACTTATCGCCGTGGACTGTTCAATACCGGTTTGAATATTGAATACCAGGCGCAAAAGTTTATCTTAAGCGCTGTTACAGGATTCCAGAATTTAAACGACCGTATGTTTATGGACCAGGATTTCCTGCCTGTCAGCATTTATACCATTGAGCAGAAGCAGCGTCTGAATACCATCAGTGAAGAGATTACTTTTAAAAGCAAAAACAACAAGCGCTGGCAATGGGTTACAGGGGTTAGTGGTTTTTATCAATGGCTACATACCACCGGTCCGGTAAACTTCATGGAGGACGGAGTGACCGATATGATCGAAGGAAACATCAACAATACTTTCAAGAAAATTCATTTAGACGATCCCCGCCGTACCCCTGAAATGAGTCTGGACGTTTTGAACAACCGTATCCGCGTAAGTGGAAGTTTTGACACACCGGTATTCAGCACCGCACTGTACCACCAATCTACATTCAACGACCTGTTTGTGAAAGGCCTTTCAGTAACAGCAGGTTTGCGCTTGGAATATGAAAAAATGTCTATGAATTATTTCTCGGATAGTAATATTGATTTCGATTTCTTTCTTAAAATGGCAATGCCTCCCCTTAATATTCCATTCAGGAATTTGAATGCCGCACCGCTATTGGAAGGAAAAGAAAAAAACGACTATGTACAGCTACTTCCCAAGCTAGCTTTTAAATACGATTTCAGCCCTGCAAACAATATGTATGTAAGCATAACCAGAGGATATCGTTCCGGAGGTTATAACGTACAGATGTTTTCAGAACTGATACAAAGTGACATGCAACAAAAAATGATTGAAGCCATACTAGACAAGGCACCAGAATCTATGGCAGGTATGATAGAAGGAATGATCAAGCAACACATGCCCAACTACGGAAAAGAATTGAACGTACAAGAAACAACTGTCTACAAGCCCGAGTACAGCTGGAATTACGAAGTGGGATCACATCTCAGTTTGTTCAACGGCAAACTGAAGACCGACCTTGCCGCATTCTACATGGATACCCACGACCAACAAATCGCCAAATTTGTCAATAGTGGCTTGGGACGAATGATGGTCAATGCCGGTAGTAGCGAAAGTTATGGAGTAGAGGCCAGCTTTCTGGCATCCATCAACAAAAACCTGAATATGAATGTAAGTTATGGATATACTCATTCCACATTCAAAAAATATGACGGAGGTACTACATCATCAGAAGAGCAAATTGATTATAGCGGCAATTATGTACCATTTGTTCCCCGCCATACCATGAATGCAGGCGCAAATTATAGTTTCTTTTTCGATAAAAGCAATTGGATGCAAAGCCTGACTTTAGGCATGAGCTATACCGGAGCAGGAAAAATTTATTGGACTGAAAAAAACAATGTCTCACAAAGTTTTTACGGAACACTGAACGGGCGCATTTCTTTGCAGACAAAAGCTTTACAGATAGATGTATGGGGACGTAATTTAACCAACAAGGATTATACAACCTTCTATTTTGAAACCATGCATAGAGGATTCGAACAAAAAAGCAGGCCTTTACAACTGGGAGTGGATATACGTTATCACTTCTAACCATTCTTGCAAAAACAGAAAGGGGGTTCATCACGAACTCCCTTTCTGTTTCCACATTTACCAAATCAAATTTATTTTTTATTCTGTCACACCAAGAAAAGCAAGAACTTTATTATTGCTGTAAATGATACCCATAGCTTCTAGAACAAACCTATTTGTTTTAGTGTATGTACATAGAGAAAATGCTGTTTACAATAGAAAACTGCTTGAGCCTTTGTTAAAAGAAACAAACAATAAAATTATTCATTGACAGCGCCGCAATGAGGACACACTCCTTTATTCTTTATCTTCGCCCCACAATTTCCACAACTGAATTTATACCGGGAAGCATGCTTTATACGATTAAATGACCATACAGCATATACCAATAAACATGGATAACCCAAATAGTAATACGTAGTAAATGTAAAAAACAAATATAAAAAGATACAGCAGGACATCAATCCCAACAAATAAAAACATGCAGCTTCAATATGTGTCTGATGAAACAAATCATCCAAAGTAGCCAACCCCACAAGAATAATCCCCCAAATATTAAACATGAAAAGAGAAAGAATAAAAGGTAAGCTAAAAGGATTCAAAGAAGGATTATAATAAAACTGCTCCCAAGTTCCCGGAACAAAATGCTGAATACTGGCATAAAGCGTAGCTGCTGTAGCTACCAACCAAGAAAGAACTGTAGGAAAAACGCTATCAATATCATTCAACCAGATTAATTGCAGCTTCTGGCGACGAATAGCCCTATGAATATACCAAATACCGAAAAAGCCTAATATGACAAAGAAAGCGATGGTATGAGAATTACTGAAAAAATGAATAAACTGTGACACTGAATCCACAGGAACTACTTTCTCCAACAATTCCTTTTCATGTATCCATCCCATTGTTTCCTGGTCCCGTGCTACCTTTACCCATACAGAATCCACACTATCAGCAGCTTGTATCATAAACTCCGCTACCACCAGCCGTTCTCCTTTAAAAACAGGAAGCACATCAACCAATGGCAGTTGCTGTAACATAAGCGAATCTGAAGTAACCTCAAAATTACTGTTTAATGTATAATGCCGTTCCATCAAATAATTGACAGAATCCCTTTTCTTTTGCGGCATATCCCCACTCAGAGTAACAGGTGAAGGATATTGGCAAGCCATTAAAATAGCCAACACCAAAAACAGTAATCCGATGTACTTACTTTTCAGCATAGACTTTCATCTGACAATTTTTACAATCAAACTCTAAGCGGAAACGTCTGTTATCCGAGCTAACCAAATAATAAGGTTCCCTATAAGGAGAACGCACTTTATGCCAAGAGGGACACCATCCCATACTATAACGCAAACAATGCTTGCAAAACATCAATACCGCTTCTTCTGCCGGAGCCTTTTCATAAGCCGGAGCAATACGCTGCACGCCATGATTCCTATAGAAGGAAACAGCATCAGCATTCATCACATTTCCCAAATAAGTCAATTCATTCACAGGAAAAGCATGATGCGTTCGAGGCAACTTGTAAATTTCCTGCCGATAGTTAATACGGCGCACTTCCAGCAGTTTCTCTATTCCCTTACGGCGAAGTTCGGCAAGCATAGAAGCTGGAATAAACCAATTGTCCGACCAGTCAATCACTATATCTGACGCTTCAAATGGAGTATTTCCTAACTTTCCAAGTTGTGTACGCAAGTTATCTTCCTGCGGAGTACGGGCACGTTCCTTCTCCCTTTCCAGCACCACACTGGCACTGTGATCATCTTCATCGGTCAGAGACAGAGTAAAGCCCCGATTATTTTCAGCCAATTTTAAAATGACAGCAATTTTCCTTTCAGCTGATTTACGCGACATCAACCTCTCAAATTCCTGATCAAAATTACGATAAAGTATCGTACGGGGATTTATCCGAGGCATCTCTTGAGGAAATAACTTATTATTCTCCACCCGGTTTATGCGAAATCCCTGCAACTTACCAGTCTCATCCAAAAAACAGACGCCATCTCCATTATTAAAAGACTTGATTCCGGCTACGGTAAGATAATTACCACGAATTTCCTTCACTGTCCCCATCTCCTCCCCTAAAGACTTGGGAGTATCAAAAGAAAAAATATCCTTATTCCTGTCAAAAAGAAAATAATTAGTAAAACCACGACTGAAACTCTTATCCAATTGAGGTTTGAACTCTAATTTCACTTTCCCCGATGAAGCACGGATATACTCTTTACGACGTTTGAAAACACTATCCAGCTTCTGGCGATAATAAGCTGTTACATTTTTAACGTAAGATACATCCTTCAAACGTCCCTCTATTTTCAGGGAAGAAGCTCCGGCATCCAGCAATTGCTCCAACTCTTCGCTCTGATTCAAATCTTTCAGAGACAATAAATGCTTATTCCTTACTATAGATTTACCGTCCGCATCTACCATATCAAAAGCAAGGCGACAGAACTGGGCACATTCTCCCCGATTAGCACTACGTCCGAAACAAGCCTGACTAACATAACATTGTCCACTATAGCTTACACACAAAGCACCATGTACAAATACCTCCAAAGGCACATCAGGACAAGCATGATGGATATTTCCTATTTCAACAAGAGAAAGTTCACGAGCCAATACCACCTGACGGAAACCTGCCTCAGCCAGGAATCTTACTTTTTGAGGAGTACGATTATCCATCTGTGTGCTGGCATGTAACGGTATAGGTGGCAGATTCAATTCCAACAATCCCATATCCTGCACGATCAAAGCATCCACTCCGGCACGGTATAAATCCCAAATCATTTTTTCCGTATCCTTCAGTTCCTCATCCTTCAGAATCGTATTCACCGTCACATAGATACGGACATTATACACATGAGCGTACCGCACCAACTCAGCGATATCCTCCAATGAATTCCCCGCAGCCGCACGTGCTCCGAAACGGGGAGCACCAATATAAATGGCATCAGCACCGTGATCAACAGCTGCAATACCGCACTCCAGATTTTTAGCAGGAGCTAATAATTCTATTTTTCGTTGTCTGATCATCGTATCTGATTTATATCAAACGGGGTTTCCTGATATACATAATAGTTCAACCAATTAGAAAACAACAAATTGGCATGTCCGCGCCAACGCACCACCGGGGCATTGTCCGGATTATCGTCCTTATAATAATTTACAGGCATTTCAATAGGCAACCCTTTCCCCAAATCACGCTTATATTCCGTATCAAGCGTATAAGGAGAATACTCCGAATGCCCGGTAATAAAGAATTCACGCCCATTACGAGCCATAGCCATATAAACCCCAGACTCATCAGACTCAGCTATCAAAGCCAACTCTTTTACTTTCAGAATATCCTCACGGTGTATTTCGGTATGACGGCTATGTGGTACAAAAAACTCATCATCAAAACCACGGAATATGGGCAATCCCTGTACATTGATATGATGACGGAAAATACCAAACATTTTTTGTTTCAGCGGATATTTGGGAACTCCATAGAAATGATAAAGCCCGGCTTGAGCCGCCCAACAAATATAAAGAGTTGAGGTAACATGAGTACGCGCCCAATCAAAAATAGTAGTAATCTCATCCCAATAATTCACATCCTCATACGGCATCTGCTCTACCGGAGCTCCCGTAATAATCATCCCGTCATATTTCTCGTCGCGCATCAAATCAAAGTCATGATAGAATGCTTTCATATGTTCTACCGGCGTATTTTTCGATGTATGGCTTTTCAACTTCATAAATGATATTTCCAACTGCAAGGGAGTGTTGGAAAGCAAACGTACCAAATCCGTTTCTGTCGTTATCTTCAACGGCATCAAATTCAATATCACGATTTTTAACGGACGAATATCCTGTGCACTGGCACGTGAATTGTCTATGACGAAGATATTTTCCTCCTTCAGCAATTCAATAGCAGGTAGTTTATCGGGTAAATTTAACGGCATTTTCTTATCTGTTAATTAGTTGTAAGTGCAAAATTAAAAAAATCCCGCCAAATCTCCTTATTAAACGATCTTTTGAACTAAATTATTTCCTTTCCCTGATCGTTTTCGATCAACAAACCTTGATTATTTTTAGATTTTCACTCATACCTTCACAACTTCTGTCTTGATTCCACTTTTTCCCTTCTTTCATATTATTTATTAACTCACCTTTTTCTTAGAAAAAAGAGGACGAACTTATATCCATAATCAAAAAAGATTAATTATCTTTGAGCGCAAAAATAAAAAATATTCTTATTATTAACATGAAATATAATTAAGTTTCAAGTGGTTGACTCAAGAAACAACCTATATTTTTAAATTTTAATCTTTAAATTCAAAAAGTATGAGAACCTTTAAATCATTGATGATAAGCTTATGTATGGGTACAACCCTATGCATGTGCTTACCACAAACCACGACAGCACAAACCGTAAGTTCAGGAGATTCCTGGACATGGGACAAAGGAACCATTGTGATTGATACTCCTGAACGTCCGGCCGGCCAGAAAAGCGTATTAGGCTTAACCACCCCTAAAATGGAGGTAGTCCGCGTAGGATTTGTCGGATTGGGAATGCGAGGCCCCGGAGCCGTAGAGCGCTTCACTTATATTCCCGGTACACAAATTGTGGCCCTTTGTGATTATGAAGCATCCCGTGCAGAAAAATGTCAGGATATCCTAAAGAAAGCATCTATGCCGAAAGCTGCCATTTATTCCGGAGAAAAGGGATATGAAGAATTATGTAAACGTACAGACATAGATTTAGTTTATATCGCCGCAGACTGGTTGCATCATTTCCCGGTAGCAAAATGCGCATTGGAAAACGGTAAAAATGTAGCTATTGAAGTTCCCTCGGCCATGAACCTGCAAGAATGCTGGGACTTAATCAACCTGAGTGAAAAAACCCGCAAGCATTGCATGATTCTTGAGAACTGTTGCTATGACTGGTTTGAAATGAATACACTGAATATGGCACAACAAGGTGTATTTGGCGAAGTAATCCGTGCCCAAGGAGCCTACATTCACAATTTAAGCCCGTTCTGGGATCATTATTGGAAAAACGGCAAAGAAGACAAACTGGGATGGCGTTTGGATTATAACATGAAACACCGGGGTGATGTATATGCCACTCACGGCCTGGGTCCTGTAGCACAAGCATTGGATATCCATCGTGGTGACCGTATAACCACTTTAGTAGCTATGGACACCAAATCTGTTGTTGGTAAAGATTTAGTGGAGAAGAGAACCGGCGAAGAATGTAAAGAATTCCGTAACGGAGACCATACCACCACCCTGCTTCGCACAGCAAATGGAAAAGTTATTGAAATCCAACATAATGTAATGACTCCCCAACCTTACAACCGCCTGTACCAACTGACAGGAAGCAAAGGGTTTGCCAATAAATATCCCGTTGAAGGATATGCTTTGGATGCAGCACAACTGACCGCATCGGGTGTGCAACCCAAAGTAGACGATTTGAACTCTCACGGATTCTTACCCCAGGCAGAAATGGAAGCACTTGTTGAGAAATACCAGCATCCTATTTTAAAGAAATATGGTGAAATGGCAAAAGAAGTCGGCGGCCATGGCGGTATGGACTTCATCATGGACAGCCGTCTGGTATATTGCCTGCAAAACGGACTGCCTTTGGACATGGATGTATATGACCTGGCCGAATGGTGCTGTTTGGCCGAACTGGGAGCTATCTCTATGGATAACGGCTGTGCGGCAGTAGCCTTCCCGGACTTCACACGAGGTGAATGGAACGTGACCAAAGGTTACAAGCATGCATACGCTTCACCCGAAGACGAAAACGCAAGCATGGAAAAAGCAAAGGCTTTCACCGCGAAACTGAAAGAGCAGGGAGCTAAAGAATGGGCGAAAGAAGCTAAGAAGAAAAAGAAATAAACAGGAATAAACAAGAAAAAATGTGCCGGAAGTCACTCTGTCATAAAAGGCAGCCCAATTCTTCAGGCACATTTTTTTATGCCGTCCGAACAACAACCGTTTCCGGATTTTATCGAGAATCAAAAAAAGGATGTAACCGGCATTCTTATAATTTCCGGCCAAAGCACTTCGACAGTGTCAAATTCAATCCGACACGCCATTTTGTCAAAGAAGTATACAGAAAGGGTGAAAAGGAACTGGAACACGCAGACCCCACATACGGTTTCAAGACGTCTTCTTCCAAGCACACTCAGGAAGAGCGATTCGGCATGCTGATGGAATATCTAAGGGAATACACCTTCATCACCCGCTAGGAATACCCTGTTCTCTTATATCCTATGATAGATTTCATCGAAAGGAACCCTGCCCCGTTCTCCCCAAATGCCTTTGTTCCCATCCCGTATGCCGCAAGGTATAACCATATTGATGCCTGCCCCATGGGGCAGCTTCAATAGTTTCTTCATCCGCCTGCTGTCAAAACCTTCCAGCGGACAAGTGTCATAGCCTTCGTTTGCCATGGCAATCATAAAGGTTTGGGCAGCAAGGGCACAGGATTTATTTACCGTCACACGCATATCGCATTCCGAAACTTCCAGCATCATAGGGCGGAACAGGCTGATGGTTCTCGCCAATATCACCCTGAAAAGCCCTAGAAGCCCGAAGAACCTTGCATAAATGAAAGGCATCAGTTTACCATAATACAGCTTCCTGTCCCTAATACG
>ENA-OYWF01000239-OYWF01000239.1-human-gut-metagenome-genome-assembly--contig:-NODE-239-length-13944-cov-3.466268_pt1 | contig 13944 bp, 10 predicted proteins | sample MGYA00244809_ERZ653394 | MGnify/ENA primary metagenome ERZ653394 (study PRJEB26926, sample SAMN06165151) | human gut metagenome | biome: ENVO:00009003; feature: ENVO:2100002; material: ENVO:00002003...
GACCAGCTCGCTCGCGTGGGCTTCGACATTCTCGGCCTGCAGACCTTCCTCACCGCAGGGGAGAAGGAGGTGCGCGCCTGGCAGATCCACAAGGGTTGGACCGCTCCACAGGCGGCCGGCGTCATCCACACCGATTTCGAGAAGGGATTCATCAAGGCCGAGGTGGTCTCATACGACGATTTCGTAGAGGCCTACGGTTCGATGGCGAAAATCAAGGAAGAGGGCAAACTGCGCCTCGAAGGCAAGGACTATGTGATGCAGGACGGCGACATCGTCGAGTTCAAGTTCAATGTGAGTAAATGATCGGCATATGGCCGAGGGCCTTGGCCGAAGACGTCAATGCCGCATGACCCGGGAGGGCCATGCGGCATTGTGCTCCTTCACCCTCGGCTCATCCGTCGATGGCATCGGCTGCGCGTGCAGCAGTGATCATCGTGAGCATCATCACCGAAGGCTCAAGTGCCTTCACCGCGTGCGGCAGTCGGGTCGGCAAATAGACGAGGTCGCCGGGGGCCACCTCGCGTTCGTCGTCGCCGCCGTTGACGAGCAGGCGTCCACGGAGCACCTGTATGAACGCCGGCATGGCGGCCGTGTGTTCGCTCAGTTCCTGCCCCGAATCGAAGGCGAATAGCACGACGTTGCCGCCTTCGGTTCTCATCGCGGTGCGCGAGACCGTCGCCTCGGGCTGGATGCTCACCATATCCGCCACGCCGTCGAGCATCTGCATCCCCGGTTCGTCCATTTGCATATGACCTCCTTGGTTACCAAACATCCTGAACGTATAGCCTAGCCAAGGCGCGCCGAATTGTGCATCGACCGCCGCTGAGGGCATAAAAAAGCCCCGCGTATCGGAGCGGAGCTTGAATTTGCATCCAGAATCGCAAGATGTTGCGATAGGGGAGCGGAATCACTCGGCCTGCCCGCCGCCGGCCTTGATACCCGTGCCGTCACCGCTGGGGGCTTCGGACTGCGGGAACGGATTGCTCGGCTCTGCAGGCTGGCGAACCTCGTTCGATTTCGGCTGTTCGCGGCTCTCGGTCTGCTTCGCGCTGCAGTTGCAGCCGCATCCCTTCTCGCCCTTCTCGGCTGCGTCGGCCTTGCCCTGGAAGTCGAGGTCGCCGTCGCTGGAGGCGCCCGGCGTGGAACCTCCGTTAGCCGTGCCGTTGTTCATGTTGTTCGAATCCATATTGTTCGTTGTGGTAGTCATGGTGTTGACCTTTCTTTTGCTGTTGCTCTCATCATAGAAATCATTTATGCAAGCCGTATGCATGCATGCTGCCCATTCCATGACAATTCATGCAGGCAACGTACAGAGAAGGCTACTTTCTACAAAAAAAACAGGGTTAATTTCGTATCTTTTAGGGTGAACAATCTATCGTGTCAAAGGGTAGGAGAATTCCCGTATGCCGTGTAGCACACGTTCGCTTTCCGGAAGCCAGGTCATGCCGACGGGGAACACATGGCCGAGTGTCTGCGTGCATGGCACCTTGAAATCATGGAGTTCGAAATCACGGCCATTGCGGGCGAGGGACGTCGCCAAGGCCAGCGTCTCCGACTGCACAAAGTCGTCGCTGCTCGTCACCAGGAACAGGGGTGGGATGCCGATGCCCTGTGTGAGCCAATCCGCGGGATCCAGGAACACGGTGGCATCGTCAAGTCCTGCGAAGAACTCGTTTCCCACTGTTTCGGCAAGTCGCGCGCGCATTGGCGAACTCGGCGTGATGTCATAGACTCCCGAGATGAGCGAAGCTCCGCGCAGGTGGATTCCCGACGCCCGTTCGATGCCGAATGCGTGGGCGGCATCGTCGTTGTGCTCGATGAGCAAGGTGAGCAGACTCAGGCATGCACCGGCCGAATCGCCGGTGATGAAGATGTTGTCCGGACTGACGGGGAACTGTGTGATATGCTCGCCGATCCAGCACAGCGCCGCCTGGATGTCGTGCAATTGGCCGACGAGATCGGTCTGCGGAGCCGGTCTGTAGTTCAGCGAGAACACGCCGAACCCGAGATCGGCGAGATGCGTGTTGAAATTGCGGTTGAGCTCCTTGTACCCATAGGTGAACCCGCCGCCGTGGATGTCTATGTACACCGGCAATGTGTTGCCGCCGCGAACTATGGCATCGCGTGGGATGTAGACGTCGAGCAGATGGCCGCGCACTTCGCCGTCCCGGTAGCCGCCGTCCGGCAGGTAGGGGATGTCGGTGTGCACATACACACCTTGCGGATCGTGCCATTGCAATGCGCGTGCATAGTCGAACATCGCGCATTCCTTGCGGAATCTGAGGCAGGCGGCTGCCGTGCGCTCCTGTACGCCCGGTTCGTCGGCATGCAGATCCTCCGCAATCGCCGTCCAGTAACGGGCCAGACCGATCACTGCGTCGCGAAATTCGCTGGTGCCTGGCGTGTATTCGATGGGTGGGATCTCATTGTTCCTGTACAGCTCCATAAAGCCTCCATACTGTTTGGAACAACAGTATGACGATGTCTTGTCTATATCGTTGCGGGAGATGGATGGGGCCGGATATGGGAAAGCCGGGTGGCGTACAGGCTCACCCGGCTTGTTGTCAATCGATGAATCAGCGTGTTAGCGCGTCGGATCTATTGGTTCGTCGAGGTTCTCGAACTTGCGTTCCTGTGGTGTGGGCTCCGGCGCCTCCTTGACGATGGTGCCGGTGGCGCGGCCGATGGCCTTCATGCCATGGTAGAGCACGAGCACGATGATGGAGCCGATGGCGATGCCGTTGAACTGGATGCCGTTCACATTGAACTCGAAGTTCGCGATGCCGACGATCATGACGACCGAGGCCGTCATGATGTTGATCGGTTTGGCGAAGTCGACCTTGTTGTCCACCCAGATCTGCACGCCGATCATGCCGATCATGCCGTAGAGCAGGCAGGTGACGCCGCCGAGTACGCCTACCGGGATCGAATTGACCACCTGACCGAACTTCGGGCACAGCGAAAGCAGGAAGGCAAATCCCGCGGCGCACCAGTAGGCGGCCGTGGAGTACACCTTGGTGGCGGCCATGACGCCGATGTTCTCGCCGTAAGTGGTGGTGCCCGAACCGCCACCGATGCCCGCGACTGTCGTACCCAGGCCATCGGCGATGAGGGCGGTGCCGATCTGGTCGTCATAGTTATGGCCGGTCATCTGGGCAACGGACTTCACATGGCCGACGTTCTCGGCGATGAGCACGAGCACGACAGGCAGGAACATCGGCAGGATCGTGAAGTCGGCCTGAGGCAGGTGGAACTTCGGGAAGCCGACCCAGGCGGCCTGTTCGATGGCCTGGAAATCGACCTGTCCGCGAATGCATGCGTAGGCGTAGCCTACGAGCACGCCGAGGAGGATGTTGAGTCGGCCGATGAGCCCCTTGAATAGCACGGCGATGAGCAGCACGGCTGCAAGGGTGACCAATGCGGTGTCAGGGGCGGCCTTGAAATTGGTCCAGACATTCGGGGCCAGATTGAAGCCGATGATGGCCACGATGGCACCATTGACCACAGGGGGCATGATTCGGTCGATCCAGATGGCGCCCGCCCACTGGACGACGAAGCCTATGATCGCGAGCAGCAGGCCCGTGCACAGAATGCCGAAGGACGCGACGGCAATGCCTTTGCCGGAACTTGCCACGGCTGCGATCGGGGCGATGAAGCCGAAGCTGGAACCCAGATACGACGGCAGCAGGTTCTTGTTGATGAGCAGGAAAAGCGCCGTGGAGAACGCCGTGAAGAACAGTGTGGTCGACGGGTCGAAGCCCGTGAGGATTGGGACCAGGAATGTGGCTCCGAACATGGCCACCACGTGCTGTGCGCCGATGCCGATGGTGCGAGGCCAGGTGAGGCGCTCCTTCGGTTCGACGATCTCGCCGGGCTTGAGTGTTTTTCCGTTTCCATGGAGCGTCCATGTGAACATTTGCTTCAATGATGTCACGATTTCCTCGCCGTTTCTCTCTGAGGTCACTTGAGCTTTGGAAAATGCGGCCATAGGCGTTATGCCACCGGCCGAATACATTGTAGCGGCAGCGGGAAACCACTGTGTGACATGTGTGAAGCAGCAGGTGACGGCATGTGAAAAGGGCCTTAGGATAGTCCCAAGGCCCTTTTCACATGGGTACACATAGGTTTCGAAATACCGGTGGTGTCAGAAGAACAGCACCGCCAGACCCCAGCAGATGAGCACCAGGATGATCGAGGCGATGAAGCTGGCGATGAGTGGCTTGACGCCGGTCTTCGCAATCGCCTTGAAGTTCACGTTGATGCCGAGGGAGGCCATGGCCATGCCGAGGAAGATCTTCGCCACATTGCCGCCGAGTGCGTTGATGAAACCGGCGCTGGCGGGAACCGTCTGCAGGAACAGCGTGCCGATGGCTGCCGTGGCGATGAATCCGAGCATGAACCAGGGGAATGCGACCTTGCGCTTGCCACCCACCTCGGTGACCTCGCTATGGCGCTTATCCCACCAGATGGCCACGATGATCGAGACGAACACGAGCATGAGCACGCGGGAAAGCTTCATGATGTTCGCCATGGTGGCCGCATCGACCTGACCGGCGGGAACCGGACGGTTGAGGCCTTCGCCGGCTGCGACGGCATGGGCGATTTCGTGGAGTGAGCCACCTGCAATGAAGCCCTCCTGGGGCTGGGTGAGGTTGAGCAGCGGCAGAATGGCGATTTCGAGCAATGCGAAGATGGTGCCCATAATGGCGACGATTGCGATTGCGGTGACTTCGTCGTTCTCCTTCTCGCTCTCACGTTTCGGGGAGACCTTGATGGAGCCGGAGACGCCCATGACCGCCGCAGCTCCGCAGATGCCGGTGCCGCAGGAGACCAGTATGGCCATGAGCGGGTCGACGCCCATCCAACGGCAGATCCAGTAGGTGACGAACACGGTGACGGTCACGACGAGCGCGGCAAGGGGCAGACACTTCGCGCCGGTGGTGAAAAGCAGTTCGAGATTGAGCTTGAACCCAAGCAGGATGATGCCGAAACGGAGGAACTTGTTGGCGATGAGACCAGCTGCGTCCTTCACCCCTGCCGCACGTTGCGGATCATCCTTGGTGTACCAGGCACGAATCGGGAACTGAACCACCATGCCGATGAGCAGGGCGATAATGAGCGCGCCGAGGATCTTGAGACCCTCGAACCGCGCGGCCCACATGCCGATGAGTGTGGCCGTCAATGTGATGATGGCAATCAGCGCCATCTGTTTCGTGGCAATGCGTTTGGCCCATTTTCTACAGAATTCTTTCATGGTTTTCATAATACAGTTGCTCCATGCATGAGACGAGTATTTCATTTATTTGAGCAATTGCCGTGGAAGTCATACTGAAACGCCGGCCATTCAGCTCCCGTGGCGTGTCCGGTGGGCCCATTTGGTTGTGGCCGTCCGCTAAACTGGGTGAGTTTGCGCACTCGCGCATCGTATTACGACCTGAAAGGCCATCGTGCCACTTACACCATCGTTGAATGATTTAGATACCACTATGAATGATGCAGACTCTGTATATGAGGAGCCCGCGCAGTCGTTCGGTGAACTCGGCGTGCCCGGGCTACTTGTTCGCCTGCTGGCCGCCGACGGCAAAAAGACCGCGTTCCCCATTCAGCAGGACACGCTTCCGGATTCGCTTGCCGGGCGTGATGTGCTCGGCCGAGGACAGACCGGTTCCGGCAAGACCCTGGCTTTCGGCCTGCCACTTGTCTCCAGACTCTCCAGCATGGATCGCGCCGACGATCAGGATTTCCCCCGCGACATGGATTCGCAGACGTTGCGAAAATCGCTGCGTTTCAAGCGCGGTGTCTCGAAGTACATGCCGCATCCGCGCGGCCTGGTGCTGGCGCCGACCCGTGAGCTCGCCAACCAGATCAGTGACGTGCTCACTCCTCTCGCAGATGCCTATGGCATGGCTGTCACTACGGTGTATGGCGGTGTCAAGTATGAACGCCAGTTCCGTGCTCTCGACGCAGGCGCCGACATCGTCGTTGCCTGCCCGGGACGTCTGGAGGACCTGATCGAGCAGCAGGCGCTGACACTCGCCGATGTGCGCATCGTGGTGCTCGACGAGGCCGATGAGATGGCCGACATGGGTTTTCTTCCGCCGATCAAACGCATTCTCAAGCAGATTCGACAGGATGCGCAGCATATGCTGTTCTCGGCCACGCTCGATCATGGCGTGGACGAGGTGGTCAGTGAATTCCTGCATGATCCGAAGGTGCATAGCGTCGACGAGGTGACGTCGAACGTCGATTCGATGACCCATCATCTGTTCCTCGTCTCCCGCAACGACAAGGCTGCCGTCGTGAGGGAGCTCGCCAGTGGACGTGGGCGCCGCATCCTGTTCACGCGTACGAAGTTCCAGGCGAAGAAGCTCGCCCATACACTGACGCAGAGCGGAATCCCGGCAGCCGAACTCCATGGGAACCTGAGTCAGCACCAACGCGATCGGAACCTGCAGGTCTTCGAATCCGGTCAGGTGAACGTGCTCGTGGCCACCGATGTGGCTGCCCGCGGCATCGATGTGAGCAACGTTGGTCTGGTGGTGCAGGTCGAGCCGCCGGAGGATCCCAAGTCGTTCACCCATCGTTCCGGCAGAACCGCACGTGCCGGCCAGTCCGGCGATGTAGTCACACTCATGACGCCGGATCAGAAGCGCAAGATTCGTCACCTGTTCAAAGAGGTCGACATCAAGCTCAAACCAGTCGAAGTCACCCCCGAATCCCCACAGGTGCAGGAACTCGTGGGGCAGAAAGCCGATCCGGTGCATGGCTGGGAGCTTCCCGAGCTTGAGCGCAGACCTCGTAAAGGCAATGGCGGCAAGTCGCGTCGTGACCGGGGGCGCACGAACCGTGATGAGGAACGGGGCAACCGCTCGGCCCGTGGTGGACGCCGTACCGGCAAGGGCGAGCATAGGCCCACCGAACGCGAACGCCGGATTGCCAAGGAGCAGCAGGAATTCGCCGCATTGTTCCTCGGCGATGTGAGTTCGGACAACCCACGTTACTCCGAGCCTGCGGAGTCGGAACAGGCGAGCCGCCATGAGCGCAATCATCGGCGCGACGAACGGCCGTGCAACCGGCAGGAACGTCGCGCCGAGCAGTTCGGCGAGGCCGGTGACGACCGCGATTACAAGAAATCACGCCAGAACCGCAACAACGGCAAGAAACGCATCGAACGGCGTCGTGCCCGTCGCGAGGAGGAGCGTGAAGAGCGTCGGGGTGGCAAACGCATCCACCACCACGACAACGGCCGTCTGTTCGATGCCCGCGATGAATCGGTCAAGCGCCATGAACGCAGGCTCGAGGCCCGCGAGCAGAGTCGAACCACCCCCAAGCGCGCCCAGAAATCAGGCAAGCATGGGCAGTTCAAGAACAAGGGCAAGCGCCGCAACAACAATCCGTTCCGCGGGGGCCGTGGCCGTCGCTGAACGTGTGTACGGGTTCGCCCTTTGGCCGTGAGGGTGGGCATAGGCATCGTCACTGTCGCAAGCTCCCTTACGTTCCTCAGCCTATGCCCACCCTCACGGCCAAAGGGAGTGCCATCTCGCATGTTCAGGCTGTATTGCCGGTGTTTGGGGTGGGGCTGGCAGGCACATCGAGGAACGTAAGGGAGCTTGCGACAGTGACGAAATGTGCCTGCCAGCCCCACCCCAAACACCTCACCTGATTGATTGTAAGAATTATTTCTGGGGGTTCTCGGATGAAGTTGTAGCCGAGGGATCTCCGCCGTTCATGAAGCCTGCGCAGAGCGCATTGAGGTATTCGGGGGCGAGGCGGGTGGCGAAGGCGACGCCCTTTGCAAAGGCTCCCGCATAGCCCAGCGCACGGCCGAGTTGCATCTTGCGGTACGCGAACTGGGCAATGGCCTTTGGCGTGGAGGGCCTGACCATCGTGAAGAAATTGTGCCCCTGCATGGCAGCGGCCTTTTCGAATCCGGTGCTGATGGATCCGGGGCAGATGCATGTGACGGTGACGCCGGTGCCGCGCACCTCGCGGGCCACGGCCACACTCAGTGAGCGCACGAAGGCCTTCGAGGCGTAATATGCGGCCATATACGGCCCCGGAATCGTCGCCGCGACCGAGGCGATGTTGAGAATCCGCCCGCCGTGACGGCCCACCATGTCCTCGCCGAACAGACGCATGAGCTTGGCCAGCGTAACCATGTTCACCTGCATCATCGCATTGAGTTTCCGCCTGTCCTCATGCATGAAGTCCGCCCAATCCCCGAAGCCTGCGCAATTGACGAGCGTATCGATCACGATGCCTTTCTCCTGGGCATAGCGGAACAGTTTCTCGGCGGCCTCGGTGTCGGAAAGATCGAGCACCACCGACGTGACGTGCACATGGAACTGCTTGATCAACTTCGCCTGCAGCTCGGCAAGCTGGTCCGCATGCCGAGCAGTGAGCAGGAGATCGTGATCGTCGTTGGAGAACAGCAGCGCCAGTTCGCGCCCCAAGCCGCCTGTCGCACCGGTGATCAAAGTGGTCATAATGCCTCGATTCATGCAATGTTCTGATGCGTGGGTATTGACATGCGCATCGATATGCCCCACACTAATCACGCGGGTTGCCCATGGCATGCATTTCCGCCACGCGTGGAGCGCGGCGGGAATATGTGTGGACGCGCCCACGTTGTCGTAACGCAGGCATTCATCCAGTGGGAGGTGCAACATGACGTTGGTTTGGTCGATTCTAGTTGCCGTGGCACTCACCGCGTTCATCGTATGGTTCTTCTTCGCCCCTAGGAAAGCCCACAAGGCGCAGGTCTCACAGGGTATGCAGACCGCGCATGTCGTCGTCCGCGGAGGCTACGAGCCGTCGCTCATTGAGGTCAAGGCCGGGACGCCGATCGTACTCGACTTCGATAGGAAAGAGAGCGGGGAATGCTCCTCCCACGTCGTGTTCCCGGAGCTCGGCATAGACCGCACCCTGCAGGCGTTCGCCCATACGGAGGTGAGGCTGCCCGCCCTCGCACCCGGGGAATACCCGTTCGCCTGTGGCATGAACATGCTCCATGGGATGCTGCGGGTGACCGGTAAAGGCAACGGGGAAACCGCAGCAGCCGAATCCAATGGCGTGTCGGAGGCCACGGGACTCTCCGATGCGGAGCAGCTCGAACAGCTGCAGTCGGCGGACGACGCCGAGCGGGAGCATGAGATCGGCGAGCTCAAGAGAAGACTGATCGTCGGTATCGCGTTCACGGTGCCTGAACTGCTCATCGCCATGCTGCCCATGATCCCCGCTGTGGGGGCATGGATGGCGCATACGTTGCCCGCATGGGTGATGAGCCCGTGGCTGCAGCTCATACTCACGGCACCGGTGATGTTCTATTGCGGTTGGCCCGTCCATCGTACCGGTTGGCTCGCCATTGCCCACCGCGCACCGGAGATGAACTCACTGGTCACCACGGGCACCTGCGTGGCCTTCCTGTACTCACTGTTCGTCACGATCTGGCCAGACGCGCTGCCCGTGGGGTCACGCGAACCCTATTACGAGGCGGTGGCGACGATCATCACGCTGATGATCCTCGGACAGCTGTTCGAAGCGAAGGCGCAGGCCGGCACCGGTGCGGCGATCAAGGCGTTGGTAGGACTTCGGGTGAACACGGCGCATGTCGTCACGGAGCATGGTATGCGGGATATCCCCACTGCCGACGTTGCGGTGGGCGACATCATCGAGGTGCGCCCCGGCGAGAGCCTGCCGATCGACGGCATTGTTGTGAGCGGCCACACAAGCATCGACGAGTCGATGGTGACAGGCGAGTCGATGCCGGTGGCGGTGGGGGAAGGAGCCAGCGTGGTCGGTTCGACGGTCAACGGCAATGGCACGATCCGCTACCGTGCCACCCGTGTGGGATCCCAGACCGTGCTCGCACAGATCATTCGGCTCGTGCGTAACGCGCAGACCTCGAAGGCGCCCATCCAGCGCATTGCGGACCGGGTGGCCGGCGTGTTCGTGCCGGTCGTCATGATCATCGCCGTCTGGACCTTCGTCTTCTGGCAGATGGCTCCGATGCCATTGCATGTGCTCTACGGCATTGTCTGTGCGATCAGTGTGCTCGTCATCGCCTGCCCGTGCGCGCTTGGACTGGCGACCCCATTGAGCATCACCATCGCCACGGGGAAGGGTGCACAATATGGTGTGTTGTTCCGTTCGGCGCAGGCGCTCGAGAACACGCATCGCATCGACACCGTGGTGCTCGACAAGACCGGTACGATCACCGTGGGCAAGCCGCAGGTCGTCGACGTGGTGGGCCTGGCCGATGATGACGGCGGTCCGATCGACGTCTCCCATATGGCTAAGATACCGGGATTCTCGTATGTCGCCGCAGTAGAGGCGAAATCCGAGCATCCGCTTGCCGAGGCGATTGTGCAGGCATATCGCTCCGAGGTGCAAGCCCCGCATGGGGCGTTGCCACAGGTGCGCGATTTTCATAACGAGCCCGGTGGCGGTGTGAGCGGCCATGTCGAAGGCCACCGCGTGGTCGTAGGCAATGAACGCTTCGTGCAGGCGCATGTTGATGAAGATGCAGCTGTTTCGAAGCGGGTGCATGACGCCGTCGAACAGATGGCCGAGAAAGCACGCACGCCGGTCGTCGCTGCCGTGGATGGCGTCGTGATCGCGGTCGTCGCCGTCGCCGATGCGCTCAAGGAGACCTCGGCCCAGGCAATCGAAGCATTGCAGATGCGGGGCATCGACGTCGTGATGCTCACCGGCGACCATGAGGCCACGGCACAGGCAATCGCCCGGGAGCTCGGCATCACCCATGCCGTCGCACAGGTCACGCCTGCCGATAAGGAGGCCGTTGTACGCGAACTGCAGAACCAGCACCGCGTGGTGGCCATGGTGGGCGACGGCATCAATGACGCGCCAGCGCTGGCCAGGGCCGATGTCGGCATGGCGATGGGTTCGGGCACCGATGTGGCGGTGGAATCCGCGGATGTGACGTTGATGAATTCGTCGCTCGAGTCGGTGGTCACCGCCATCGATCTGTCGGATCGCACGATGCGCAACATCCACCAGAACCTGGGTTTTGCGCTTGGCTACAACGGACTGGGCATCCCGGTCGCCGCCGGTGTGCTCTACCCACTGTGGCATGTGCTGCTCAGTCCGATGATCGCAGGTGCCGCAATGGCATTCTCCTCGTTGTCCGTTGTGCTCAACGCAAACAGACTGCACGCCTTCGTGCCGAACCATGCTAAGCCTGTACGCAGAGGTGCGCGCACGCCGTTGAATCTTCGTTTCGCGTTGCCGTCGCAGACTCTCCAGTCCTGCGGCACGCACACCGACTGCCGGCATGAATCCATCACGGAACATGAACATAAGGAGCATACCATGGCACATCAGGAACACATCGACCCAATCTGCGGCATGGTCGTCGATCCGAAGGACGCCGCCGACACCCGCGTCTATGACGGGCGGACAATCTACTTCTGCAGCAAGCATTGCGCAGGTGTCTTCGACGAGGATCCGGCGAAATACGAAGTCGGGCAGTGAGATGACAATGCAACGGACGGAGGCGGCCGCCCCCGAGACGCATGTGGCCTATATGGCCGGCGGATGCTTCTGGGGACTCGAACGAGCCATGCAGAATGTCGATGGCGTCCTTGACACCACGGTGGGATACGCGCAATCCATTACGCCGGATCCCACCTATCGCATGGTGTGTTCGGGAACGACCCACGCCGTGGAAACGGTGCGCATCGATTACAATCCGACGCGGGTGAGTCTGCGAACACTGACCTTGCTGTTCCTGAGCATCATCGATCCATTCAGCGTCGACCGTCAGGGCAACGACGTCGGGTCGCAATACCGTTCCGGACTGTATCCGGCCGGTGCGCATGCCGCCGAGCAGCGCGCGGTGTATGAGCAGGCGTTGGACGAACTCGCGCAACGCTCCGGATCGACTCCGGCCGTTGAGATCGAGGATTTGCGCAATTTCACGATTGCGGAGCCCGAACATCAGGATTACCTGCTCGCCAATCCAACAGGCTACTGTCATATTCCACTGAGCGTGATCGACCACATGCGCGAACGTCAGCGTCATATCGAACGCATCTGGAGCCTGAGCCCGGAACAGTATGCGGTCACGCAGCAGTCTGCCACCGAACCGCCGTTCCATAACGAATATGATCGTCTGTTCGACCCCGGCATCTATGTGGATCGAGTCAGCGGCGAACCGTTGTTCTTCTCGACCGACAAATTCGATTCCGGCTGTGGCTGGCCGTCGTTCAGCACGCCGATCGATCAGGGGTCGGTACGCATGGTCAAGGATTACAGCTTGCCGCTGCACCCGCGCCTCGAGGTGCGGGCCGTGCAATCCGACAGTCATCTGGGCCATGTGTTCGCAGACGGCCCCCGCGAACGTGGCGGCATGCGGTACTGCATGAATTCGGCGTCACTTCGATTCGTACCGCGAGATCGGATGGCCGAGGAAGGCTATGGGGATTTGGTAGGAGAGCTCGACGCGCGGCTGAGCGCTTCTGCCGGCGAGTGAGGAATCCCGTTCCGGTTCAGTGCGTGTGCATGCGTTCGGCAATGCTCACGATAATCCCCACGACAAACCCGGCGAGCGCTGGAACGACCCAACCAAGAGCCACCGAGTTGAGTGGAAGCCAATTGCACGCAGTCTCGAGCCATACCAGCCGTCCGCCGAATGCGGCGACGAGATTGGCGATGCCATTGGCCACGCTGTCGATGGCGGTGAACAGCACCGTCCAGAAATAGACAGCAGGGAAATGCCGCGTGAACACGCCATGCAGGAGCGAGAGCAGTACGAGCACGATGGCTATGGGGTACAGGGCCTCCAACACCGGTACGGAGAGTTTGATGATGGCGCTCAGCCCAATGTTTGCAATGACCAGTGCGATGAGTGTGAAAACGATGGTCCAACCCCGGTAGCCAAGCACGGTGCCGAACTGCTTATGGAAGTAGGACGAACAGGTGGAGAGGAGTCCGGAGCACACATTGAAGCAGGCCACAATGAAAATGAGTCCCACAAACATGGTGCCCACATGGCCGAACAGACGGTCGGTGAGATTGGTCAGCACGGTGGCGCCTGTATCGGTGGCGCCATCGATTGCCTGGTACGAACCGGAGACCGCCCCCACAAAACCCAGCATCGCATATATTATGGCGAGCATGATGCCGGTGAAGATGCCTCCGATGCCGGTCTCCGCGCGATTGTCATGCTCGTCTTCGACGCCCATCGAGGAGATGTTCGCGGAGATGACAATGCCGAAATAGAGGCCGGCGAGCAGGTCCATCGTCTGGTAGCCGTCGATGAAGCCCTGCATCAGCTGATGGTGCGCATAGGAGCCCTGCGGATTCGCGAATCCGGGATGTTTGGCGAACAGGCAGGCGGCGAACAGCACGACGATCATGACGAGCAGCAGTGGGCCCATCACCTTGCCGAGCACCTGCGACAGCTTGTCGGGATGCTGGGCCACGAGGAACGCCAAGCCGAAGAACACCAATGAATACAGCAGACGCACCAGCCACAGGTTCTGTTGGCCGGCGAAGGGAACGACCGCCATTTCGAACGAGGTGGAAGCGGTGCGCGGAATGGCGAACAGCGGGCCGATGGTCAGATAGAGCAGGCACGTGAAGAAAATGCCGTAGCCCTTGCCGACCTTGCCGGAGAGCGTCTGAAGTCCGTCGGAGTGCGTGATGCCGATGGCGGCGACGCCGAGGATGGGGATGCCGACCGCCGTGATGATAAAGCCGATCATGGCGACGACCGCGTTGCGGCCGGCCATCTGGCCGAGATGTACGGGGAAGATCAGGTTGCCCGCGCCGAAGAACATTCCAAACAGCGTTCCGGCGACGAGAATCTTCTGCCGGAAGGTCAATTTTTTAGTAGTCATGGGATAATCAACTCCTTTGTGTTGAAAATATTACACCCTGCACTTGAAAAAGAGAAACGCTCGGTTATAATAGGTATATTAC